>MTLC01001361.1_pt1 | contig 50817 bp, 51 predicted proteins | sample 1982451 | NCBI WGS metagenome assembly MTLC01 (sample SAMN05710165, study PRJNA340218) | biofilm metagenome | isolation source: sample SPH anode biofilm adapted to +100 mV | place: USA | collected 2012-02-03 | reverse complement strand
CCTTGTGTATTTGAAATACTACCTGATTGACACAGATTTTCTAACGCTCCCATTACTTTTTAATTCATCTACAATTCATGCTTGTTAGGTACAATACCTTCATTAAAAAATAATAAGGATTTTTGTAATGCTCTTCAAGCTTTTTTTCTCCCCAACTCAAAAAACGATTTTTCTCGCGGCAGTAAGTACCGTCGTCTTCTTCAACATCACTTTTTTTTCAAAAGTATTTCATTTCGCGTTGGATGAAAAAAACTATTTTTTAATGTACAGCTCTCCTTTTGTCTTGTTGTTGATGCTGATTTGTATTTTAAACTTTCTTTTGCTGTTTGCCAATAAACTGGCTTTTCGACTGATTCTTATCTTCTTATTGCTATCCAGCACACTGAGCAGTTATTTTATCGATACGTTTGGCACGGTTCTTGATAAAAACATGTTCACCAATGCGGCTCAAACCGATATGCATGAAGTCTTAGACCTTATCACGCTTCGACTCACCATCTATCTCGTATTAGCATTAATTGTCTCATTTTTCATTCTTAAAGTGCGAATCAATTTTGAGAGTTATCCTAAAGAGCTGCTTCAAAAAGCGTTTGTCGTTCTCATTACCCTGCTTGCGACGGTAGGACTCTATATGGGTGTGAGTAAAACCTATAGCTCGTTTTTCCGCAATCACCATGAGCTTAAAATGTATCTGAATCCTTATTTTCCACTTGCATCTTTAGGAAAATTCATCTACGGCGAAATCAAACCAAAACCAACCTTTCAAGCCATTGCCACCGATGCAACCAGAACCAGTGAAGCAAAGAAAAAATTGGTCGTATTTATCGTTGGAGAAACGGCTCGCGCTCAAAATTTTTCCTTGGATGGATACGATGTTGCAACCAATCCATTACTTTCTAAACGAAACGACATTGTCTCATTTTCCAATTTTTACTCCTGTGGCACAGCAACAGCGATTTCAGTACCTTGTATGTTTTCCAAATACGGACATGATGAGTGGAGCAGTGATAAAGAGTATTATGAAAACCTTGTCGATGTTTTAGCAAAAACGGGGGTTCGTGTTTTTTGGAGAGACAATAACTCAGGTGGAGATAAGCAAGTTGCCAAACGAATGAAAGACGTTAAAGAGTACGGTGGAAAAACGTTTGATGAGGTTTTATTGCAAGATTTTCAAAGTAATGTCGATAAAGCTTATGAAGATACCTTTATTGTGTTGCATCAAGAAGGAAGCCACGGACCAACCTACTTTAAACGTTATCCTGACGCGTTTAAGCGCTTCACACCCACATGCGACACACAAGAACTCGATAAATGTTCGCATGAGCAAATCGTCAATACCTACAATAACACGATTCTCTATACTGATTATTTTGTAAATAAAACGATTGATTTATTAAAAGCCAACGAAGACAAGTATGAAACCTCTTTAATTTATGTATCAGACCACGGTGAATCTTTGGGTGAAAATGGCATCTACCTTCATGGTATGCCTTATATGATAGCGCCCGATGCTCAAAAACATGTTCCAGCAGTCATCTACTTAGGCAATGACCAAAAAGCTAAGTTAGAGGCTTTACATGTAAAAGCGACTGAGCGTTTTTCGCAAGATAATTTGTTTCATACGATCTTAGGACTGTTTAACGTGCACACCAAAGAGTATTTGCCAAACATGGACCTTTTACACTAAAATTCGCACTACACAACAATTTTACATGTAAAAGAAAACAGATGCATCATACGATTGACCCCGTTTATAATTCTCATTCAAACGTGCTTATTTTAGGCACGTTTCCCTCGGTTAAATCGCGTGAACAAAACTTTTTTTATGCCCATCCACAAAACCGCTTTTGGAGTGTCATCGCTGCATTGACCCACACTCCTTTACCCACAAGCATTGAAGCAAAAAAGGCGATGCTTTTAGCCAACCGCATCGCCATTTGGGATGTGATTCAAAGCTGCGAAATCACAGGTTCCAGCGATAGCAGTATTAAAAACGTGGTACCTACCGATTTTTCTACGCTTTTAGAACATGCTTCGATTCAACGTATTTATGCCAATGGAGCAAAAGCGTACGCCTTGTATGAAAAATACTGTTTTCCAACCACCACTATTGCTATTACCAAACTTCCTTCTACCAGTCCTGCCAATGCATCTTACTCACTCGCGCGGCTCATTCAAGAATGGTCGTCTATTCTCGTCTAAAAAATAAGCTTTAACCCCTTCTTCACTTTCAACGCAATGGTTACTTTTTAAGCACACCCTCTTTTAAGCCCTATGTTATAATCCAAAATTCAGATTTTTAGAAAGGGTTTACTGTGGTTTCCAAGCTTATTAATGAAAATAGTATTTACATCTATTTTCAACCGATTGTTTCCATCCGAAGTGCTAAGGTCATTGGACTTGAAGCATTGATGCGCGCCTACGATGAAAACAACGAACCACTGTCGCCCATCTTTGTCTTTGACCAAGCTAAAAAAGAGAATCTCTCCTTTGAACTGGATAAATATGTGCGTACTTTAGCGCTCATTGCATTCAAACCTCTGTTGGAAAAGAACAGTGAACTGCTTTTATTTCTTAATTTTGAATCGCATCTTTTAGATAGCAATATCAGCTTTAACGATTTTGCGTTTTGTGCTTTAGCAAACGATATTGGCATTCCACCTTCACACATTGTGATTGAGATAAAAGAGTATCAAATCCAAAACAGCGAACGCCTCAAACAATTTTGTGATTTTTATAAACAGCGTGGTTTTTTAATTGCTTTGGATGACTTTGGTGCAGGTAATGCTAACTTTGACCGCATTGCAACTGTACTGCCACACGTTGTTAAAGTGGACCGCTCCATTGTGTATAACGTCCATCTTAATTTTATTCATAAAGAGATTTTAAAATCCATCGCCAATATGTGCTTTAACATTGGAGCGCTTGTCCTTGCAGAAGGGGTGGAAGAAGAAGAGGAGATATTACGTTCACTAAAACTCGATATTGACCTCTTTCAAGGATTTTGGTTTGCACGACCTAGCGGGACACCTTATGATAAAGCACTTCTAGATGAAAAAATTATTCTGATTGGGGCAAAGCACACCCAAAATGTCAAAGCCTCTATGCAACACAAAGAGTTTCTGATCCAAAGTGCCAAAGCATACACATACACGATTATTGAAACGATTAAAACTGCTAAAAATGTCGATTTGTCGGAGTTTTTAAAAGAGTTTGACCCTTTGGAAGCTATTTACTGTATTGATGCAACTACAGGTATTCAAGAAGGAAAAACATACATCAGTGCCGATACCAATGAGTTTTTTCAACCCGCGCGCGATGGGGATAATCATGCGCTCAAAGAGTACTTTTATATCACCAAAGAATCCAAACGGGGTAATTACCTCAGCCAAAAATACATTTCACGTGCGTCAGGACGTATGTGCCGTACATTTGCACAAAAATTTGTTTTAAATAATGAAGAAAAAATCTTGTGTTTAGACCTTAAAGTACAAACACTTTCTTAAGATGCTTTGGTAATACGAACGTAGGATTCATCAAGAGTGTTACTTTGGAAATTCTAAAATAAAGCGCGCACCAATTTTTTTATCTTCATAGCTAATATTTTCCACACGAATCAACCCATTAAAACTCTGCTTCATAATCATCGAACAGATGTAAAGACCTATACCGCTGCCTTGCAATTGTCCTTTGGTCGTAAAATAAGGTTCAAAAATACGCTCCATTAACGCCTCATCGATACCACCGGCATTATCTTCAATACAAAGTTCCACACGTTGGGGGCTATTCCACACAAAAATACAAATCTGTTTTGTATCCAATGTTTTGGATGCAAACGCATCTTTGGCATTGGAAATCAGATTTAAAATGACTTGTTGCAGTTCACTGCTTAAGCCATGCACTTTGACAGAATGGTCGATATTTAAAGAGAGTTGGATACCTTCAAGTGCCAGTTGCGCTGAGATAATATGGGTCGCATAGGAAATCGTTTCATGGAGATAAAAGCTTTTTTTCTCTTTATTCGGTTTATAAAAATTCATAAAATCATCAATAGTCTGGCTCATCTGCTCGGTAATCATTTGTATGTTTTTCAAAGAGTCACTGAGATGATTGACATGTAAAGAGCCGAGTTCATGTTTGAGTTTTAAATCAAGGGTTGTGAGGTTAATCACATTAAGAGGTTGTCGCCATTGATGGGCAATATGCCCGATAAGCTCACCCATCGCCGCCAGTTTATTTTGCTGAACCAACATCGCTTCTTGCTCTTTTTGGACACGCCTTGCATCTATCATCGGTGTAATATCAAAAATCGTAGTGATTTTATAAGGTCCGCCAATAATATTGCGTAAAATACCGACGGAAGCATACACAAAAATCCGTATGCCATCTTTACGTACAATTTCCCATTCATTGCTAAATTCATACAACGCGCCTGCCATAAAATCGTGGTGTAACGATTGCATGTGTTGCTTATTTTCAGGAGGAACGACTAGCGTACACGATTTGCCAATCAATTCTGCTTCCGAGTACCCATAAATCTTACAACACGTTGGGTTCAAAGCAACAAAACGTCCTTCTTTGTCAATCAAACAGATACCAAGATTGGCCGTTTCAAAGATTTGTTCATAAAACGCTTCGCTCTCGTCCGCATCGCTCTGTTCGTGAAACATTCGGTTTTTTACCTCTTCAAATACCAAACTGTTTTCAATAGATTTTTGAGCATTGATGTCCCAAAAAATGACAACGTATCCTTCTTTAACGTTTTTTCTCATAAGGGGATTGGCTCTGACGTAAACATGGACAAAACGCCCCGCTTTGGTAAGAAAAACCTCTTCGCCCTCATACGGCATATTTTGTAAAAACGCTTTATACAAAGAGCATTGAAGCAGTCCTTGGTTTCCATGATGCGCATGAAAAATAAAGTGACCTATTTGCCCTAAAAGCTCTTCTTCGCTATAGCCTAGAATGGATTGAGCCGATGGATTAAAATGGGTTATTTTGCCATCGCTATCAAATGCGTACATTCCCTCACGCATCGTGTTATATAAGGTGTCTAAAAAATTAGAACTCATGATGTTCTTCTTTACTCAGTGGAAATCGTACCGCAAATACCGCGCCATTATGTTCATTAAACGCAACAATCTCGCCGCCATTTTGCAAAACAATTTTTTGAGCGATATTGAGTCCTATCCCGATACCAGAGCTCTCCTTAGTGCTTTCAAACGGTTCAAAAATGCGTGGCAATATCTTAGAATCAATGCCTCCGGCATTGTCTTGAAAGCGAACGATTACATGCTCTTTTTCTTCAAAAACATCAATATTTAAAGCGCGCTTTTCAAAAGAGTCAATTTTGACAAGCTCATCCAAGGCATTATTTAAAATAATAATCCACACTTGCTCAATACGTTGCTTTTGAAGATTACATGTAAAATGATAAGCTTGCTTAGAAGTCGTCAAAGAGAAAGGAACCTTATTAATGGTAATGGCGACCACTTGCTTGGAACGATTGTACGATAAAATCAATGCGGAAATAACGCTTTCATAGATATTAACACGCTCTTTTTGCTCACGGCTCTTTTGGGATGCCTCTCGCATCGTCTCTATGATGCTTTCGATACGCTCAATACCTTCTTGAATCGTTTTCGTATCTTGGAGAATTAAATTTTTGCGAGGCGTTTCATTCATATAAAGTGCTATATCTTCTACCAACATCTCAAAGTTGCCTTTGATGTACGTCAAAGGCGTATTGATTTCATGCGTAATACCCGCTGCCATCTGCCCGATAGCACTAAATTTGGCATTTCGAATCATCTCCTCTTGATAGAGCGCTTGAATTTTTAAGTTTTTCTTAACTTCTTCGCTGATGCGATTTTGTAGATAAAGCTCTTGTTTTTCCGACTCGGTTATATCGATAATAACACCGACAAAACCGTCAAATTCACCCTCTTTCATAATGCTCTTTTTTTGAATCTCCAGCATCATCTCTTTTCGTCCCAAATGGCTTGGTGTTGTGATTTTATACACTTGAAGATTTCCTAAACGCATCTCTTCGTCTTTAGTCTGATAAATATGTGCTAGCGATTCTGGATAAAGCTCAAAAACCGTTTTTCCGATAATATCCTCTTTCTCCAAATCAAAAAAATTACAAAAAGCTCTACTGCATCCTATGTATTTAAAGTGGCGGTCTTTAATAAAAACAGGAACAGGAATGATGTCTAAGATAGCTTCTATATCACGCAGTTGTTTTTGGTACTTGCGGTTGAGTTTTGCAATGGTATTACGTGACTTAACGCGTAATGAGATGTCTCGTACACTCCAAATCGTAAAATCCTCACCTTCATCGACAAATTTTCGACCAAAAAGCTCTGCCCAAAAAGTAAGGCGATTTTTTTTACGCAGGCGGTATTCAAGGTTACAGACATTTTCACAATCACATCTTATTAAATGCTCTTGCAACCATTTATCGTACCGCTTTTGTGCCGTAAAAAAATGGTTCAGTGGCAGACTAAGGACCTCTTCTTTCGTATAACCAAGCAGTGTCGTAAACGTTTCATTGACATCAATAATATTTTGATGCTTGTCGAGAATAATATACCCCAAATCAGCATTGTTAAAATAGAGTTTTGCTTTTTTAGCAAGCTTTTCCAACTCTTTTTTTTCAATAACCGCACACTCTAAAATGCGTCTATTTTGACTTTTTAATACCTCAATTTCTTGCTCTAAATCAGCGATTTTCGCAAGTAAATCTTTCACACAGAACTCTTACTGAACCAATTCTAATATCTTCTCTTCTAACGCTTTCATAGAAGAAAAGGGTTTCATAATGTAGTGTGTTGCACCTTCTCGATGCGATTTTAAGACTTTATCCAACGTTGAATAGGCTGTCATCATAATGATTTTTAAATCAGGCGCTTTATCGTGAAGCGACTTTAAAACATCCAAGCCATTCATTTGCGGCATCATAATATCAAGAAGCACCACGTCATAACTTTTATCAATGCGTGAAACTGCGTTGTGAGGGTTGTTAAAGAGAGTTACATCAAATCCCGATGAACGTTTAAGATATTTTTCAATCATATCCAAGATGTCTTGTTCATCGTCAATCACGGCTACTTTTATCACTTTACTCATGCTCATACCTTTATCGATTTATCAAAAAGATGCTCTTTTGCTTCAAGCATCAGGGTTTTTGCTTTTTCTTCTACCATAGCATCGAGTGTCACAAAGACATCGCCACTTGCATTCTCAATCTCTTTAACCATCGCTTCAATTTCCGCTTTAGAGCAGATGGCTTTATCGCCGCCACACTCTTTTGCCAAACGATTGGCAATCTCATGAACTTTCGCGTGAGGATTTTCAAGCTTACCATACGAAGGCGTGGTATGAAACTCCTCTTTACCAATACCGTTTTCGTACCAATGTCCCAGACGACAATCGTGGTGCGTTGAGGCTTTAAACTCATTTTTTTCACCAAAAAGAAGTGCGTAAACATTGTTTTTGTAAATAACATGGTCAATTTTTGCTAAAGAGGCAAAGATTTTATCGCTTAAGTGGCTCACTTCAAACGTTGAGCGCGTTGCGTTTTTCTCAAAAGAGACAATTTTTCTTTTTAAATCATCGGTATGTGTTTTCGTTGTCTGAGCAATTTTGCTAACTTCCAGTGTACTTTGCTCGGTATCGGCAGATTCTTGTTGCATGGTTTGAACAACCATGGCTATCTCTTTGGTTGCTTTTTGAGTGCGTTCTGCTAAATTGCGTACTTCATCGGCAACCACGGCAAACCCTCGTCCGTGTTCTCCCGCGCGTGCGGCTTCGATGGCCGCATTCAGCGCTAAAAGATTCGTTTGGTCGGCAATATCTTCGATGAGCTGAACCACGCTTGATATCTCTTTGCTTCTCTCTAAAAGCGATTTTGCGTTACCGACAACATCATTCATTAGTGCACTGAGTTTATCCATAGCCGTAGAGGATTTACTGGCAAGGTCGAGTCCTTCTCTTGATTCGAGTGAGATTTGGGCAGACTCTTCTTTCATTATTTTGAGGTCTTCTAGTATTTCGGAAAAAGTAGCTTGAGAGCTTTTAAGTGCGCCTGCGATAGAACTTTGATGCATTGTGAGGATATTGCTGTCTTTGGCATTGCGTACATCGGTTTTGATGATGCTATACGCTACCAAATCAGCATTCAAGCGTTTCGATGATACCGCACCTTGGCATCCATCCATGCTAATAGTTTGGTCGTTTTCATTCAAATAAGAGCCGAGCTTTACAGGGTCTTTGATGCTCTCTTTGGCTAAATCATTTTGCATCACAATCGTGTGCGATTTATCCACAACAACAATCATCTCTTCTTGCGAAAATTTCATCAAAGATTGAAACAGTGCATTTTCAGCTTTGAGTGTTTCTATCTCTTGTCTCAGTGCATAAAGCTCTTCTGGCTCTTTTTTTTGAAAAAACATCTCAAACCCCTTAAACACGTAATTTAAAATGATTATAGACTATAACTATAACATGATAATTACTATTACATGTAAAGCAAATGCTTTTATTTTAAACATTTATGTCACAGCGTGTTACTTTTTCTCTATCTTACATGTAAATACCCAAATAAAAGCTTTTAAAGGTGAAAATGACTTCCTCGATGAGCCGTTTTTTTAGAGAGCGCATATTCATTTCTATGGCGATGGCTATGTCCACAACATGAATGCTTCGCATGGGTTTTATTATTTTCATCTGCCTCTTCACCGAGAAGAGCCATATAATTTGTACTATTGACCTCTTCGAGTTCACCGGCTTTCATTTTTTCTAAAGCATCGTGTAGTTCAATGCGCTCTTTCCCTGCAAAATAGACTTTAATGCCTGCATTTTGAAGCGCATGAAACGGCTTTTCCCCTAAATGGTTCGCGATGAGTGTTGTCACGCCCAAGCCTTTTATCCAACGGGCTACTTTCATACCACCTTCAAATGTATTTTTATACGTGGTAATGTTTCCCTCATCATCAATAATTGAAAAAAACTTTGCTTTCCCAAAAAGTGGTGATAAAACACCCTTTTCTTTATCGGTTTTAACAGCAGCAGCAATCATAATAAAACTCCTTAATTGGTCATATGTTCAAAATAATAGCACTTAAAATGAACATATGTCAAGTATATTCAATCAAAATATGCTAAGATACCTTAACAATTTATACACAAGGTACGTTTATGCCACGTCAAAAATGCAAACGATTGACCTCTTATCAGCCTATTGTCACCCGTTTTACCCCCAAAGGCAATGTGCAAGATGAACCTGTTACATTAATACCTGAAGAGATTGAAGCGTTGTATTTGATGGATTTATTAGGGTTGTACCAAGAAGATGCGGCGGCAAAAATGGAAGTCTCGCGCCCAACATTTGCACGTATTATCAAGATGGCGCGGCAAAAAGTTGCTTTAGCGCTTTTATGCGGGCATCAACTTCACCTTGAAGTCAAAAGAGACCGTTATACCGTTGCCTTTTGCTGTGATGATAAAGCGCATTTTACGCATTTAAGCCCTAAAGGCAAATACATCTTTATCTTTACCGTTCAAGACCGACATATTGAAAATTCTCTTTGCATAGACAATCCTGTGTATTTTCAAGAAGCAAAACCACCTCTCTCATTAACTCCTATTTTTCAGCAACACGGAGTTAATTTTTTCCTCACTTCTGCACTAGGGCAAGGTCTCAAAAACACATTAGCAACGGGCGGTATTCAGGTGATTATCAAAGAGAGTATCAGCGAAGAAGAAATTATCAAACTCTTTTAGAGACAAAGACAAACGTAAATGCTCTCTTTGTCTCTCTCGATAAGAAGCTTAATAAAACGCTAAGAGTGCCAAACCAAACACAATGCGGTAAATACCAAACCCGACAAACGTAAACTTCTCTAAAAATTTCAAAAAGAGTTTGATAGTCGCATAAGCGACGATAAACGCAACCACAAATCCTACCACAAGGACTGTAAAATTGGCATCGGTGAAGAGTTCATGACGGTGTTTCACCAAATCGTACGCGGTAGTTGCACACATAACGGGAAAGGCAAGAAGAAATGAAAACTCTGCACTGGCTTTACGGGTCAAACCCACAAGCATCGCACCGATAATCGTTGAGCCTGCTCTACTCGTGCCGGGAATGAGGGCAAACACTTGCGCGACACCAATCCAAAGGGCTTGTTTATAACTTACTTTTTCCACATCGTCAATAAAATGCTCTTTGGGTTTGTAAAATTTTTCGACCACTAAAAAAATGATACCGCCGATGATAAACATCAACGCTACAATCTCGATGCTAAACATCGCTTTGACTTGCTTTGCAAATAAAAATCCTACCGCGCCTAAAGGGAAAAAAGCAACCGCTAGTTTCATCCATAAAGTAATTTTTTTGGGAGAAAATTTTTCTTTATAATTGAGCACAACGGCTAAAATCGCCGCAAACTGAATGATAATCTCATACGCCTTTACCACACTGTCTTGCTTGACACCCAGCCAATCACCTACGATAATCATATGCCCCGTCGAAGAGATAGGCAAAAACTCGGTAAATCCTTCGACCACACCCATAATAACCGATTGCAAAATATCCACGAAAAATCCTACATGTAAAATAAATATGAGATTGTAGCATACTAGACGTTAGTCTTTACATGTAAAAAAATTGGCTTAACTGCTCTGTTGAAGTAAGTTGCCCTTAAGTGTCGTGGTTAAAGATTTGATGTATTTTTTGTAGAGTTTTTTATCCAGTTCCTTATCTCCAAATGTTTTGTCCTCTTCGCTCTTATCCATCTCTTTCATTAACGTATCAACCAAATCATTTTTCGTCTCATCTGTTGTAGCACTCGTTGTTTCTTCATCGCTTGTAGGATTGGCTTCATGCTTTAAAAAATCGTAGATTTCATTTACATACTGTGAAAACTTACCCAGTCCATTGGCAAGTTCAGTGTTCGAGCTATAAATATCTTTGAATTTAGAAAGAACAGTGTTGAGTGCGTCCATATCATAGTTTACTGTGTCATTTTTAATATGTGAAACAGCGGGACCATATTCGATATCAAAAGAATAATTATCTTTTACGATGCCCAAAATACTTTTGAGAATAGTTTCATCCGTACCTTCATCGAGCATTTTATCAGTAGTTTGGCTTACGGCATCTTTAACAACAGAAGAGGTACTTTCGGGTAAGATAAAAACGGTAAGACTCGCACTGCCTGTGTCCATGGCTGCTTTAAGTTCGGGAACACTATCGACCACTTTTTTGAGGTAACTTCCTAAATCCGATGATGCTGTATCTTGAGCATAGTTTTCACCTGCTATACCAATAAACAATGAATGTTCATTAAGAAATTCATTTGCAAATTTGTCATTTTGAAGATAAAGTGTATAATTCACACCGCTTTCATGTATATACATTTTTCACTCTCCAACGATACGTTTTAAAAGGCTAATTGCACATAAATAAAAGCAAAAATCATACCGATAAACACTGATTTTCTATGCTAAAATTGCTTTTTACATGTAAAAGGAAAATCATGCTTTTAGACTTTTCAAAACTGGATGTCAATAGCATCTATAAACTCATCTCAAACACCGTCACACCTCGCCCCATTGCGTGGATTAGCACGGAACATAACGGCATCACCAACCTAGCTCCTTTTAGCTATTTTATACCGCTTTCTTCCAATCCTCCGATGCTCATTGTCTCTATCGGCAAAAAAGAAAATGGAAATCCTAAAGACACGCTGGCGAACTTTTTAAATGGCTCAAAAGTCACCATTAATTTTGTCTCCAAAGAGCTCAAAGAGGTGATGAGTCAAAGTGCCCAAGCACTTGATTACGAGCAGAGCGAATTTAAAGCGTTTGGAATTGAAGGAGAGAAACGCATCGAAGAGTACCCTATGATGGTTCACAAAACTAAAGCCGCACTCTTTTGCAGTTTTGTTAAAACCATGCCCATAAAAGGCAGTGATACCACACCGTGTTTACTGCTGGTAGAGCATGCCTATTATGCCGATGAAGTTATCGATGATGCATTACATGTAAACCTGGAAAATGTCGGACGTGTGGGTGGAAAATTTCTTATAAACGGAGAAATTATCTCTTAATTTGGTAAAGTATAATTTACCAAATTTTAATCTTGAGTGCTATACAATACATTAATTGCTGTTAGTCTAAGGCTTAGACATACATGAAGTAGCACTCTTTTTTCTGCTTACTGCTTTACATGTAAACCTCACAGCACACATTATTTATACAAGGAAAGACAATGGGTGTTGAACTCCATAAAGATTTACTCGAAAGTATTGGTGTTGATGTTGAACGTCACGCAAAAATGATGGGCATGGGACTTGCAGGCTATCAAGCAGGCTTCATGAGCCAACCAAACCGCCCTAAAGCGATGGCGTATTTTGACTGGTTTATGAGCGAAATTCAAGCAGAACGCATCGCTGAGATTAACGCACTTAAAGCACAAAAAAAACCTGCCGTGGGGACGTTTTGTATCTTCGTTCCCGAAGAAATTGTTGTCGGTGCAGGCGGAGCGTGTTTTGGACTCTGTGGCGGGGCCAATCCTCCTATTGCAGACGCGGAGAGCGAACTGCCTCGTAACATCTGCCCGCTTATCAAATCCGCGTACGGTTTTAAACTCCAACACACCTGTGCGTACACCCAATCCGCTGATTTTATTTACGGTGAAACCACCTGTGAAGCGAAGAAAAAAACGTGGGAACTTTTGGGCAAACACCACCCTGTTCACGTCATGAACATTCCTCACATGAAACGCGAACGTGACCTTAAAATGTGGCAAGAGGAGATTAAAGAGTTTAAAGAGCACATCGAAGAAGTAGCGGAGAAAAAACTGAGCCTTGCTGAAATGCTTGAAGGCGTTAAAGTCATCAACGCCAAACGTGACGCGATGAAACGTCTTGATACGCTTCGTGGTATGCACCCAGACGTTATGCCTATTAGCGGTAAAGATGCACTCTTCATCAGCCAAATGAGCTTTTTAGATGATCCCAAACGCTTCACGGAAAAAGTGAATGAACTCTGCGATGAACTCGATGAGCGCATCAAAGAAAAAGTGAGCGTTTTCCCTGAAAACACCCCTCGCATCATGGTACTTGGTACGCCTATCGCTCCGCCAAACTGGAAGCTTCATACCGCGGTTGAAGGCTCAGGTGCCTGCATCATCAACGAAGAAGGGTGCATCGGACATCGCTATTTTAAAGACAATGTGGACATCGAAGGCGTTCAAAACGAAGACGAACTCTACGCGCGCTTGATGAAACGCTACTCTAAAATCGACTGTGCCTGTTTCACTCCCAATACACCTCGAACCGATAAAATCGTTCAAATGTATAAAGACCGTAAAGCCGATGGCGTCATCTACTACACGCTCTCTTTCTGCCACACGTACAATGTCGAGTCACACCTCGTCACCGAAGCGCTCGCCAAAGAAGGCATTCCGTGTTTGGTGATCGAATCAGACTATTCCCCCGAAGATGCAGGACAGATCAAAACGCGTGTTGAAGCCTTTTTAGAGAGCATCAACTTCAAGAAAAAAGCGCAAGCGTTTCAGTCCAAATAATGTTTTGGGGCGTGGATATAGGCTCGACCTATACAAAAATCATCGGTATCGGAAAAGAGCGGGAGATCACTCATAACGCGGTCATCCCGACCATCTTCAATCAAGATGCCATCGTGGGCGAGTATTTGGCAGACAAAGAGGTTAAGATGCTCGTCGCCACAGGCTATGGTCGCTATATGCTGGAAGATTCGCACGGTGCGCCCGTCATCAGTGAAATCAAAGCGCATGCCAAAGGAGCCTACTTTTTTGAGCCAAATGTCGCCACCGTCATCGACCTTGGCGGGCAAGACAGCAAAGTCATCAAAATGGGCGAATTTGGCAGTTTTACCGACTTTCGCATGAACGACAAATGCGCCGCGGGTACGGGGAAATTTTTGGAGATCGCTGCCAATCGTTTGGGCTTAGAGATGGAAGACTTTGCCAAAGCAGGCTTTGAGCACGACAAGGAGCTGACCATATCAAGCATGTGCGCCGTTTTTGCCGAGTCGGAAGTCATCTCCCTTATCGCCAAAAAAGAGAGTTTGGCGAACATCTGCTATGGCGTACACGAATCCATCGCCGCGCGACTTGCTTCGATGGCTCGAAAATTTGTCATCAAAGAGAACGAAACCATCGTTTTTACCGGTGGTGGAGCACTTAACCCTTTCTTGCACCATATGCTTGAACTTAAACTTGAGCGAACCATTCTCATCCCCGAACACCCTCAACTCATCGGCGCTGTGGGTGCTGCACTGGCGGGGTTTGAGGTGGCGCAGTAAGTTTACATGTAAGTCCATATGTATAGTACATGCATCCAATCAAAGAGAGAATAGACTCTCTTTGATAAGAGATTACTTCATCACGTATTTGACGTTATCTTTAGACGCCATATGGCACGAAAGACAGCTATTGCCTAGCTCTTTCGCACCCTCATAAGCTTTAATCCAATCTTTTTGCCGTGTTGCCTTTTCAATAACAGCTACATCTTCATCCATCTTTTTATCGTAATAGAGCAACATCGCTTTAAATCCCTCTTGATCCTCTTTATCCATGATCACCCATGGCTTTTGTTTAGGGGCTGGATGCGTGCGGATAAAATAGATCCCTCGATCAACTAGCAATTTATTCATACTGATAACACCGTTTTGAATACTCTCGTACGCCATACCCATTCCGCTCATGAGTTGCGCGTAGGTAATGTCTTCTTTTTGCATGCTTGCGACCAAATCATCGGCTGTCTTTTCCTCTGCAACTATACTAGTACATGTCATTGCAATACTGAGTATTAGTGTCTCTAAAAAATAATGCTTTCTCACATGAAGCTCCTTAAAACCACATTCGTTTTATTATATTGTGCTGATACTTTAGGGTATAAGAGAAAACTCCTACGATGTGCATCGTGACTAAAAAGAGAAGTACTTTGGTTAAAAACCCATGCACCACTCCCACGCTAAAATCGTGAAAACTACTGTATAACTCTTTTTCTACTCCAAAAAAAATCATCTGACCTAAAAACGCGCTTTGCGCTAACACAAAACCGCTCATGCCAATCGCCAAAATAACCGCATAAATCGCTATATGATTGGCTTTCATCATAGACGCACGAAACGGACTCATCAAAAGCGCTTCGGGCTTTGGCGATTTGATGATGATAAAAATGCGCACCACGCTTACCAGCGTTGCGAGGATGCCTAAAATCATATGCACTTTGAACGAACCTAGTTTTTCAACCGTATTGGGGATTTCTGATAAAACAAAAGTACCCGTCACCAAAAGAAAAACAAGCAATCCCCCGCTAAGCCAGTGGAGGATGATGGAGCGTGATGTATAGCATGTCATAATGGCTCCTTAGATCGCAAGTTTGTCGGCTAACAATTTACGTTGAGCTTCTGTGAGGATACTTAAGATTTTTTCGATACTCTTGGCTTGAGTATCAATCATCTCTTTGGACAAAGTTGTTCTGCTTTTAATAAAACTCTCTTTGTCAAACGTTCCGTCTTTATGAATCACCACCACTGATGCTTTTTCAGTCGATACATCAAAGTGCTGATCGCGCATCTCAAACATCACTTTTCGAATTTCACTCCACTGTGTTTTGGATAAATCCATACTAGAGAGCGTCATCATAACGTCTCGCATACCATTGCCGTTAAAAGCCATGGATTGCGAAAAAGGCATTCTGTTTTGTTGGTTACCGCAATTCCATCCTTGAGGATCGCCAAAAGCATAGACAGAGCTTGTCGCCACCAAAACTGCTAAACCAAGTGTGATAAGTTTTACTTTCATCGTTAATCCTTTTTTTGATATATGATGAAAGTATAAAAGACGAAGGTAACCTCTTTCCCAAGCGGAGGTAAATGAAGGTAAATAGCGTTTAGATTTGGATACTTAAAGCAAGACGGTGATTTTCATAGTGATACTCCAACATGTAACCGTGCAATTCAATAATATTTTTAATAATAAATAGCCCAAAACCGTACCCGCTTGTGCTTCGATGATTTTTAGAGCGCTCTATTTTCCAATCACGAATGGGAGCAGAAATATCCAAAGGCAAAGACTCGCCTTCATTAGAAAACGTGATAGCCATCTGTGAACATTCAATAAAAACATGATGATTGGGCGAATAACGCAAAGCATTGTCCATGAGATTTTTAAAACAAATCTCCCATAGTGCGCCATCGCCTCGTATCAAACAGGTTTCGCAACTTTGATGAACATCTATCGTTTCGTCTTTCTTTACATGTAAAGTTTTTATAGCGCGATTTAACACGGTTTGAACAGAGTGTTCCTCGCGTGAGACCTCACCTTGATAGGCGATGAGTTCTTCAAGCATGCGGAAGGTATCGAGTTGCGAATTAATGGTTTCAAATACCCTTCTGATGTCCGCGTGACTTTGTGTTGAGGGTTCATTTTTCAGGTAAAACATCCCTTTTGCAAGTGGTGTTTTAAGCTCATGCATCAATATTTTATTAAACATCTCTCTGGTTTGTACCAGGTAGTGAATATAATCAATCGCATGATTGTAGGAATGTTCGATTTGTTGTAACTCTTTATAAGAAGAATGAATGGACAATTTGGAAAAATCACCCTGTTGAAGCTCTTTAAGTTTTTGCCCCATCTCTAAAATCGGATGCAGCAGTTTTTGTGAAGCGACAAATAAAATACTTTGGATGCCAAGAAGGGCTAAAAAAATAGTATGAATGAGACTGAGGGTATAATCCTCTTCTTGATCTTCAAGGTAAATCTCTCCGATAGGGTTATATATATGTAAAATGTGTTTTCCATTCTCCTCAAAAATCGTAAAACCTTTGATATCATCGCCTCTGTGCTCTTGTATCTTGGCTTTGGTACTAAGCGCTTGCGTAAACAGTGTAACATGATACTCTTGCAGCTCTTTGTTTGTTAAAGGATACGACTGAAATAAAAAAGGTTGTAATGAACTTGCGATACTAAAGTAACGTGCCATGGCATGCTCGTTTTGCAAATGTGTTTGGCGCAGATAAAAATAGCCCCACAATCCAAGCATAACGACAAAAGATACAACAAACAGCAGGCGAATTTGCCCTAAAAGAGAGCGTTTGATATTAGTCCACAAGACGATACCCTCTTCCTCGTAATGCGACGATATGCTCTTTGGACGAGTAGGGTTTGATTTTGGCGCGAATTTTACTGATAATCATCTCCAAGCTTTTTCCCTCCATCGAAGAGATGGCAGGGGCATCGTAAAGCAACTGCTCTTTGGAGATGACATTGCCGTTTTGTTTGATCAATTGCGAAGCGACTTCAAATTCCGCTTCGGTCAGCAGCAAAGTATGCTCTAAAAAAATAACATCATGGGCTTGTGCATCAATCATAAAAGCCTTTTTCTGTTTTTCGTCGCTAAATGCATTGACACGGCGAAGCAAACTGCTGATGCGTGCGTAAAGTTCATCGGGGTCATACGGTTTTGGCAAATAATCGTCTGCGCCGATTTGAAGTCCCATCACTTTATCGGCAGTACTGTTTCGAGCCGAAGAGATGATGATGGGAATATGGCTCTTTTTTCTTAGCTCTCTGCACACCTCCAAACCGTCCATCCCGGGTAATCCCAAATCCAACAGAATAAGACTATACGGCTCAAGCGGTATGACGATTGCCCTAAAAGGGTCATCACAAATATCGACCTGTAAGCTTCGTTGTGCCAAAAAGCTTTGAATCAAAAGGGCAAACTCTTCATCGTCTTCAATGAGCAAAAGGCGTTTCATCTTTTATCCTTTAAACTGCCATAACTGCATTAATTTAAATGCGAAAATCCTTCATATCCGATATACAGACCGATCAAAACGATAATCGCACTGGAAAAATAAGGCGCTTTTCTTACGATATCGCCAAAACCGCTAAATCGTTTTGACATGTAACGAATACTTAACGCTGCGATAACGCCTGTAAGCACCAATGTCAATGCCAAACCGATACTAAACCCCAACACCAATACAGCACCCATCGTGATCTTTTTGAGCTGAAGGCACAAGAGTAATACCGTGATAGTTGCGGGACACGGGATAAGTCCACCTGTTAATCCAAAAAGAAGAATTTGAAAGTTCGTGACTTCTTGATTGGCAAAGCGTTTGCGAATGTCATTGGCGTGGGCAAGCTCGTGCGCGTCTTGGTAGCCAGGTGCCGTGATATCAAGACCGACAAGCTCCTCATGAACGTGTTCGTGATAGTGTTCAACAAACTCTATGTCGTAGTGTTCGCTCTCACCCTCGTGCGTGAAAAAAAGACGGGCGATAAATTCGTGGGGCTCAGGGATTGCTTCCAACGACTCTAAACCATCACCATGACGGGCAAACGAAAAAGATTGAACGCTTCCATCTTTGCGCTCGGTTTGAAGAATGATTTTATCGTGCGCCAAAGAAGATTGAACATCGCTTTTGATGCGAAATTTCGGCGGCTGGTTCTCTTCAAAAATCGACAGTTCGATAACGCCCGCTTTCGTCTCTATCGTAAAGGTTTCATCGTGATGGTGATGATGGTCGTCATAGCAATGATTCAAGCATGCGTGTTGGTCTCTATAGGTTTGGCGTATCATCCACGCGGCAATAGCTAAGATAATAATAGAAGAGGCGATTTGCAAATAAGGCTCGATGGCGCCATCGCTGTACTGTGCTCCAAAATAAAGCCCTGCTAACGCGATGATCCAAACAATTGCCGTATGCGAAATCGTAGCGGCAACTCCCAACATCGCGGCTTGCCAGACGCTTCCTCGAATCGCGATGATAAAAGAAGCCATCATTGTTTTGGAATGTCCCGGTTCAAGCCCATGTAAAGCACCTAAGATAATGGCACTCGGCAGTAAAATCCATAAGTTCGCGCCATCATTAATCAAAGAAGTAATATCCATATTTTTCCCTAGAGGTATTTTGTAATGAGTTTAAATTCGTTGAGAATCTCTTTTGAACTCAAACTCCCCTCACCCACGGCTCCATCTAAACAATGGTCGATATGATCGTGAATGAGTAATTTTTTAGCGTTATTGACAGCCTTTTCGACGGCATGCAGTTGTTGTGCGATATCGGTACACGAACGTTCATTCTCAAGCATCGCGATGACGCTATGCAGATGCCCGTGGGCACGTTTGAGCCGTTTGACAACCTCGTCGTGTGAAGCGTGTTGTGACATTTTATATCCTATACTGGTGGATAGGATAATTATAGCAATATTTTCAAAGATTGTCTATAATGACCACATAAAAACAAAGGTTTATATGTGCGTACCATTTCTATTCTTATCCACACCGCGCTCGTTGCCGAAGCCAAGCCCATTATCGGGCATTTTGGGCTTACATGTAAAGCAAAACAGCCGTACAATCTTTATGAAAATGAGCACATCGCACTGATCGTCTCCGGCATAGGAAGCCAAAACGCCAAAGAGGCTCTTTCGTACGCACTTTCACTGTATGCGCCACGCGTTGCTATCAACATCGGTATCGCGGGGTGTAGCGACACGACTATCGCCAAAGGCACACTTTTTTGCACAACGCATCACGATCTGGACATTCCTTTTGCGACCTGTTCTTCACACCAAAAGGCGGTCGATGATACTTTACATGTCACCACAACGCTGGTCGATATGGAAGCCGATACATTTTTGCAAACCGTTCCAAAAACCGTCGAAACATATGTCTTCAAGATCGTCTCCGACCATCTAGAAACCGCCGTTCCTAGCAAAGCCGACGTTGGAAATTGGATCGGAAAAAGCATCAAACAGTGGGAAAAGTATGCACGAAGATAAAAAAGCGCATTTTGAAAAAGCGTGCGAAAACAGCGCTTTTGAACGTTTACATGTAAACACACAAACATTCCTAAAAACCAAAGCGACTGCCTATCGTCTTAGCTTTTCACAGATACAGCAACTCATCGTTATCGCCATTGATTTACAAATGTGGAATGAAGATATTGCCATGCTCTGGGAAGATAAAGAGCAAAAAAATGAGACACTAACGCACCTTCAAAACCGCTACGAGGCATTGAAAAACGATCTCAAACACTACCCGCCAACACCGATAGATTTTCAAAAAGAGAGCTTCAAGGTCGTAGAAATTGAAAAAGAGCATTTGGGTCTTGGCTCTTGCCCCGTCGCTTCACCGAAAACGCGCTGTTGTAACCTGATGACTTTGGACGCGGTGGAGAGTTGCGGGTTTGACTGCTCATACTGTTCGATTCAAAGCTTTTACAAAAACAACACGATTAGCTTCGATAAAAATTTCGCCGAGAAGTTAGAACGTTTAGAACTTGACCCGAGCAAAGCCTACCACATCGGCACGGGACAGTCTTCGGACTCCTTGATGTGGGGCAACCGCGCGGGCGTTTTGGAAGCACTGTTGAACTTTGCAAGAAAAAACCCCAATGTTATTTTGGAACTGAAAAGCAAGTCCGATAATATCGCGTATCTTTTGGAAAACGACGTGCCTAAAAACGTTATTTGCACGTGGTCACTCAATCCGCAGGTCATCATCGACAATGAAGAGAAGCGTGCGGCAAGCCTCGGTGCGCGCATCCAAAGTGCTAGAGCCTTGGCAGATAAAGGCGTGAAGGTTGGGTTTCATTTTCACCCTATCGTCTTGTTTGAAGGCTGGCAAGAAGCCTACACCACCATCGCACACGCGCTTACTGAACGTTTTACATGTAACGAAGTCGCCCTCGTTTCTATGGGAACACTGACGTTCATCAAACCCGTTTTGAAAAAGATTCGTCTGCGCGCGCAAAACAGCAAGATTTTACAAATGCCTTTAGTCGATGCTAACGGCAAATACTCCTACCCGCTTTCCATCAAAGAGGAGATGTTTAGCACGCTTTACCAAGCCTTTGCACCGTGGCACGACAAAGTCTTTTTCTATCTGTGTATGGAAGATGAAAGCTTGTGGCAAAAAGTTTTTGGGTATGAATTTGAAAATAATTTCGCCTTTGAACAAGCCATGCTTAAAGCCTATCAGTCAAAAATCACTGTTTAGAATGGAATGTGACACCATACTTTGAGTGAAAATATCATCTCATTTTCATAGTATTCCAGTATTTTTTCATGTATCAAGTCGGTTTAAGTAAAGATGCGTTAAGTTTTCACAGCAATCTGTCTTGATGCTCTATTAATTTATATAATTTTTTCGTCATTTTTTAAGGTTTATAATGCACAATAGCTCGACTTCTAATTATGAAGTTATTGAAATGTTGAATACTATTTTAGAAGAGAAAGACTCTTATACCGCAGGGCATTGTAAGAGAGTTGCATTTTATTCGTCAGAAATTGCCAATATTCTCTCGCTTCCGCAGGCAGAGCAAACAACGGCTTACCATGTAGGACTGCTCCATGACATCGGTAAAATTCTAACCCCTGAAGTCATTTTACTCAAACCGAAGAAACTGACCAAACGAGAGTTTCACATCATCCAAAAACACGTCACGGACAGTGAGCGAATCGTTGAGTCCATCACGCCTTTTAAGCACTATCTTCCGTTGATTCGCCATCATCATGAACATTATAATGGCTCAGGGTATCCTGATAAATTAAAAGAAGAGGAGATTCCGCTCATTTCGCGCATTTTATGCGTGGCGGATTCTTTTGATGCCATCACCACAAACCGTATTTACAAAACTCGAAAGAGCAATACGGAGGCTATTGATGAACTAACAAAATACAAAGGCAAGCAGTTTGACCCCCTTGTTGTCGATGCTGCTGTTGAGTTTTTTAAAAATTTTAATGACCTTTCCCATATCAATCAATTACCCGAATCATTTATTCAAGAAGAGCGATTTGCCTTCTTTTACAAAGACAACATCACCAAAGCATACACCAGCGAGTACCTCAACCACTTTTTAACACACAAAAAAAAGCGCGCTCAATTTTCATGTTGCTACCTCATAGAATTGCACCATACACAAAAGTACAACGAACATTATGGTTGGAAAGCAGGCAATAATCTTCTCAAAGAGATGACGGCACGCCTCAAAGTGATGTTTCGTGATGCACTGATTTTTCGTGTTTTTGGCGATGATTTTATTCTGCTGTGTAACAACGCCTTAGAAGTCAATTCCAAAATGTTTTCACAACGACTTAGCACCGGCTTTCATCCTATTAAAGTCAGTTTAAGCCATTTTCCTTTCCGTGAAATTCCGTTTAAGAATTGGGAAGATTTTGAACCCTATCTTACAAAACGACCCTTCAAGCCCCACCTTTAATTGCCATTGAAGATACGCTAAAATACGTTGATTAAATCATCAAGGAAAATCATGAAAACAGTGTTGATGAGCGGCGGTAGCAGTGGTATCGGTAAAGCGATTAAAGAGAAACTTCACGAAGACGGCTACATGGTTTTTAACATCGGGCGTCGTGAAGCGGACATCGTCTGCGACTTGCGAGATGTAGAAAAACTCGAACAAAGCGTAAAAGCATGGCTAAAAACTCATGAGGTTGATGTACTCATCAATTGCGCTGGCATCGGTTTGTTTGACCCCCATGAAACACTCAGCATCGCCAAAATAAAAAATCTCATTGACATCAATTTAACCGCGCCTATTATTCTCTGCAATCTCTGCTTGCGTTCTTTGCAAAAACAAGCAGGACACATCATCAACATCACGTCCATTGAAGCCACACGCCACGCGAAATATTCAGCCCTCTACACGGCTACGAAAAGTGGATTGCGTGATTTTGGACATTGTTTATTTGAAGAGGTACGCAAAAATGGCATTAAAGTCACCTCGATTAACCCCGACATGACACAAACGCCGTTTTTTGATGCGTTGCACTTCCAACCCAGCGAAGATGAAAATGCTTATCTGCTACCTAAGACCATCGCACAGAGTGTGCTGGATGTTTTACATGTAAAAGGAGTCGTGACAGATTTGAGCATTCGTCCTCAAAAAGTGGGCATTGCAAAAAAGTAATCTTTACATGTAAAGATTTTACAATGCGCTCATGTTATAATGAGACGCGAAAGTGAATTTACAATCACAAGGAGAATGTGTGTCTACTAGAATCGAACACGATCTAATCGGCGACAAAGAAATTTCAAACGAATGTTATTATGGTGTTCAAACCGCACGTGCGGCTGAGAACTTTCACATCACAGGGGTTACTCTCTCAAACTTTCCAACTTTTATCACCTCTTTAGCCAACGTTAAAAAAGCAGCAGCCCTTGCCAATTATGAACTTAATTTACTCTCTGAACCAAAGAAAAACGCCATTGTTGGGGCATGTGACCAAATCATCGCAGGTAAATTTCACGACCAATTTGTGGTCGATATGATTCAAGGCGGAGCAGGCACATCAACCAATATGAATGCCAATGAAGTCATTGCCAACATTGGCTTGGAACTGATGGGACACCAAAAAGGTGAGTACAAATTTCTCCATCCTAACAACGATGTCAATCTCTCTCAATCCACAAACGACGCTTACCCTACCGCACTGCGTATTGCTTTGTTTGAGAAGCTGGGCGAACTTGGTGAGTCTATGGCGATTATCAAGAAGTCCTTTGCTAAAAAAGCCAGTGAATTTAAAGATGTCATTAAAATGGGTCGTACCCAACTCCAAGACGCGGTTCCTATGACATTGGAGCAAGAATTTAGAACCTATGCCGTTATGATTGGCGAAGATATCGAGCGTGTGCATGAAGCCAAACAGTTGGTACGTGAAATCAATATGGGCGCAACCGCCATTGGTACAGGTATTAACGCGCATCCTGATTATGCCAAAACGGTTGAAGCCAAACTGCAAGAAGTGACGGGACGTCCGTTTATCACCGCAAGCGACCTTATTGAAGCCACACAAGACACGGGAGCGTACGTGCAAGTCTCGGGTGTTTTAAAACGTGTTGCGACCAAAATGTCAAAAATCTGCAACGATTTACGCCTTCTAAGCTCAGGTCCTCGCACAGGTTTTGGCGAAATCAACCTTCCAGCGATGCAACCGGGCAGCTCCATTATGCCGGGTAAAGTCAATCCTGTTATCCCAGAAGTGGTGAATCAAGTCTGTTTCCAAGTCATTGGCTCTGACATCACGGTTACGATGGCATGCGAAGGCGGTCAGCTTCAACTTAACGTGTTTGAACCCGTCATCGCATTTAATCTTTTTAACTCCATCAATATGATGAAAAATGCGTTTGAAACATTAGCGTACACCTGCGTCGATGGTATCACCGCCAATACGGAACATTGTAAATCGCTTGTTTTAAACAGTATTGGTCTTGTGACAGCGCTTAATCCCTATTTAGGCTATGAAAACTCCACAATGGTTGCCAAAGAAGCACTCGCGACAGGTGGTTCTGTGTATGACATCGTGCTTGAAAAAGGCTTATTGGCTAAAGAAGAACTCGATGAGATTATCAAGCCAGAAAACATGATTCAACCCCGAAATTTTGGTCTTTCAGAAAAAGACAAATTCGTTAAACTCTAATACATTTTATAAGAGCTTGAAGCAAAGATTCAAGCTCTCCACTAACGCTGGGTTTTCCTCGGCGAAATGCCCGCGCACCCTTGGTGCTTTTTTATTCTAAAATGCCTTGAATACACTCTTCGCTTTTATTCTTACATGGAATGTTTTATCGACATATTTTATATATTAAAATTAATTAGCATCTTTCAAATATTTTTTAAAAAAATGCCGAAAAGTCATTTTCAAGTCTCTTTAGAGGTTTAAACTTCCATCACCTTTAAATCTTAAGGAGACAAAATGTCTACTAGAATCGAACATGACCTTATCGGTGATAAAGAAATTTCAAACGAATGTTATTATGGTGTTCAAACCGCACGTGCGGCTGAGAACTTTCACATTACAGGTGTTACTTTAAAAAGTTTCCCTACTTTTATTATCTCTTTGGCAAAAGTTAAAAAAGCAGCCGCTTTAGCAAACTTTGAACTAGGACTTTTGGCAGAGAACAAGAAAAACGCTATCTGTGAAGCGTGCGACGAGATCATTGCAGGTAGATACCACGACCAATTCGTGGTAGATATGATCCAAGGCGGAGCGGGTACTTCAACCAATATGAATGCCAACGAAGTCATTGCGAATATCGGCTTAGAGCTGATGGGACACCAAAAAGGCGAGTATAAATTCCTACACCCAAACAACGATGTAAACCTCTCTCAATCAACAAACGACGCCTACCCAACAGCTCTAAGAATCGCACTTTATGAAAAACTTGGAGAACTTAACGAATCTATGGTCATCATTAAAGACTCTTTTGCAAAAAAAGCAACAGAATTTAAAGATGTTATCAAAATGGGTAGAACCCAATTGCAAGACGCTGTTCCTATGACATTGGAACAAGAATTTAGAACGTATGCCGTTATGATTGGCGAAGACGTTCAACGTGTAAGCGAAGCAAGACAATTGGTTCGCGAAATCAACATGGGCGCAACAGCGATTGGTACAGGTATCAACGCGCATCCTGATTATGCAAAAACGGTAGAAGCTAAACTTCAAGAAGTGACAGGTCGCCCTTTTGTAACAGCTGGTGACTTAGTTGAAGCAACCCAAGATACAGGTGCTTATGTACAAATCTCTGGTGTTCTTAAACGTGTTGCAACCAAAATGTCAAAAATTTGTAACGACCTTCGCTTACTGAGTTCTGGCCCTCGTACAGGTTTTGGCGAAATCAACCTTCCAGCAATGCAACCGGGCAGTTCCATTATGCCGGGTAAAGTCAATCCTGTTATCCCAGAAGTAGTCAATCAAGTCTGTTTCCAAGTCATTGGCTCTGACATCACGGTTACGATGGCATGTGAAGGCGGTCAGCTTCAACTAAACGTGTTTGAACCGGTTATCGCATTTAACATTTTCAACTCTGTCAATATGATGAAAAATGCATTTGAGACGTTGGCGTACACCTGCGTTGATGGCATTACAGCCAATCCTGAGCGTTGTAAAGCATTGGTACTTAACAGCATCGGTCTTGTAACAGCACTTAATCCATTCATCGGATATGAAAACTCCACCAAAGTAGCTAAAGAAGCGCTTGATAGCGGTGGTTCTGTGTATGACATCGTTTTGGAAAAAGGACTTCTTAAAAAAGAAGAACTTGATGACATTATCAAACCAGAAAATATGATTAAACCTCGTAATTTTGGTCTTTCAGAAAAAGATAAATTCGAAAAACGCTAACAACGATTTGGGGCAGGAATGCCCCAACGTTAGGTTTCTTTGATGGTTCTTTTAAACCATGAAAGAAACCTATTAAAAGGAGTTACCATGTTATGGTTAGAAGTCATTGTCGTTCTTGCCGCCATCTTTTTTGGTGCAAGACTTGGTAGTATTGGTATTGGGTATGCTGGAGGGCTAGGTGTTCTTGTTTTAACACTTGGCATGGGCTTAAAATTAGGATCAATTCCTATCGATGTTATTCTTATCATTATGTCTGTTATTGCAGCCATTGGTGCGATGCAAGTAGCAGGCGGACTGGATTATATGGTCAGTATTGCGGAAAAAATCTTACGCAAAAACCCTAAACAAATCACTTTCCTAGCTCCTATCGTAACGTATGTTATGACATTTTTTGCAGGAACAGGTCATACGGCGTTTTCAACCTTACCTGTTATTGCAGAAGTAGCGAAAGAGCAAGGCATTCGCCCATCTCGCCCTTTGAGTATCGCTGTTGTTGCTTCACAAATTGCCATTACAGCTTCTCCAATCTCTGCGGCTGTTGTTTTCTTAAGCGGTGCGTTGGAAAAACAAGGTATCGGTTATCTTGAACTCTTAGCGGTCTGTATTCCTTCATCGTTTTTAGCATGTATGGTCGCAGCATTTGTTTCTAACTTTTTAGGCAAAGAGCTTAAAGATGATCCTGTTTATCAAGACAGACTCGCAAAAGGCTTAGTGAAAACAAGAGGCGCTACAAAACTTGAAATCAAACCAGGTGCCAAACTTTCGGTTGCAATTTTCCTTATCTCTATCCTAGCGGTTGTAACGTATGCAACGCTGATTAGCGACAATATTGGTATTATTAAAAATCCCGTCGTTCCAAGAAATGAAGCCATTATGCTTTTTATGTTTGTAGCGGCTACGATGATTGCGGCATTTACGAAAATCGAATGTGCACAAGTGCTTAATTCTGCAACGTTTAAATCAGGTATGAGCGCATGTATCTGTGTTTTAGGTGTTGCATGGCTTGGTGATACCTTTGTAGCTAACCACATCGCTCAAATTAAAGCAGTTGCTGGCGACCTTTTAAATGTTTATCCATGGATGTTAGCAGTGGTTCTTTTCTTTGCAAGTACCCTTCTTTATTCACAAGCGGCAACCACAAAAGCGTTGATTCCAAGTGCATTATTGTTAGGAGTTTCACCACTCACTGTTGTTGCATCTTTTGCGGCTGTGAGCGCTCTTTTTGTTCTACCAACCTATCCAACACTCATCGCAGCGGTTGAAATGGATGATACAGGCTCAACGCGTATCGGTAAATTTGTATTTAACCATCCATTCATCATTCCTGGTGTTATTGCGATTGCTCTTTCTGTTGTTTTTGCCTTTGTTATCGGCGGTATGATTCTGTAAGAGAGCCCTTAGGGAACTCTTTTTATAACGGCTTTTGGGCGATGCTCATAAGCCGTATTATTTACATGTAAACCAACTTTACAAAAAGGAGTATTAGGATGAATTTTCTTAAAACATCACTTATGGTTGCACTTATTGGTGCTTCTTCACTCATGGCAAAACCAACGATTGCCATTTTAGCAACGGGCGGAACAATTGCAGGAGCGGGAACATCTGAGCTTAAAAGCTCTTATTCAGCGGGCGCTGTTACGGTAGATAAACTCTTAGCCGCGGTACCAGAAATCAATAAAATGGCAACCATTAAAGGTGAGCAAATCTCTAACATTGGTTCACAAGAGATGACCAACCAAGTCTGGTTAAAACTTGCAAAACGTGTCAATGAGCTTTTAGCACAACCGGATATTGACGGTGTTGTCATTACACATGGAACCGATACGGTTGAAGAGACTTCCTACTTTCTTGATTTAACCGTTAAAAGTAAAAAACCAGTTGTATTTGTAGCGGCAATGCGTTCATCAACATCCATGAGTGCAGATGGTCCTATGAACCTTTTTAACGCAGTCAATGTCGCTATCAACAAAGAGACAACGGGTAAAGGTGTTGTGGTTGTTATGAACGATGAAATCCACAGCGCAAGAGAAGTCACTAAAGTAAACACAACATCCGTGAATGCTTTTGCATCACCAAACTCAGGTAAAATTGGTACGGTTTATTACGGTAATGTAGAGTATTATATGCAACCAACACGTAAACACACCGTTGCAACTGAATTTGATGTCAGTAAACTTGAAGATTTACCACGTGTTGATATCGTTTATGGACATCCAAGTGATACAGACGTCATGGTAAAAGCTGCTGTTGCCGCAGGTGCAAAAGGCATCATTCATGCAGGTATGGGCAATGGCAATCCTTTCCCTTTAACCCAAGATGCCCTCGCAGAAGCAGTTAAAAAAGGTGTGGTTGTCGCTCGTAGTAGCCGTGTAGGAAGTGGTAGCACAACCCTTGAAGGGGAAGTGGACGATGCGAAGTATGGTTTTATTGCAACCACAACGCTTAACCCACAAAAAGCACGTGTTCTTTTGATGTTGGGACTTACGAAAACCAACGATAAAAAAGCACTTCAAAAAATGTTCTTAGAGTATTAAAAAAATGCTCCATCCTGCTTGGCGGCATAGGATGGAGCACCTTTACATGTAAAAAGGTTGGTGTTATAATGACCTCCCGAAATTTTAAGCAGAGGACAGGATGAAAAAAATTCTTTTGATCAGTTTGATCATGCTTCTGGGTGCTTTGCCGCTTTTCGCCCATGATAAAAAAATACTCATTATAAACTCATACCATCGAGGTTTTCAGTGGAGCGACGATGTGCTCTCTGGTATGGAAAAAGTCTTTTACAATCATCCCGAAATCACTATCAATGTTTGGTATATGGACTCTAAGCGTATCAGCTCTGAAGAGTATTATGCCAAGCTTCGCGAACTCTATAAACTTCAACTCAAAAAACATAATTACGACCTTATTATCGCTTTGGATAATTTTGCATACGACTTTGTTATCAAATACTACCATGAGCTTTTTACCAATGAACCGGTTTTATTTACGGGGCTAGAGCAGTTTGATCCCAACGACGCACGTGCTCAACAGATTGAAGATAGGATGTATGGTATTTTAGAAAAACGTGCCATTCCTGAAACTATTCCGATGATTTCTAAAATGCTACCGCATCTTAAAAAGCTCTATATCATTAACGACACCAGCGCTAATGGCGATGATAGTGAACCTTTCATCAAAGAAGCTATCCAAGAACATAATGCTCAATTTAAAATTGAGTACATCCGCCAATCAACGCTTCCAGAATTGGAAGAGCGTTTTTCTAAGCCCAATCCCGATGAAGCCGTCTTTTTTATTCGTTTTTACAATGACCGCAATGGGAATCTGTATAAGAACAGTCAAATCGCTTCTATGATTAACAAAAGCGAATTGCCTGTTTTTATCACCGATACACTCTTTATTGGGAAAGGTGCTATTGGCGGGAAGTTGGTTCTTGTTAAAAATTTAGGAATGCAAACGGGACAAATGGCAATTAATATTTTAGACCATAAAGTGGCACCGCTCACCGTTCAAGTTTTTAACGAATACAGCTACCAATTTGATGTTCAAAAATTGAAACAATTTGACATTTACCCCAACAGTGCCGTCAAAAAATTTGATTTGGTTAATGCACCTCAAACGTTTTTTGATAAATACCGCAAGTTTATTGACGCTGTTTTTTTGATATCACCTTTTTTAGTCTTTCTTATTTTAGGGCTCATTCACAACATTTATATGCGGATTCGTTCTGAAAAAGAGTTACGCGCGATTGAATTGCAAAAAAACAAACATCAGCAGTTTATCATCCAACAGTCCAAACTGGCTGAAATTGGGGAGATTTTTTCTTCCATCGCGCACCAATGGAAAAATCCTTTGGTTGAAATAGCCACGATTGCGCAAGAACATGTTTACAGCTGCGAAGCGCAAGATGATGAACAAAACAATCAATACGTCCATGACATTATGGTGCAAGTACGCTATATGACCGATACTATCAATGATTTTCAAAAATTTATTATGCCTTCCACGACCAAAACGGTGTTCGATGCGAGCGAGGCAGTCGAAACCATGCTTAAAATCATTAACCATACGATTAAATACAACTACATCGACGTCACCGTTGATGTCAGCAACGCAACCAATTTAATGGTCAGCGGTTATAAAAATGAGTTTATGCAAACCCTTTTAAACATTGTCAATAACGCAAAAGACGAGATTAAAGAGGCAAGAGACGCCAAGAAAATAAAACGTGGACTGATTCATATCACGCTTTACAATCAAACGAAATACCTCTTTATCACCATTGAAGATAATGCAGGCGGTATACCAGAAGAGAAGCTTCCTCATATTTTCAATGCTTACTTTACAACCAAAGAACAAGGACACGGTATAGGACTTTATATGTCAAGACTTATCATCGAAGATAAGATGGGTGGTCGCATTTTCGCTTCCAATCACGGCGAAGGTGCATGTTTTACAATCATTTTAGGAAGTGAACTATGAAAATTTTAGTCTTAGAAGATAACGAACGCCTTGCCAATGTGATTAAGAGTGTCCTCATCAAAGAGGGTTATAGTGTGGATGTGTTTATGGATGGTGAACAAGCATTGGACGCATTGAACCGCGGTTATCACTGTTTTATTCTGGATATTAATGTTCCCTCCATTGACGGCATCTCTATTTTGGAGACCATTCGGTTATACCACAAGGACATACCTGCCATTATCATCAGCTCCAATCACGATTTAGAGAAAATTCAAATGTCCTATGAAATTGGCTGTGATGATTACCTTAAAAAGCCTTTTTTCATTTATGAGCTGGTGCAAAAAGTTAAAAAGCTTTGCCACAAGCCATCACAAACCATTGCGTTATGGATAGGCTACAACTACGACCTCGTCAATCATCGCTTGTTTGACCCCAATAATGAAGAGATAAAACTCGCAAAAAAAGAGTGCATGTTTTTAGACCTTTTTATCAAAGACAGACACCGCGTCATCACGTTTAATGAACTCGAAGAGTACGTCTGGGAAGGCGAAGAAACGAGTGTTTTAAATATGCGCGCTCTTATCAAACGCTTACGTAAAAAATTACCAGAGGGTGCTATTGAGATGATTAAAGAAGTGGGATACCGTTTAGGGGAGTTATAAAAAAACAGCATCATACAATCGCATATTTTATAGTGATTCCCAATTAATTGCAAAAACAAGCCCAATTAAACTATAAATTTATGGTGTAGAGGAGGAACTACTTATTAAAGTTTTGAATATGGCGTTTCTAACATCAAATAGGCAGAGCAATCATACAATTACTCTGCCTACTTTTATTGTTTAATACCAAGTTGTTGATACTTTTCTTGTATTTCTTTCTTTTTTTGCTCCATTTTATCTTTATAAGAATTACGTTCAGGCTTATAATAATTCAATATATTTCTCAATTCATTATGACCAGCATCAATATGACATGAAGCACACTTAATTGCCTTATCTGTCCCTTGTAAGCTTTGATAATGTTTATGCATTTTTTGAGCTTGTACAGTAGAAGATTTATTGTTTAAAATATTGCCATGACATTCTAAACAACCTTTATCAAAAACAAAGCTTGCTCGATAATGTCTTTTTTCAAACCAGTTAATATTATCTGGATTTCCGAAAAAATGAATGCTCCCTTCAACAAGACCATTCCGTGCTTTTGAAACAATATACGCTATGAGATTATTGTGAGGGAGATGGCAATCAACGCATTTCGCACTTGCACCTACCTTGCCATTGCCACCATGAACATCTTCTTTATAAGCGATAACCATAGGATCCATTTCATGACAAAGGACACAAAATTTTTCATCACTTGTTTTATGCAGACCATAATAGGTACCATAACAAAGGATTATGCCCACTAACACACCAAGTCCTGCAAATATTAAGAGAAATAGTTTTTGTTTCATGGTGTCTGCCCCATCCACATATTAGTTTGAATCTCTTTTTCATGGCATTCTGTACACATATTTGTTGAAGGTTTATGCTCATTATGACATTCATCACATTGTAGCCTTGTTCCATCATGAATTGAATTATGTGGATTTGCTTTAATAGTATCAATAACGCCCAATCGTTTAGCAAGCTTTTCTTTTGTTCCATGGCATTCAAGGCAGGTAGCTTCTCTCACAGCTTTGAATCCTTCTATATTATTGCCTTGCCCTTCATGACAAAAGATACATTTCAAAGAGAGGCTCGCATGAATCGGTTTTAGAGGATACTTCTCTTTTTGCTCTGGAGTCACTATAATTTCAACCTCGTTGGTATTTGCAAGAGAAGTGTTATCTTCTCTTGCAGATAAAGTTGTCATAAAGATGCTTGACAACACGAAATAAAAATAAAGTACACGCATGAAATGATATGCCCGTTTCATCGCTTAAATATTTTCTCCAGCTACCATACCAAAAACAAGACAGTCAGGGATAGAACAACTCCCTAACCTACTAGCACCATGAGTACCCCCTGTGATTTCACCTGCAGCATAAAGGCCTGGGATTGGTTTTTTTGTCTTAGTAGAGATAACTTGAGCTTTCGTATTGATTTTCAATCCGCCCATTGTATGATGAAGTTTTGGCACACCTTTCGTAGCATAAAAAGGTGCTTTGATAATTTGAACACCTTCCACTTCATTAACAGGTTTTCCAAATTCAGGATCTTTCTTTGAAGTGACATAACTATTATAAGCTTCTATCGTCTTCTTAAGCTCCACTGGAGATATTTTATAAGTAGCGGCTATCTCATCAATTGTATTGTATTTTTTAACAACACCTGATTGAATAGCTTTTTCTGCAATATCAGGGATAATTTTATCCACAGCCACTTGATCACAAATATTAATAGGATAATTTTTTTCATCGCCGTTTATCACTTTAAACATTGCTTGAGCACGTGTACGGCGGTCTGCAAGTTCATTCATAAATCGCTTACCTGTCTTCGGATTGACAGAAATTCCGTACCTAAAGGTAGCGTTGATATTAAAATTTGAAGCTGAACCAAATCCCTTTTCATCAGGACATGCCCAAGGGCCAAATTGAATCCAAGATACTTGAACTGGTACAGCACCGATATCAAATGCTTTAAGGAGTACTTCTGCTGTTGCTCCTGGCTGATTTGTAGAATCTGTTTCGACAGGAATACCAGGGTCTTGCATGTTTCGGAAAAAGACATCACGTGAAAACCCGCCACTGGCTAAAACAACGGCTTTTTTCGCTTTATAGTATTTTCGGTCACCCGTTTTATTTTCTGCATTATCATCTAACGCTTTCGTATCAAACTTATAATTTTCTCTGACAATAACTCCGACAACACGGCCACTATCATCAAGAATAAAATCATCAAATTTTGTTCTACTTTTAATAACGGCCCCTGGTAATTTTTCTAGATAAGTAAGCATTGGTTGTACAATACCAGAACCACTGCCATTCGACGTTAAATAAGTTCTAGGGACAGAATGCCCTCCTAAATGTGAAAGTTTTTCGTAAAATTTGGCACCGCATTTTTCAACTAATTTGAGAGCATCATTTCCACGTTCCGCAATGACTTTAAGGTTTTCAGGGTGATTGAGGTTAAGCCCTGCTTTCATAGTATCTTTAGTATACAATTCAACAGAATCCTTAACACCTTCTGTTTTTTGTTTAGGGCTATTGACAACAGCTAAAAGACCGCCATTAATAATTGAGTTGCCTCCCAAACGCCCCATCTTTTCAACAACAACAACTTTATTGCCTTTTTCAACTGAAGTAATTGCCGCAGCAAGAGCTGCAAAACCAGAACCAATAATGACAACATCATACTCATCATCATATTTAACATTATTTGGAGACACAGATGCTGCATTTGCAACACTATTTCCAAGGGCTAGAATACCAGCACCCATAGCACTAACTTTAAAAAACTTACGTCTTGAAATATCAGCCATAATAGACCTCCTTAATATTTTATTACATAAGAATTTAAACATAATAAAATAATAAAAAAGTAATTTTTTTGAACATAAAAAATATAATTATTATTATTTATAAAATATTTTTGTGAGATTGGTAGCAGTATTGAGTTATGATCATAACGGTGTATTGAGTCGATAGCCATAGCCAGAAATGTTTTCTATCAAAGCATAATATATTTTTTTTCTGATTTTTTGAACACACATACGCAAAGCCTCAATACTCATACTTTTTTCTTGCCAAACGTAACTCTCAATTACTGAATATTCTACGATAGTATTTATATTTGAGATTAATAAATGCAAAAGGTCTCTTTCTTGCTTTGTTAAAACGATTCTTTCTTGATTTCGATTAAAAAGAAATTTTCTTTTACAGTCATAACTAAAACCACTTCCTAAGAGTATATTGGTATTGCAAATATCTTTTGTAGCCATCAGTAGTGCTGTTTGAAGATCTTCAATCCGAATCGGTTTACGTAAGTAACTATAAGCTCTTTGATTAATGCTTTCAGAAATATTTTCAGAATTATCATACGATGTAATGATGATAACAGGTAAATGAGGTGAGATTTTATGCATTGCCGCAACCATTTCAAGTCCATTGATTTCAGGAAGTTGAATGTCTGCAATAACAACATCAGGTTTACTACGTTCAAATATCTCAAATCCAAGCATACCATTATTAGCAACTTCAACACATTGGCAATACAGTACTAAAGATTGTTGCAAAGCATGTGCTGTTATTTCGTCATCTTCTACAATAAGGACATGAATAGTAGAAAGTTTTTTTAATATCTTAATATCAAGCATGATTATTCTTCCTTGTTTTTTAGTATCGACAGGAGAAATATAGTTGGATTTCCATAAGATAAAAGAGATAACTCTCCTTCTAATCTTCTTCGCGCAATCAATTGAGAAATGTAAAGACCATTTCCAGTTCCTTTTGCTCCTTTTGTCGTTTTAAAAGGCTTAAAGAGCATAGGGCGAAATGCCATTTTGATACCAGATCCATTATCTCCTATTTTAATACGATACTCTGTAGCTGTTTCTTCAATGCGTATATTAATCTGTTTACACTGTTGATTATTTTGTTCAAGTAATGCATCTTTTGCATTTAGCATCAAACTAGCAATAATTTGTTGAAATTCATTTTTGTAATTATGGCAAAGTCCATTCTTTACCTCTTTAATAATTTTAATCACAATGTCTGTATTTTTAAAATAAGGATCAATGATTAAAAGCGTTTCTTTTACAGTTTCCTCTATATCGAACAATTGTAAGCTTTGAGAAGGTTTATAGAAATTGCAGAATGTATCCAATGTGTTCGACAAATAATGAACATTGCAAAGAGTATGATTAATATTTTCTTCGAAAATTGCATCATTCAGGCATTTCATCTCTTTAAATTGCAGTAAATTCCCCATCATAATAGAAATAGCATTCAAAGGCTGGCGCCACTGATGAGATATCGCACCAATCATCTTTCCTAAGTCTGCCATTTTAGATTGTTGAAAAAGAATATCTTCTTGTTCTTTTTTTTGTAATTTTGCTTTTTCTCGCTGCGTTATATCTTCTAAAATCATCATCATCCCTTCACATAAACCTTGACTATTTATTACAGGTGATAAGGTACATAGAAGAGAGATGGTCGTATTTTTATAACTAATATTAAACTTATCTTCACATGTGATTTGTTTTGCCAACATCGTCTTAATTCTTTTACCAATACTATGTTGAGTCTTTTGAGGAAAGTAGTTAAGCAAAAGATTTTTAACTAAAAGACAAGATTTTTCTGGTTTGAATTTTATTACATGTAATAATTTAAAAAACTGTTGGTTATAGTATGTAACATTTTGCTCACTATCCGCAATCAAAAAACCTTTTTCATTATGATCAATAAAACTGTGAATCAGTGTTTGAGCACTAATGAGTTTTTCTGCACTTTTATAACCACGATAATTATAAAAAAGATTCAAAATCAAAAACAATGTTAGACTAATACCATAAATAAGAATATTGATTTCCAATTGAAAATCAACTTTTTCATAAACTTTTTTTTTCTCTAATTGTGCAATCACATACCATTGAGGGAATTCTATATATGCATAAGAAAAAATATATTTTTCAAAATCACAATTATCTGTTGTCAGCGTACAAGAATGTTGATTCAAATTATATGTAAACGTATTGAAAAGTTTCTTATCATCTTTATGAGCTAATATCTGTTGGTTTTTGTCTACAATAAAAGCATTACCATTATAGGGAAGAGAAATATCTAAAACTTCCGATTTGATATATTCTATGGGAAGAGTACCACATAAGACACCTTGTAAATTATTTTTGTTATCAAAAGGCATACAAATAGAGATAACCATGGATTGCAGTTCATCATCTTTGTAAGGTTCTGTGATAGTTACTTTATTATTCAAAATAGTTGTTTGATACCGAAAATTTGAAATATTAGGATAAGGCTGGAGAATATAGACATTTTTGCTTGAAATGGTCATAGTATTGTTATAGCCAATAAACATACTAGCAAAACCTGCCATTCGAGAACAATTCTGCAAAATCTCACAAATTCGCTTTTGATCATTATCTGGGCTTAATTCTACAATGAACGCCTGCGTTATATGAATAGCATCTATTTTGGTTTCTAACCATTTATTAATGTGATTTGATATATCTCGCATAGATTGAACTTGCAAATCATAGATACTATCTTTAAGTACATGTAAATTTACCCAATAATTTGCAATAATCAAAACGAAGAAACCAACACTAAATAAAAAAATTATTTTGCTATTCTTTAATAAGTATTTTGTCATAACTTTTTACTTAACTCTTAAATAAAAACAATAATATTATAGCAAAGAATTTATTTTTATTTTACTTTATAATATAAATAATAATTTAATATTATAAATTATTGTCAAATTAGCCTTTATGAAGTTGCCCTATTGTAATTCGAGTTAAGCTTTTTTCATTAAAAAGCCTACTGCGCATATGATCATTTTGTAAAAAGATTATCCAGAGTATAGTAATGATAATTTCTACTTTTAAAATCACCCTACTCATTGTCTAAAATAGAGAGAAGATTAGAAGCTATCCATCCATTTTTTTATTATTTATAAATTAGTATAAAAACGTTTCTATGGTATGTTCACCTTCATTCGTAAAAGTATTTGAGATATACATATTAAATATAGGCAGGATAACAAAGTACAAAGAGTTGATTTTTATTTGAGTCATTTAGGAAGGATTGCGGTAATAGAGTTTGGTTTTATCTTTTTGGTAAGTGCTGTAAAGCTTTTTAAACTCGGAAAAGACCTTTGCCGAATAAGGATTATCATCTATCTTGCCATTATACGCATTGATGGCGTCTTTATTATTTTTATGGCGCTGAAAACAGGTTGCTAAGATATAAGCGCCCACTTGAATATTAATCTTAGGGTCAAACAAATCATAAAATGAGATATTGGCACGATCCAACAGCGGCTTATGAATCGAATTGATTTGCATAATGCCCATATCAAACCGTGGATAGTTCCGCGTATAAAGAAAATGTACCACGTGACTGGCTTCGTATTTATTTTTACTTTTAATGGAAATCACTTGAGAATATTGCTTGCTTTCAATTCCTCTTTGTTTCAAAAAAAGTTGCAGTTCTTGGGCTTGCTTGGGTGACATTTTATTGGCACTAAAAGCGACCACATAACGGTCTAAATCACTTTCAACTTTAGCGATAGAATAAAGAAGCCTCGGTTCAATACCGTAAATCTGCCCTACTTTGACCCATATATTTTCATTTTGCGCCCATATAAAAAGAGGTATACACAACAATGCAATGAAACGCAAAAGCATATAAATCTCCTTTTATTGTGTGATTTTCCATTATAAATAAAGCAAACTTTATTCTCTATAAAGCATTACTTGGTTACAATAATTTCCTTTCTGGGGGGTATGTGACTCTGGTGTGCACCACGGCCTTCAAAGCCGATTGGGTGGGCGGTTGACCGTTTGCCGGTAGGTTCGATTCCTACACCCTCTCGCCAACAATTAAACAACTTTTTTTAAAAAAGCACTCCCGCATTTTGGACAATGTCCATCCCAATCTAGCAGATGATGACTATGGCAGCGATGACACATAGGTTTTTGCAAGAGTTTTGGTATCAAAGTTGTTTTATGCTTGCGTTTTTGTGTGAAAAGATGTTTTACATGTAACCACACTAAATGAAAAGCATGAAAAAGAATCTTCTTGGGATGCGATTTTTCTTGAAGATGCCTGCAATCCAAACAAACCATCCATTTTTTTCGCAAACGTGTATGTCGATAGCTCCTTGAAAGCGTAATATGTTCTGTTTCGTAACTGCAAAGAGGGCATAAAAGATAATATCTTGGTTCCATGTATCGTCCTTCAAAAAATCAATATGGACTATAACAATTTCTTCACTGTTGATAAGCATTTCCAATTCCAATCGTTTTCATTGTACTACAGAGTTCCTTGAAATATGTCGATATAGGATTAGCTCTATAGAAGGAGTAGTTCATGGACGCACTAGGAACAAGCGGCTCTGTAAGTGCTGGTATTCCTGTGTTGAAACAAGCGACGAAGGTTCAAGAAAAGATGGTTGCACAATTGATGGAATCACTTCCTAAACCAACAGAAACTTCATCAACGCAGGTATCAGGACTCGCATCAGAAGGCATTGGGCAGAACCTTGACCTCAAGGCGTAAGCTCTTAAGAGATAGCGTCATGCTATCTCTTCTCTCGTTTTAATCCAACACTCTTTTTTAGTAAAATCATTATATATGAATTAACACATAACTAACACTTATGCTTTATACTACACATATACTTCATTTAAAGGGGGCTTTTATGAAAAAAGTGATTATGGCACTGTGTGTAGTGGGATGCAGTTTAATGGCAACGGATTATTCGGCGATGAGTGCGACACAACTTGCTGCAATGCGAGGTTCAGTGCCTGTTGAAGATCGTCCCGCATTTCAAGCTGCTATGCAGGAAAAAATGCAAACAATGAGCCAAGAAGAACGCCAAGCCTTAACACAATCACGTACATCCAATCCAACAACAGGAAGCATGGGTTCCAATGCAGGAGGTATGGGTAATGGCATGGGCGGAGGAATGGGAAACGGCGGTAGAGGTGGCGGACGCGGTGGACGCTAATCTTTTACATGTAAGGATTTTTCCTTACATGTAAACTAACGGTTTCACTCCTAGCGGTAGCACTTCAGCAATGATTGCACTATAAGCCAATCCTTCATTGTGAAGATGACGTAAAAGCTTTGGCGCATCACTTTTTGAAACAGCGATTAAAAGACCGCCTGATGTTTGTGCATCGTACAACATAATCTCATCGCGATGTGGCACTTTGGCATCCACTTTATCACTCAGATAAGCTTTATTGGTATAAGCGCCCGCAGGGATAATTCCCATATCTGCCATTGCTCTGGCTTCTTCTACAATCGGAATTGCGCTCATATCAAACACAATGCTGACACGATTAAAACTCATTTCGTACGCGTGTCCAAAAAGACCAAATCCTGTGACATCCGTACACGCACTCACATCATACTGTTGCATAATACGTGATGCTTTATGGTTCAAAGTTGCCAGTAAAGACGCCACCTTCTCAACCACATGACTCTCTAACATATCTGCTTTAATCGCTGTGGTTAAGATGCCCATGCCAAGCGGTTTTGTGATGATGAGGACATCGCCTATTCTTGGCGTATTATTACGATAAATTTTTTGAGGGTGCACAAAACCCGTGACGCTTAACCCATACGTCATTTCGGGTGCTTCTATGGTGTGTCCACCAATAATGACGCCACCGCATTCTCTCACTTTACTTTCGCCACCGGCTAAAATCTCTTTTAAAACAGAACGAGGCTGATGGCATCCATCAAATCCAACAATATTTAAAGCTGTGGCAACCTCTCCACCCATCGCAAAAACATCACTCAGTGAGTTTGCAGCGGCAATTTGTCCATACACATAAGGGTCGTCCACAACCGGTGTGATGATATCAACCGTTTGTACGAGTGCACGTTCATCGTCCAGTTTATAGACACTCGCATCATCGCTTTCATCCATACCGACAAGAACATTTTCATGCGTGCAGTTTAAACCGCCTATCGCTTCTGTGAGGTCGCCCGGACCTAGCTTGGCAGCACAACCTGCAGCTTTGACAAATTTCGTCAATTTTGCTTCGTTGTTCATTTAATACCTTAATTTCAAACTTCTTGAACATACAATGAACAAGAAATACGGTGAGCTTTGCTTTTAAACTCTATTCATAGCATTGAATGCAATACCACTAAAGTGAAATGGTTCCTTCTCCACCAAACAACATTTCAATCGTGCCATAAGCATTGCCGATTTTACCAACTTTTAGTTTATCGGTAACGCCATAGAATTCTAAACACACGCCACAGGAATAAATTTCAACGCCTTTTGCTTCAAGGGCTTTAAGCACTTCCATAATTGGAGCACTTTCCTCTGCTGTGGTTAAAAGAACCGCCTGATTAACACACACAACGCGTTTTGGGAGCTTTGGCAGCTCTAGTGTTGATTTTAAAAAACCAACGATTAATTTAGCGCCCAACTCACCATCCCCCACTTTATCACTTTTTAAAAAAAGTGTTTTATCTAAAAATGCGTCCTCTGCACTTTTTGCAACAACATTACATGTAAAACCTTTGACAATCGTCACAAGGCTTTTACCCTCGCCCACATCTTCCGCGCGAGCATCAAATCCACCGTTTTGTGCAAAACGAAGAACGTTTTCTTTAGAGGCAACCGAGCTAACCGTTACTTCTAAAACAGAATCATTCGGAAGTTCTTCCAATGCTTTTTTAGTACGTAAAACTGGCTCTGGACATGCCAAGCCACTGCAATCGATTTTCATGATTTTTTCTCCATAGTTAAAATTAAGTTTGTCTACACCGTAGACCTATCCAAAAAGAGGGAAAGAGACTTACGTCTCTTTTATTTTTTATTCATCATATTCTCTATCCAAGCACTTGCTGCTTCGACAGAAGGAAATTTTTGGCTTTTTGCCACTTGCACTTGTCCTTCATAAAAACGTACACGAATGCCATCTTGTACTTCGTCGATTTTAATACGTGTAATACGATCTGCATTAAGGTACACTCTATCATTTAATTTTACAAACATGTTTGCTCCTTGTGTCAATAAGTGACCTCATTGTAGCACGATTTTTGTAAATACTAAATATAGGTCATCATTTTGTGTTATACTGTAAAATATCTTATTTTTTGGCATAAAAAGGTCACGGGTATGAAGTATTTTCTTTGGATCTTTTTGAGTATTTGTACACTTTTTTCTCCGCTCAGCGCAGATGCACTCACCTCGATTGAACAAAGTCATAAAATACGTGTATGCATTTGGCCAGAATATTATGGCATCTCGTATGTAGACCCTCGTACCCAAAAACTGATTGGCATTGATGTCGATTTGGCGCATGAGTTTGCCCAAACCTTAGGCGTCAATATTGAATTTATTGCAAGCTCATTTGCAACACTTGTTGATGATGTGACCAAAAAGCGTTGTGATATTGCTATGTTTGCCATAGGGCATACGCCTGAACGTGAAGCCAAGCTCAAACTCACAACACCGCATCTTGCTAGCGATATTTACGCCATTACCACGAAAAGTAATCGACGCATTCACACGTGGGACGATATTGACCAAGAAGGCGTGGTGGTGGCTGTTGCCAAAGGAACCTACCATGTGGCAGTGATGCAAAAAGAGCTTAAAAAAGCAAAATTGATGATTGTTGATTCCATGCATGCAAGAGAACAAGAAGTGGAATCAGGGCGTGCGGATGTTTTTATGACAGACTATCCATTTGGTATGCGCATGATTGAACAGCGCGAATGGGCAAAACTGATTCGTCCGACAAAACCCTTTCATATAACGCCATACGGTTGGGCATTAAACAAAGATGAACCAGCATTATATGAGCGTGTCGAAGCGTTTATCAAAGCCATTAAAAAAGATGGCAGACTGTTACAAGTCGCCTCACGCCACCACTTAGAACCCATTATCGTTACGGATGAATGATGAACACCTTGCAACCGCATCAAAAGATTTTTCGGTATATCCTCATTGGCTTTTTTACGGTTGCACTCATGATAGGGTTAATCATTATAACCTTGTCAAACTTGCGCCAAGAGGCTATCCAAACGCATCGTCATGTTGCAATACTGCATGCAACTACCCTTGAAGAGCATTTTTCGCAACTCCTCCAACACCTTGATATTACAATTGACCGTATAGCTTTGTTGAGTGAAAATATTTCCAGTACGCAAGCTATCACACCCATTTTGACAGAACTTTTACAAAATGCTCCTTATCTCCGCTCATTATCTCTTCTGGATACCAATGGCGATATTACAGCAAGTTCACATGCACAAAACTTAGGTAAAAAGATACCTCTGGAAAATTTTTTACCCATCCCGTTTGGATCAAATCCTTTACTGAGGATAGGAGTTCCTTGGAGTGGTAGAGATTTTGATAACGCACGTATGAGTACACCCTCTTCTCCTGTTCTTGCTAAAGAGCTTTTTTTTCTTCCGATTTTAAAGAAAGTATTTTTCAACAAAAAACCGTATTATGTTATTGCCAATCTCAATATGGATTATCTTGCCAATCGTTACATAAGCCTTTTGCCACAAGACCAAGGGTTTGTCTCTTTATGGCGATTGGATGGAATTTTACTCTTTTCAACCAACCAAGCGACACCACTAGGAATCTCTCACTTTTCAGCAACACATCCTTTGGATAGTGAAGATTTTTTTAATCATATGATGAAACAAAATCATTCGGCATTAAACGTTTATAAAGTGGCGCGTTTTTTCCCTTTTGTGATGGAAATTCAAACCGATGAAAAAAATGCGCTAGGTTATTGGGACCAAGAACGGCAAAAAGTGCTAGGTATTAGTATCTTACTCCTCACGCTCATAGGAAGCTTGGCCTTAACACTCATTATTCGCTATGTGAGGGAAAATGAGAGACAAAAACAACAATTGGCATATGAAAAACAGTTTCGTTTAGCCATGGAAGCAACCAATACAGGGCTGTGGACATGGAATCTCATCACCAACGAAATTACATGGGATACACAATGTTTTTTACTGTTAGGCTATACGCCTAATGCGTTTCCAACATCGTTGGAAAAAATTTACGAACTAACGCACCCTGAAGAATCGGCGGCTATGTTCTTTGCGATTAAAGAACAACTCCTTGCACATCACAGTTTTTTAATAGAAAGACGCATGAAAACAGCACAAGGAGAATGGCAATGGATACAAGCCAGAGGAAAAGTCACCGAATATACATCTACGCATGAACCTTTAATGCTCATGGGTGTTTATATCAATATAGACGCACAAAAGAAAGCCGAACAGTTGCATTTAACAGCGGTTGCATTTGAAACACAAGAGGCAATTTTAATCACCGATGTAGATGAAAAAGTCTTAAAAGTCAATGAGGCATTTAGTCGAATCACGGGCTACAATGAATCCGATATTCTGGGGAAAACTCCTCGTATTTTACGCTCAGGACACCACAATCAAGCCTTTTATAATGATATGTGGAGAGCACTACGAACCAAGGGATTTTGGCAAGGAGAGATGTGGAATAAACGTAAAAATGGGGAAGTGTACGCAGAGTACATCACGATTACGGCTATTCATGATGATGCTGGCGTCGTTACACACTATTTAGCCAATTTTAGCGATATTACAACGCACAAAGTTGCTCAAAAAGAGATTCAAGAAATGGCATATTATGATCCTCTCACCCATCTTGCCAACAGACGGCTTTTGGATGATACGCTCAACCAAACACTCAAAAAAAGCTATGAAGAGAAGAATTTTGGAGCATTGCTCTTTATTGATTTAGACCATTTCAAGGAGTTGAACGATACGTTTGGGCATGATGCAGGAGATATGCTTCTCATTCAAGCGGCTGCAAGATTAAAAGATTGCATACGTCAAAGTGATTTTGTCGCTCGTTTAGGGGGAGACGAGTTTATTGTTATTCTGCCTAATTTGGGAAATCAACGAGGCATTGCTTTTTATTTGACGCAAGCCATTGCCACGAAAGTGCTTGCTTTGCTGTGTGAGCCGTATTCTTTAACACATGGGAATTATGTTTTAAGCGCAAGCATAGGATGTACACTTTTTGGCGATGACATGACGAAAGATGCTCACGCCATTCTTAAAGAAGCTGACCAAGCGATGTATAATGCCAAAGATAAAGGACGCAACTCCATCTATTTTTTTGACATTACCTCTTAATTTTTACACCACATACCAATTCATTTAATGTTCTTTTGCAGTAATTTTCCAGCAAAAATTTTTAATGCAGACAAAAGATTGCATATGCAATAATTGTATATGCAAATAAATTGGAGTTCCCGATGAAACAATCCGTTCAAGAAAGTGTCGGTTTTCATATAGCGCGCACAGCAAATAAAATCAACCAAACAATCACCTCGATACTCAGTGAAGATGGTATTGCGCCTGAGCAAAGAATTTTGTTAGAAATTTTAGTCTCATGCGACCAAGCCAATCAAACCACGTTGGCAACCATGCTTAACAAAAGTGCCACGACAATCAGTCGTACATTGGATTCGCTAGAAAAAAAAGATTTTATCGTCAAAAAATCGATCAAAGGCGATAAACGTGTCAATGTCATCGAAGTCACAGAGCATGGTAAAGCCATTTTAGAAAGTACCGAGGCAAAAGTCATAGCATTTCGAGAAACGTTAGCACACAAATTAACCTCCGAAGAGAAAGAACTCCTTTTCTCTCTTTTAGAAAAATTATCGTAAGGTATTTTATGAGTCATTCACACAATAACATCGCACAAAAAGTTACCGTTTTTGCAACCTTCCTTGCCTTTATGGGTATGGGCGTGGTTGATCCTATTCTCCCTGATATTGCACAACATCTAGGTGCGACCAACTGGCAAGTCGAACTCCTGTTTACCACGTACATCTTTATGATGGCACTGATTATGATTCCAGCAGGGATGCTTGCGAGTAAATTTGGGGATAAAAAAATTATGGCATTAGGGCTTGGTATCGTCTCTATCTCCGCTATTTTATGTTCTATGGCACAAAATATTACCTCTCTAGCACTTTTTAGAGCAGGCTGGGGATATGGCAATGCACACTTTTTTGCAACCGCCCTCATTCTTCTCATCGCACTCTCAAGCGACCAACACAAAGCGATTGGTCTCTTTGAGGGCTCCATCGGATTTGGCATTGCTTCAGGGCCTCTTTTGGGTGGTTTTGTAGGGCAATACTCTTGGCGTTATCCTTTTTTAGTGACAGGCGCTTTAACCTTTCTCGCCTTTGTATTGGTCATTTTCTTTGTGCAAGAACCTAAAGAGAAGAAGTCCCATAAACCAGCAGGTCTAAAAGAATTAAAAGCCCTTTTCAAAGATGCTAAGTTTCTTAAAATTGCGATTGCCGCAATGTTATATTATTATGGTTTTTTTGTGGTTTTAGCCTATTCGCCGCTTGTCATTCACATGAGTCCTATTGAAATTGGCTTGCTCTTTTTTGGTTGGGGGCTTGCACTTGCCATTGGCTCAGTTTTTTTGAGTACCAAATTAGAGCGCTACTGGCATGCCAAGAAAATTATTCCTGCCACTCTTTTATGCTTTATGACGGTTTTGATTTTACTTATGAGTGCCAATTCATTGTCGTTTATGTCATTTTTGATTGTCTTAAGTGGTCTACTCTCAGGCATCAGTAACTCGCTCTTTACAACGTATGTTATGCAAAGTCATTTTGAGCGCAATATCGTCTCAGGCGGATATAATTTTTTACGTTGGACAGGAGCCGCACTCGCGCCCATTGCCTCTGGATTTATCGGTGAAACCTTTGGCATGAAACTGCCCTATCTCGTGGCAGCGCTTTTAGCGCTTCTTTCATTCATTATCGTTAGACATACGGCGAAGACATACGTCTAAAATAAAGAACCATCTTGAAAGATGGTTCTTTTAACGCAGTTTATTGTTGATAAATCTTACGGTTAAGAAAACGAAGATGGAGAGAATAATCATTACCCCAGCAACCGGTGCAGAGTACTGTAATCCAAAGCTCGTGAAACGATCATAAATCAATACAGGTGCTGTCATCGGATGATAGACTAAAATGACCACCGCACCAAATTCGCCAAGACCCCTTCCCCACATCATCAAACAACCATTGACGATGTCTTTTTTTGCATTGGGCAAAGAGATGGCAAAAAAGACTTTTAGCGGACTCGCTCCTAATGTTCTAGCTACTTTTTCCAGCTTGACATCTACTTTTTTGAATCCCTCTTTCGCACCATTGATAAGAAATGTAGCCGAGAGAAACATCATCGCTATCATAATGCCCGCTTCAGAGCCAATGAATTTAATGCCAAAATAACCAAAAAAATTACCGATTCGACCACTACCAAACGCAACTAAAAGTGCGATACCAGCGGCAGTGTGTGGAATCATAATCGGAATATCAACCAATGTCTCCAAAAAAGAGCGTCCAAAAAAATCATAACGTGCAATTAAATACGCCAATGGAAGCCCTGTGGCTAAAGCAAACAGTGTTGAAAACAAAGAAACTTTCATCGTGAGAATAACCGACGCTGAGACATCTGCTTCCCCTAATGTTTTAAGTAAAGTGGCAATATCATTGCCAATGAGCATCTTAAACAAAGGCGTTGTCAAAAAAAGAAGCATCACAAGCCCCAAAAGCGCTAAAAACGTTGTAAACCAATATCGTTTCATAGGTAATATACATCCTTTCGATTAAACCCAATGTAAATGGTTTCACCGCGATTAATAGAACAGCCTTCATGTTCACGCTTCAGCATTTTGACAAAAAATTGATTTTCACCCACCGTGATAAAAAGTTTAAAATGATCGACAATGCCCATACATTCGTCTAACACACCCTCAAAGTGGTAGTCACATGCCACAGGTCCTTCTTTCGAAACTAAAATATCATTCGGGTCAATGGAGAAAAGTTTTGTACTATCATCGTTAATGAGTGAAGAAGGAAAAATATTTTTAAATCCTAAAAACTCAGCCACTTTAAGAGAACTTGGATGCGAGAGCACTTCATTAGCTGAGCCCACTTGTTGAATTTTTCCATCCATCACAATAGCAATGCGATCAGCTAAGTAAGAGGCTTCACGAAAATTGTGCGTTACATGTAATGTCGTAAGCCCGTAGCGTCTATGAATATCTTTGAGAAACTTCATAATTGCATTACGAAATGTCGGGTCAATGGCACTGAGTGGTTCATCAAGCAGTAAAATCTTAGGACGCGCGAAAATGGCACGTGCAATGGCAATGCGCTGCTTTTCTCCACCTGAAAGATTATCGATACGTCTGTCTAAGAGTTTTTCCAATCCCAAAAATTCAATCAAATCTTCAAATAAAGCTTCAGCATCTTCAATGTGCTTATAACGCCCAGCAAAACGGATGTTTTCACGGACTGTTAAGTTGGGAAACAATGCAAAATCTTGATAAACAAACCCCACAGAGCGCTCTTCTGGAACTTTACATGTAATATCTTCGTGGTTATATAAAATCTTTCCGCCCACGCTGTGCAATCCTGCGATGGACTCCAAAATGACGGTTTTACCTGCACCACTGTGACCTAAAATGACAAAATACTCACCCTCGCCCACATCAAAACTAATATCTTGAAGATGAAAGGCCCCTACATGACATGTAAGGGCTTGCAAAGAGAGAAAACTCATTTTTTTCCTAAAATAGAAGCATCTCCTGTAATCACTGGAGGATTCATCGCATCTTGTCCATTTTTCTTCATAATCGCTTGTCCCTCTGGAGATAAGACAAAGTTTACAAACGCAATTGCGCCCGCTTTATTCACAGGGTTTTTGTCGTTTTCAAATACAGTTAATCCATAGACCATTGGCGCACCTTTTTGTTCTACCACTTGACCTGGTTTTTTCCCGTCAATATTGAAAGAGACTTGGCTATAAACATCATCGTAACGTGCACTTTTTAATGAAACGGCTTCTGGCAATGTCACATATTTAAGGTGGTGTTGGTCCGCTACGGATTTATAGATGTAAAGATAATCGTATTGACCTGCTTCTAAAAGACCAAGTAAATCTGTCTCTTTGGGTCTTACAACCACTTTTTTGTTGTTTTCTTCACCGACTTCATAATGATCGCCGTATCCAAAAAGTTTATTGTAAAAACCTGGTTTGACATAATATTTTTCAGCCAGCATCGTTACAAGCATTGAACGGTATCCGCATGGGTCAAGATTTGGATTGGAGTGACCTACCACAACACCCTCTTTTAAGAAAATATCAGGCCAGTTTTTATCGTTAATCTCTTTAGCATATTTGGATTTGTCAGTATAAGCAAGAACCATCTCATTGGTGGCAAATTGAGCGTTAAATTTTGCATATTTTGGGATAAGCATAGTATCAATCACTTTATAATCTGCGCTTCCCATAACATCGGCGCTGCGTCCTAGGTCAGTGACTTTACGTGCCGCTGCAACACTACCACTTGGTTCACGTTGAACATCGTATTGAGGATATTTTTCTTCAAATACTTTTTCGATCTCAGCAAATGGTACAGACAAACTTCCTGCATGAAAGACAACAACAGGCTCTTTGGCCATTAACATACTGAGTGCCAATCCGCTTAGCAACAACATTTTTTTCATATTTACTCCTTAGTAGATGTTATGCAATACCTTAAAACTTAAGGCATAACATAAGACCATGTACTATGTATTTTTAGCATATTCCATCAATGCGTGATGCTAAAAATCAACCTTTAACATCACGTTCATAACCGATATTTTCACTCTGAAGAAATTCTACAAAACTTGCATAGCGCCAAAATAGCCTACCACAATGAAAATGTATTGGCTCTTTGCTTTAGGATTTAAACTCTTTCTCGTTTCGTGGTTTTAAGAAAAGTTCTTTGAACCGCTCGTTGGCATAATTTTCGATATCTGCTTGTAGCTGACGATAATTCTTCATAAATTCACGGGCAACTGGGGTGAGTGTCGTACCTGCATCTTCGCCGCCACCTTGTTTGGTTTGTACCATCACATCATTAATGTTCTTTTGCAAAATCTTGATATGCGTCCATGCTTTTTTATAATTCATGCCGATAATTTCAGACGCTTTAGAAATGGAGCCTTCTGTTTCAATCAACTCTAAAATTTCCGTTTTACCTTTACCAAAAAGCAGCTCCCCTTCCGCATTTTCGATCCACGTTTTGGTTTTAACATACAGGCGTGGTCGCTCTTTCTCTTTAAAACAGCCTAACTCACAAAAAGTGACGTCATAGTTTTTCTCTTTTAGCGTGCCTCTGATTTTTTTCAAACCAATGCCAGCAGCGGCAGCACGCGCTGCTTTACATGTAACACGATTTTTTTCATCTAACAGTGGTTTCAGGCGATTTTCTGCTTCGATATCATAAATACCGCCTTCAAGCTTGCCAAATTGACCAAGCTCACAAGCATCGATGCGTATATCCATCGCTTTGGCACACGCACCCACTTCTAGCGAAGAACATTTAAGCTTTGCAGAAATTTTAAAGGCGTCACTACAATCGAGTTTACCTTTGTCATTGAGGTATTTTTTAATGAGTTCTTCCATTTCAGACATGAATTCTCCTTGGATGTCGATAAACATTCATCGTATCACCCCTGACAAAACCGATGAGTGTCAATCCAAATTTTTCGGCAATCATCAGCCCCAAACACGTCGATGCGGTGCGTGATGCTAAGATAGGAATTTGATGCATAACCGCTTTGGCTACCATTTCAGAAGAGAGCCTTCCGCTTACCATCAAAAAAGCATTGCTAACATCAATACCTGCCATTTGAGCTTTTCCAACCACTTTATCAATGGTATTGTGCTGTGCAATATCTTCACCAATAAAAAACGTATGCTCATCGGTAAAAAGTTTCGCGGTATGAACACACCCCGTTTGCTCATACAAAGGGCACTCCGTATAAAACTGACTCATCTCTTTGCACAACAGTGAAGCATCAAGCGTAAAATCACTTTTAATGACTTTAGCTTCAATGGCTTCTGGGTCAATGTTAGCCGTCATACTTCTTCCGCACCCACTGATAACAACGCCTTCGGCATTCAGTTTTTTAATGTTATCCTCATTGACTTTGGCTTCAATTTCAACGCGCATACCATCATTAAGAAGCTTGAGTGAAGAGACATCTTTAAAACTTTCAATGATGTTTTCACTCATCAAATAACCAATCGCCAATGCTTCTTGATCCACAGGTGTCGCCATAACGGCTCCCACCTTTTCACCGTTCACATAAAGCTCTAGTTTAATTTCACGCACAAGTGTATCTTCTCGCTCAAACGTCTCTTTCCCTTTGATCTTAGTGATCGTTGTTGAAAAAACGGCTTCCATATGTTTTCCTCAAAATACTATGCCGAAAGGGCATATTTATCGTCAAAAAAATTGTAGCGTACTATTCTTAAAAAAGTACGCTACATTAATTTTTAAAATTTATAAAACCTTTATATCTTACCTTGGTCCTTGAGTTGTTTATACCAAGAGCTGTGAAGT
>MTLC01000813.1_pt1 | contig 51527 bp, 48 predicted proteins | sample 1982451 | NCBI WGS metagenome assembly MTLC01 (sample SAMN05710165, study PRJNA340218) | biofilm metagenome | isolation source: sample SPH anode biofilm adapted to +100 mV | place: USA | collected 2012-02-03 | reverse complement strand
AAACCATATAAAAAGTAAGAAATAAACTATGTTTTCTATTGTTTTTAGAAAAATCAAGATGACCTCAATAAAAATAAACAAAATTTTCTTACCCAAAAAGGTGAAAAATTACGATTATAACAAACAAATAATAACACTCAAAAATAAAATCAATGCTCTAAATTCCCCCTTAGGGGGTTAGGGGGCATATTAAACCGATGAAAAAAATATTTTCAATATTCCTTACCGTTTTTTTGTTGAGCAACGCGCTGATTTACGCCGCGCCTGCAAAACGAATCATCTCACTATCGCCTTCTCTGACTAAAAACTTACAATACTTGGAGGCAGAATCTTCTATGGTGGGGCGCACAAGTTATTGCAACACCAAGCGAAACATTACCGTAGTAGCATCAGCTATTAAAGTAAATGTGGAAAAAGTAGTTTCGCTGAAACCGGATTTAGTGATCACCACCACGCTTACACCACCTCAAACCATTGCCGCGCTGAAAAAAATGGGTGTAAATATCGTAGTGTTTTCTTCGCCAAAATCGTTTAATGAAATTTGCGATCAGTTTTTACAACTCGGGAAGTTGATTGGTAAAGAAGCCAAGGCAAAAACAGTGTTGGCTGGCGTTCAGAAAAAAGTAAATGCGCTGAAAGCCGAGAAAAACACAGCGAAAAAAATATTTATCCAGTTGGGCGCCAATCCGCTTTTTGCCGTTATCCCAAACACTTTTATGGCGGATTATATTACCTTTGCAGGTAGTGAGAACATTGCCGGGGGGATGACTTCGGGTACCATTTCGCGCGAGGCGGTACTTCAAAAAAATCCTGACGCTATTTTTATTGTAACAATGGGAATGCTCGGTATTGAGGAGAAAAAGCAATGGGAAAGTTTCAAAAACCTATCTGCAACACGTAATAAAAAAATATTTATCATTGATTCCGACAAAGCGTGCAACCACACGCCCATAACTTTTGTGGAAACATTGGAAGAAATAATTAAATTATTAAAATAAAATTCCCCCTTCAGGGGATTAGGGGGCTTTTTATGATAAAAAATGGTTTAATACACGTTTACACCGGTGATGGAAAAGGTAAAACCACTTCCGCCATTGGGCTGGCTACGCGCGCGCTCGGACACGGGCAGCGGGTGTGCTATTGTTCCTTTCATAAAGAGCCCGAAAAATACGGCTATAACGAGATGCAAAGTTTGAAAAAACTCGGCGCTAACGTACTGAATTTTGCCAAAGGACATCCGCATTTGAATAAAAGTTTAGACGAAAATGTAATTCGTGAGCAAACGCATCAAGCAGTCCGCTGTGTAAAAGAAACGCTTTTTCGGGAAGACTATAATTTGATGATTTTGGACGAGATAAATATCTCTGTACGCGATAATTATTTGGAAGAAGAATTACTCATAGACCTGATAAAATCCAAACCTGAAAGCTTGGAACTGGTGCTTACCGGACGAGGAGCTACGGAAGCCGTTATTGACTTAGCCGATTATGTCAGTGAAATACGCAAAATAAAGCATCCTTACGACCGTAAAATAAGAAGCCGGGAAGGAATTGAATATTAAGAGCCCCCTAAATCCCCCGCGGGGCTTAACCTGTGAAAGTTCAGAAAATAATCTCGTTTTGCATTACCCAAAAGTCCCCCTGGGGGGATTTAGGGGACTTAGAACTTATAAAACAATGAACACCAAACGATTATACCGCCTTTCTTTTTTGATTTTTCTGCTGATACTGTTGGCAGCGGCATCGGTATGGTCATTGTTTTCAGGCGACATTAATATTTCTTGGAAGCAACTTCCGGCGATTTTAACCGATACGGAAAGCATCGAATATTCCGTGCTGATGAATTTACGTATTCCGCGCCTGCTATTGGCTTTTGCCGTGGGCGCTTCGCTCAGCTTATCGGGTGTTATTTTGCAAGGTGTTTATCGTAATCCGTTGGTAGAGCCTTATACGCTCGGCATTTCGGGTGGCGCGTCGCTGGGTGTGGCGCTGGTTATCATATCCGGCACGGCATTGTCAATGGGCAGTTTCATGTTGCCCACAGCCGGGTTTGCGGGGGCTTTTATCACTATCTTTTTGGTGTACGTATTGGGTGTTAAACGAGGCTATTCCAACATTAATCGGATGTTGCTTACGGGGGTAATGATAAGCTTTGTTTGCTCATCGTTGCTCATGTTTATTCTTTCCATTTCTACTTCGGAAGATTTGCACAATATTATTTTCTGGACGATGGGTTCATTGGAAGAACCGAACGAGAAACTTATTTACCTGATGCTGGGCGCCAGTTTACTGGTGTTTTTAGTTTCTCACCTTTTTGCTCACTCGCTGAACGCGCTCAACCTCGGCGAGGACGAAGCGGCGCATTTGGGCATCAACGTTTCATTAACCATAAAAATACTATTCGTGCTCACCTCGCTTTTAACGGGACTCTGTGTTTCCATCGCCGGAATTATCGGGTTTGTGGGGTTGGTTATCCCGCACATTATGCGACGGATTGTGGGGTCGGACTACCGGGTACTCTTGTCCGCTTGTTACTTGGGTGGAAGCGTATTTCTGATAGTTTGCGATGTGTTTGCGCGCACCATTATTTCACCGCATGAATTGCCCGTAGGCGTGCTTACAGGCATTGTGGGCGGGGTGGTATTTATCATTTTACTCAGCAAAAAAGAAACCTTATGGAAAAACTGATGAAACCCTTGTTGGAGATACGCCAACTGAGTGGCGGATATAAAGTTTTCCGACTGAAAGAAATTACCTTTTCCTTACAGAGAGGCGATTTCGCGGGTATTATCGGTCCGAACGGCTCGGGTAAAAGTACCTTGCTGAAAACTATTTTAGGTGATGTGAAACGTGGCGGGGGCGCTATTTTATTGGAAAGCGAGGAGATTGACGATATTTCTATCAAAGAGCGGGCGCAAAATATAGCCGTAGTTACGCAGCACATTGAAGCTACCTCGCTATCGGTGCTGGAATACGTATTGCTGGGGCGTTTGCCTTACCGTAAACCGTTTCATTTTTTTGAAACAAAAGAAGACGTGGCAAAAGCCGAAAAATACATTGAACTCACCGGCATATCCAAATATCGGGATCAGCCCCTATCTTCGTTAAGTGGCGGCGAACGCCAATTAGCCGCTATGGCGCGAGCGTTGGCTCAGGAACCCAAGCTGCTTTTGCTGGACGAACCTACCTCTCAGTTAGACATTTGCCATCAGGTGCAAATTCTGGATTTGGTACACCGATTGATTGATGAGCTGGGGCTTACGGTGATGATGATTATGCACGATTTGAACTTGGCGGGCAGCTACTGCAACCGGTTGATACTGATGAACAATGGAGGTGTTTATAAAGAAGGCATACCTGCCGAAGTTTTACGGTACGATATTATAGAAAAAGTTTACGGCACCACGGTGGTTACACAAAACAATCCTATTACCGGGCAGCCTGCCGTATTTTTAGTGCCGGAGAAGCACAGCAAAGCATCATCTGTACTCTCTGGATTGGATAACTTTGGCGATATGTAAAAAAGAAGTTGGTTTTGTTTCAGCTATCAGCTATTAGCTATCAGCAACCTGCCTGCGGGCGAGGCAGGTTAGTTTTTGGCGTAATCAGCTTAAATTCAGCACTATAAGAATAGGCTAATGGCTGACTGCTGATAGCTATTTATACCAAGTTATTTTTTACACGTTACTTACTTGCCTTATTGTACAAGACACAAAAATCCATTATCTTTGCAGCGCAATTGGTTCTGACGGATTTCTCAATTCGTCGGATTAAAAGGGAATCGGGTGTAAATCCCGGACAGTCCCGCTGCTGTAAGCTCTTTTTAATTCAGTAAACAAGTTAAAAAGGAAACAAGGAAACAAGAAATTGTTTATTTCCGATTTTATCTTTATTGTATTAAAAAAACGTTTTGAACAATACTTTTGCCACTGATATTGTGTGTCTTTTTGCGTTATACTACGCAAAGTCCCAAATTCTATCTTCCTTTTTCTTTCCCCTGTGGGGAAAGTACCTGAAAGGGGATAGGGGTCGGGGGATTTAGGGGGCTTATCGGGAAGGCGTTCAATAACGAGAGTAAGTCAGAAGACCTGCCAAAGCGCGTAAATCTTTTTCAGAAGCTTTCGAGGAAAAAGCAACGAAACATCCGCAAAAAAATACTCATTTTGCCTTTGTTAGGTCTGTATTTCCGGAAGCTATTTGATAGATTATCAATCAAATAGTATCCAAAAATGTTAAATAACACTTCTGTTCCCTTCGTGTATCTGTTACGCCGATTTATGCTCATTGGCGCCTTATTGGCTTACGCTACTGCTTTCCCTCAAAAGCAGCCCGCTGATAGTGTACGCGCACACAATCTCAATGAAGTAGAAGTAAACGCCCGGCAACTTCGACCCATTTACTCGTCTTTACCCCTTCAATTACATACTCAAAAAGAATTTCTCTCACTCAATGCCATCAGCATAGCCGATGTGGCAAATACTTTTTCCGGCGTAACCCTGAAAGATTACGGCGGTATAGGCGGTTTAAAAACCGTGTCGGTACGCGGGATGGATACGCATTACACGGGAGTAAGCTATGACGGGGTAATGATGAGTAATATCCAGTCGGGGCAAATTGATTTAGGCCGCTTTCCTCTGGAAAATATTGCCGAAGTATCTCTTTTCAACGGACATCCTACCGATATTTTTCAGTCGGCACGATTATTCTCATGCGGGAGCGTGCTTTCATTGAAAACTCAGCTTCCCGAATATACTGACAATCCCTCTTTCAATGGAAAGGTGTATGTGAAAGCCGGCTCATTCGGTATGTTTAGTCCGGGCTTTTTATTGGTAAAAAATGGTGGTAAAAAATGGGCTTTCAATGTATCTGCCGATGGACTTACCGCCAACGGACGTTATAGTTTTATACAAAATTACGGCATTTCTGCCACGGATGTTTCCGAAGTATTAAAACGTACCAATACCGATGTACATACCTTTCGTTCAGAAATCAACGGTGTGTACCGGTTTGGCGAACGGGAATTTATTTTGCTGAAAACCAATCTTTTTTTATCCGAGAGAGGACTGCCGGGCAGCATTACGTTTTATAATCTGGAATCATCCAAAGCCCGCTTAGCCGACCAGACCTTTTTCACGCAATTGCAATACCAAAACCGTCGTTCCAATAGATTAAATTACCAATTACTCGGGCGTTTTAACAATGCTTACAGCCGTTTTTCCGACCGTAATAATAAATACGCCAACGGTTTATTAACCGATGAATACACGCAAAACGAATACTACCTTTCAGCCTCGCTTGGCAGAAGTCTATGGGAAAACTTAACTTTTTCAGTAGCGGCAGATTGGTGGTATAATAAACTAAACATTACTTCCAATATTAATTTTGGAGATTTTCAATACCCTACCCGCCACACCGGAATGGGGAATGTAGCGTTAAAGTATGCCACAGAGCGGTTTACTCTGAGTGGCAATTTGCTTTACACCCTCACGCGCGAGGCAGTAAAAACGGGCGAGGCTTCACCTAACCGAAGCAAGTTTTCGCCCGCTGTGAACGCTTCTTTTCGGGTGTGTGAAGAGAAAGAATATCGTGTAAGAGCTTTTTACAAAAACATCTACCGACTGCCTACTTTCAATGATTTGTATTATCAGAATATGGGTAATCCGCATTTACGTCCGGAGGACGCACAGCTGTTTAACCTCGGTTTTACGATGATAGAAAATAATATCGGTAGTTTTTCGGAAATTTCACTTACTACCGACGTTTACTACAATCACGTAAGCGATAAAATCATTATGATGCCTATTGATGGTTTCCATTGGAGTATGGTCAATAAAGGCAAAGTAAACATCTTCGGGGTGGATGCCGCGCTGAAAGCCGCCTACAAATGGGGTAAGAAAAACACGCTCAGCTTTCGGGGCAATTACAGTTTTCAAAGCGCGAAGGATGCCACGGCAGACAGTGATAACTTTGGCGAGCAAATTCCTTATATCCCCATGCACTTCGGCTCGGCGTCTATTTCTTATAAATACGGTAATTGGGAGGCAGGTTACAGCGCTATTTTCTCAGGCGTCCGATGGATAGGGCAAATGACCAATCCTCGAAACAAAATGGAACCGTACGCCACCCATTCCCTTTTCGCGTCCACGCGATACAAACACTGGCAACTGAACGCGGAAATAATCAATTTGCTCAACACGCAGTATGAAGTAGCCCGGTTTTATCCTATGCCGAGACGAAACTATCGCGTGTCCCTGACAATGAATTTTTAAACATTTTTTTAACTAACAATAAAAAATCAAACTTCTTATGAAAACAAAAAAAATCTTTGTGGCGCTAATGCTTACAGTTATTGGTGTGGCGTTTTTAAATTCGTGTAAAACAGACACGCCCGATGCGCCGGATGTTACAATTGGTACCGGAGTATATGTTCTTAATGCCGGTAAATTTGGGAATAACAACGCTTCCATTACCTATTATGATTTCAAAACGGGATTTCCTTCCGGTGATGTATTTTTAGATAAAAATAATCGAGGTTTAGGAGATACGGGGGAAGATATGGTTAGATACGGATCTAAAATTTATGTGGCGGTATATAAATCAAGCATATTAGAGGTGATTGACGCAAAAACAGCCAAAAGCGTTAAATCCATTCCGCTTGCTAATGCAGATGGTACGGCTCGCTCACCGCGTACATTAACTACCGCTCACGGAAAAGTGTATATTGTGCTTTATGACGGACATGTAACTTCATTAGATACCACTTCACTTACTTTGGGAGAAACCATTACCGTAGGTAGAAACCCCGACGCGAGCGTTATAGCCAATAACAAGCTATATGTCGCTAATACAGGCGGTATGTCCGAACCTAAATACGATAAAACTATTTCTGTAATTGATTTAGCTAAATTTCAGGAAATTAAAAAAATTGAAGTTAATTTAAACCCTCAGGCTATTGACACCGATAGTAAAGGAAATATCTTTGTTATTTCAAATGGTAATTATGGCGATATTCCCGGTAAATTCCAGCGAATAGAAACAGGAACTGATAAAGTTACAGATATAGAAGAATTAAAAAGTGCCAAAGGAATAGCTATGGAAGGAGATAAAGCGTATTTATACAGTTTTGATTACGATAAAAGTTGGCAAGCTATCAACAAAAAAATCACGGTGTATAACACAGCTAATAATACGATTATAAGCGATAACATCATAAAAACCGAAGTGATTAAAACCCCATATTGCATTGACATTGACCCTGTTTCAAAAGATATTTATTTAGGCGTTACGGACTACAGAAACAATGGAAAAATGTACTGCTTTAAAAACGATGGAACATATAAATTTGATTTTACAGTAGGACTTAATCCTTGTAAAACGATATTTATCTACAACAAGTAAACCGATGGTTTTCCTTTTGATTCTCAACTTTGACAAAGTTCCCCAAAGACTTTGTCAAAGTTAAAACTACCATAACTTATGCAAGTAACTAAATTTCACTTCTTGTTACTGTTATTGCTGCTTTCATCAGCAATATATGCCGGCAATAAACCCCAAAAAAGCACGGCGCAAAAAACCGTAGTAGTGAAAATTAACTACGGCGCAGACCGCCCCGAAAAAACGGTGAATGTGGCTTGGTTCAGCAATATTACCGCGCTTACGGCATTGCTGCAAGCCGCCGAAACCGTTACTCATCCGGTGGCGGAATATGTGTTTGTAACCGGAATTGACGATGTAAGAGCCGAGCGTGGCAAAACGGCATGGTATTACCGTGTAAACGGAAAAGCAGCTAAAAAGTTAGCCATTTATCAAGCCGTACAAGCGGGCGATACAGTAAGTTGGCGGTTCGTCAAAGACATTTGTTCCCCCAAAGTGGACAACAAATGCTCAGATAAATGATTAAAAAAACAAACAACGGTCGGCAGTGATAAATAATTCTTTGTGTGAAGTTCATAAATCATTCTGTGCTTATTAATTATCTCTGTTCTTCTCAGAATTTCATTCATTAAAAAGACAAATTATTCTGCTGACCGTTGTTTTTTATTGCTCGAAAAAAGAATATAGTTCATCGTTCATTTTATAGCCCGATGAACTATATTTATTTGTGTTATTGCCGTTAATATCTTAATTTTGTTCCAAATTAAATATCAATTTTTCCTGTTTTCTTGAAAATTATTTGATTAGCATTTAAAACTCAAAAAACTCTTAAAGTCCCCCTTGGGGGATTTAGGGGGCTGAAACCTCTATGCTTCACATTAGCTTTATCACAGGCGGAACACGTTCCGGCAAAAGCAGTTTCGCACAGCGGCTGGCAGAAGCGCGCAGTCCGCGCCCTGTTTACCTCGCCACCGCCCGCGTGTGGGACGAGGATTTTAGGCAACGCATCCGGCGCCATCAAGAAGACAGAGGCGCACATTGGATAAATATCGAAGAAGAAAAGCACCTTTCCGAAACGGCTACCGAAGGGCAAACCGTGTTATTGGACTGCGTTACGCTTTGGCTTACCAATCTCTTTTACGATAACGGTTTTGATGTGGAAAAAACATTGCAAGAAGCCAAAGAAGAATGGCAAAGATTTACGGCAAAAGAGATGGATTTAATCGTAGTTTCTAATGAACTGGGAATGGGCATTCATCCGATGGAAGAATCCGCCCGCAAATTTGCCGACCTGCAAGGATGGATGAATCAGCACATTGCCGCCATGGCAGACGAGGTGTATCTGATGGTTTCAGGCATACCTTTTACAATCAAAAAAAATTAAAAAAAATGAAAAAACTTATTTACACAATACTATTGTCTTTTTTAGCCCTTTCAGTGAGCGCGCACGTCCCTTTTTTAAAACCCAATCAATTTCACGTAGAACATAATCGTTTGCAAATAGAATCCGCGTTTACCGAGCTGCCCTTTCAAGCCGATTTCGCGATGAATGTCCCCGGCTTTACACTGATTTTACCTGACGGCGTTCAAACATCCCTTTTTCCGACGGCAAAAACCAAAGCCGCCGTATATTTAGAACCCCAAATCACAAAAGAAGGCACTTACCGAATATCCACAGGCGTAAGAAAAGGACCTAAATACACCGCCATAGAAACGGCGGAACATAAACTCTATTTTTCCGATGATACCTTGCGTGTAAAAGGTAAAAAAACTTACTTGCAGTATTACAACAGCGCCGATGTGTACCTCTCAAAAGGCAGCCCCAATTACACTGCTACGCCATTGAATAAAGGAGTGGAAATTATTCCTGCTTCCTCACCCAATTCACTATACAGAGGCGGCGAACTCTCATTCACCATATTGAACAATGGAGCACCTGTACCGAATGCGCGGGTAGTGGTAGTGTATGATAATGAACACTACGAGATGCACCGTCAGGGCGACCTCTACGATGTGGAAAACACAAGAAAAAACAATATTTATGCTGACGCGAACGGCAGGTTTACTTTCCGCCCCACTCACGCCGGATTGGTATTGCTGTTTGTAACCATTCACAAGCAAATAAATGAAAAGCTTTGGGAAAGCTATAACACTTCCCTCACGTTAGAAGTCCGTTTACCCTAAAAAAATCCCGAAGAAATTGAATCCCGAGTAGTCGGTATATCACCATACAATGGGCGGTTAAAACACCCCACACACAAAGCGCGAAAGATAAAAAAAACTGAATAATAATGACATTACAAGAACAACTACAACAAAAAATCAATCTGAAAACCAAACCCATCGGTTCGTTGGGTGCGTTGGAAGAATTAGCGTTACAAATCGGACTTATCCAAAACACGCTTACCCCCACATTGAATAACCCTACCATTTTGGTATTTGCTGCTGACCACGGTTTGGCGGACGAAGGCGTAAGCCCGTTTCCCAAAGAGGTTACGTGGCAAATGGTCATGAACTTCGTGGGCGGAGGGGCTGCTATCAATGTTTTCTGCCGGCAAAACGGAATCACCCTGAAAGTGGTGGACGCGGGCGTGGACTTTGATTTCCCGGCAGACGCACCCGTTATCAATGCCAAAGTTGCCCGGGGAAGCCGAAACATGCGTCTTGAACCGGCTATGACGGCGGAAGAATGCGGTCAAGCCATCCTCAAAGGACGAGAGTTGGTGGCTCGTGAAGCCGAAAACGGCTGTAACGTGATTGGTTTTGGAGAAATGGGCATCGGAAATACTTCCGCGTCCGCGTTGCTCATGCACAGCTATCTGAATATCCCTATTGAAGAGTGTGTAGGAGCAGGCACAGGCTCACAAGGCGAACATTTTAACCGGAAAAAAGCCATACTCAAAGAAGTTTCAGAGAAGCATCATCCGCAAACACCCGAAGAAACGCTTGCTACTTTCGGCGGATTGGAAATAGCGATGATGGCGGGCGCTATGATGGAAGCCGCTGAACGAAATATGGTGGTGTTGGTGGACGGATTTATAGCCACCGCCGCCGCGTTAAGCGCTGTGCATATAGAACCGAAAACGCGTGCGAATCTTGTATTCAGCCACTCGTCCAACGAACAGGGGCATAAAAAAATGCTTGCCGCCTTAGAAGCACGCCCCGTGCTGCATTTGGAGTTACGCTTGGGCGAAGCTACCGGAGCCGCGTTGGTTTACCCCATGGTACAAGCCGCTGTAAACTTCCTCAATGATATGGCATCCTTTGAAAGCGCAGGCGTTTCCAACGCGGATTAATTCAATATTAAGTTCCCCCCTTGTGGGGGTTAGGGGGCAGATATGAAAAAACAGCTTCAAATATTTCTTGCCGCAATTATGTTTTACACCAAAATTCCGGTAAGGATAAACACCGTTTATTCCGATGAGGTAATGAACAGTTCCACCCGCTATTTACCGTTTATCGGGTGGGTAGTGGGTGGAGCCGGTGCGCTTGTTTATGTGGCTTGCAGCTATGTGATGCCCGTGCCGCTGGGTGTGTTTTTTGCAATGACGACAGTGGTTTTACTTACCGGCGCCTTTCATGAAGACGGTTTTGCCGATTTCTGCGATGGCTTTGGCGGCGGATATACCCGCGAGAAAATCCTTGCCATTATGAAAGACAGCCACATAGGTACCTATGGCGTAATAGGAGTGGTCAGTATGTTAGCCGCAAGGTTTGGCGCGTTGGTATCCATTCAGGATTTTTCCATACCCTTGGTATTGCTGGCGGCACACTCTTTCAGCAGACTGATGCCGGTAATAGTCATAAATTCTACCGCTTACGCGCGTCCGCCGGAAACCAGCAAAATCAAAGCCATCGGGCATAAGGGCAAGCCGTATGAACTCATCATTGCTTCGGTATTTGGTTTGACGTGGCTGTGTTTTATACCGATAACTTTCGTGTTTGCAATTATTCCGGCAAGCCTGCTTACCACGTACATTTTCCGCATGTATTTAAATCGAAAAATCGGCGGATACACGGGCGATTGCCTCGGCGCGTTACAGCAAATTATTGAACTGGAATTTTATCTTGGAATGGTTATCTTTCAGCATTGAGGTCATCTTGACTTTTTTCAAAACAATAGAAAACATAGTCTATTTCTTACTTTTTAAATGGTTTTCGGAAACATAGTTTAAAAATATCGAGGATATTTTTAAACTATGTTGTCGAAATATAAGAGAAATGGCAAAAAAAAGAACTATTGTTTACTATGTTTTAAAAGTCGAGACGAGTTCATTTACAGTAAACGAGTAAACTAAGGTATCCTGCCAGGGGTAAATTTGTTTATTAACCTTTCAAAAAACTTGTTTAAATGTTCAGTTGTTTATTGGGTATGATTATCCGCAACTTGTCCTAACAGAAGAACGCCAAAGGCGTTTAACGTGAATAACCCCGTATGCAGCGCAGCGGAATGCGGGGAGTAAACAAATTCCCCCTTTCGGGGGTTAGGGGGCTTTATGAAACTCACTATCGTCCGTCATACAAGAGTAAATGTGCCCAAAGGCATTTGCTACGGAATCACCGATGTTCCGTTGGCAGAAACGGCTGTGGATGACATCTTGGAAGTAACCGTAAAACTGAAAGGCGAAACCTTTGACGCCGTTTTTAGCAGTCCGCTGACACGATGCCGTATATTAGCGGAGAAAATTTGTCCCCATACCGAGATAAATACCGATGAAAGGTTGATGGAACTTAATTTTGGCGCTTGGGAAATGACTTCTTGGGAAGACATTTACGCTGCGGACGAAGGCAAAGCGTGGCTGGATGATTTTACGCGGGCGGCGTGCCCCGGCGGCAGTTCTTACCATGAAATGGAAAGAAATGTATCCTCTTTTCTCGCGGAGCTAAGCGCGAAGAATTTGGAAAACGTCCTGATAGTAACCCATGCGGGAGTGATTCGGATTATCCATAGTATTTTAGATAAAAAAGCACCGGCAGCATGTTTTGCCATGCCTCTGGAATATGGTGAAATTTGTCGGTTTAAGCTAAATAAACCGTAACTTTGCACCCATTCGTAATTCATAATTCGTAATTCGTAATTTATAATTCAAAATTGAAGCCCATTATGTTTGTCGGCACCGGTTCCGACGTAGGTAAAAGCGTTATCAACGCCGCTTTTTGTCGCATATTTAAGCAAGACGGCTACCGTCCCGCCCCGTTCAAAGCGCAAAATATGTCGCTGAACAGCTACGCCACGCCCGAAGGGCTGGAAATCGGTCGCGCGCAAGCCATGCAGGCGGAAGCGTGCGGCATACCGTGCAGCGTGGACATGAACCCCGTATTGCTTAAACCCACTAACCATACCACTTCGCAGGTGGTGCTTAACGGCAAGCCCGCCGGAAACCAATCCGCACGGCAGTTCTTCCATGAAACCGACCGCGACGAACTTTTCCGCCAAGCCATGGCAGCCTGTGCCAGATTGATGAACAAGTATAATCCGCTGGTCATCGAAGGCGCGGGAAGCATCTCGGAAGTCAATCTTTGGAACAGGGACATTGTAAATATGCGCGTAGCCGAAACGCTCAACGCCCCTACTTACCTTATTGCCGACATTGACCGCGGCGGCGTGTTTGCAAGCGTGTACGGTTCCATTCAGCTGTTGCCGCCGGAACAGCGAAAACTCATCAAAGGCATCATTATCAATAAGTTTCGGGGAGATATTTCTTTGTTCGATGATGGCAAAGTGATATTGGAGAAACTTTGCGGCGTGCCGGTGGTAGGAGTAATTCCGTATTTCCGGGATATTTATCTGGATCAGGAGGATTCCGTGGTATTGGAACACCAAACACACCAAGACCGGCAGGGACAAGTAAAAATAGCGGTAGTTTTACTGCGGCACATGTCTAATTTTACCGATTTCAATGTATTGGAACGCCATCCCGAGGTGCATTTATACTACGCCGCGCGTCCCGAAGAACTGAAAAAAGCGGATATTATCCTGCTGCCCGGCTCTAAAAATACCATTGACGATTTGAACTACCTGCGTCAGTCCGGAATGGCGAAAGCCGTTTTACAATGTCACGCCGAAGGCAAAGGCGTTTACGGAATTTGTGGAGGCTACCAGATGATGGGGCAAAGCATCCTGGACCCTTACGGCATAGAAGGAAACGTGGAGGCGCTACCCGGATTAGGATTGTTGCCCGTGCAAACCACACTTACCCCCGATAAGAAAACGGAAGCGTGTACATTTTCGTTCCTCGGCAGTGAAACCGACTGCGCCGGATACGAAATTCACATGGGCGAAACTACCGTGGAACATCCACAGCCCTTATGCGTTATAGACAAAGGCGAGCAAGACGGTTTCTTTCTGAATAATAAAACATTTGGCACTTACCTGCACGGTTTTTTTGACAATGCCCGCACCATAGAATATGTTTTGCGTCAGGTAGCCCATTACATTCCCGCCGGAGAGGATAAGATAATGGATAATAACACCTTCAAGGAATTACAATACGATAAACTCGCGGCACACATCCGTGCAAATGTGGATTTGGAATATATTTATAGTACACTACTTGCCCCCTAACCCCCAAAGGGGGGAAAATCCAAAAATAAGGGCAAGGAACAATTATAACAATTTTTATATGTTAATTACTCAAACTCTTTCTTAATTCCCCCTTCAGGGGGTTAGGGGGCAGGGCTATATGATAAACGGACACGGAAACGACATACATCACGCGCAATATCCCATAAAGGCGGATTTTAGTTCCAATGTGGCGGGGCGAAAAACGCCTGCTTCTTTACTGCGCTTCTTGGGCACACGTTTAGAGACGATAGCTGATTATCCCGAACCCGACTCTCAAACGTTGCGTGAAGCGCTGAGCAAAAAACACGATGTGCCGGCTTCGCAAATTTTTGTCACCAATGGCTCTGTCGAGGCGTTTTACCTCATAGCGGCGGCTTACCGGGGCGCTCGTTCCACGGTGTGCGTTCCCGCTTTTGCCGAATACGAAGACGCTTGTAATATGCACCGGCATTCCGTAAGCTATCCCCATTTGATTGATTTTGAAAAGACCGCCCGCTTTCAGGCAGATACCGTGTGGTTAGGTAACCCGAACAACCCCGACGGACGCTTGCACAGCGTACACATCATCCGAAAAAAACTGTTAGATAATCCTCAAACCGTATTTGTAATAGACGAAGCCTACGGCGAATTGTGTGCCGGATTTGAATCGGTTGTTCCGTTGTTGGCAGAGTTGGATAATTTAATAGTAGTAAAGTCATTTACCAAGCGTTATGTGCTGCCCGGATTGCGTTTAGGATATATGATAACCGGTCGCCCCGTCGCCGAAAAAATACGCCCTTACCTTCTTCCTTGGACAGTAAACGCGTTGGCACAACAAGCGGGATTATTATTATTGAATGAAAAACAAGAGGATTTACCTCGTGTGCAAACCCTTTTGGAAAGGTCGGTAAAATTTCAGCGCCGGCTTTCAGAACTTTCGGGGTTAGAAGTGCAGTTTTCCCCGTGTAATTTCTTTTTAGTGCGCCTTTTGAACGAAAATTCATCCGCCCTAAAAGAAAAATTATTACAAAAGCACGGCTTATTAATACGTAACGCGTCAAACTTTCGCGGGCTGGACGAGCATTTTATCCGTATTTCCGTACAAAGCGAAGAGGAAAACGATTTGCTTTATCAGGCGTTAAAGGGAATTATTAAATAACGTTTTAAAAATAACTTTTCTATTTATACAGCCACAACGTGGCAAGAGCAATAGCGTAGGGTACCGCCCTACGAAATAATTAATAAGTAAGACTTTTTATCAACAGTTTCCAACATAAAATAGCTTGAAAAGCTTAATTTTCATAAACGTAGGTCATCGACCTACGGAAAAAGAAAGCTGCTATGAAATCGACCTGAAAGGTCGAACGACATTAAAAGTACCACCTTTCAGGTGAATTAAGATTTATGCCTTTACCGTAAGCTGCGCTAGCTTACGGTTATGAAAATCAGGCTTTCCAAGCCTTTTTCTACATGTTGCAGGTATAATCACATAAAACGATAAAAAGTTGTAACTTTGACCCCGATTATATTGGAAAATAAATATTAATATACGGATTTAGATTCCAAAATTCGTAATTCGTAACCACTTATGAATTGGAACCAATTGCTTTCACCCGTACGTTTGGGATTGGAAGAACTACATAACGAAACGCACGATAACCGCAACGCTTTTCAGCGAGACTATGACCGCCTTATATTTTCCGCGCCGTTTCGGCGGTTGCAAAATAAAACGCAGGTATTCCCTTTGCCCGGAAGCGTCTTCGTGCATAACCGACTTACGCACAGTTTGGAAGTAGCAAGTGTAGGGCGTTCGTTGGGCATGAACGTAAGCCGGGAACTCATTCGGCAATATCCGGGCGAATCCGCCTACTTAACCGAGATAGGCGCTATGGTGGCGGCGGCGTGTTTGGCGCATGATTTAGGTAATCCGCCTTTCGGACACTCAGGAGAAGAGGCTATCGCTACCTTTTTTTCCGAAGGAAAAGGGCATTTTCTCAAAGAAAAAATGAGTGAAACGGAATGGACAGACTGCACTCGTTTTGAAGGAAACGCCAATGCTTTCCGAATACTTACACATCAGTTCAACGGACGTAGAGCAGGTGGTTTTGTACTTACATACAGCACCTTGGCTTCTATCGTAAAATATCCTTACTCGTCTGTTTACGCCGATGAGAAGAAACAGAAGTTTGGCTTTTTTGAATCCGAGAAAGCCGATTTCGAGAAAATAGCCCGCACGCTGGGCGTACCCAAGCAACCCAACAATCCGAACCGCTACGCGCGTTATCCGTTGGTGTATTTAGTGGAAGCGGCGGACGATATTTGTTATCAAATTATGGATATTGAGGACGCTCACAAACTAAAAATACTTACCACCGAACAAACCAAAACGCTGTTTCTGGATTTTTTTACCGACGCGCGAAAAACCCGCATTACCGAAACTCTCACCTTAGTAAGTGATGTGAACGAGCAGATTGCATACCTTCGGTCATCGGTTATCGGCACGTTGATTGATGAATGTTCCGCCGTATTTATAAATAATGAAAAAGCCATTTTGTCAGGCAGTTTCCAAGGTTCATTGATAAAAAATATTTCGGAAAAATCTTTGGAAGCATACAAAAATTGCTCAAAAACAGCGGTAAAGAAGATTTACAAATCGCAAGAAGTATTGGACGTGGAATTAGCGGGATACAAAATTATTCTTACCTTGCTCGAACATTTTGTGGAAGCGGCGTTGCATCCTGAAAAATCATACTCTAAGCAGCTTCTCAACCGCATTCCCGAACAGTACGAGATCAATAGCGAAACCACATACGGAAAAGTACAGGCTGTATTGGATTATATTTCGGGAATGACAGATGTTTACGCGCTTGATTTGTACCGGAAAATTATGGGGATGGAAGTATGAATAAACTTTTTTAACACAAAGAACGCTTATAATCAAATGATTATAAGCGTTCTTTGTACCCGGAGGGGGACTTGAACCCCCACAGCCGTGAAGCCAAAGGATTTTAAGTCCTTCGTGTCTACCATTCCACCATCCGGGCAGGAATAAATCCTGCGTTAGCTTGAAAAGCTGAGCGAAAAACGGGACTCGAACCCGCGACCCCGACCTTGGCAAGGTCGTGCTCTACCAACTGAGCTATTTTCGCAAAATAATTGCAAGTTTACCACTTGCTGCTTACTACTTACCGCCGTATTAAAAGCGGGTGCAAATATACAAACTTTTTCTAAAACACAAAAGAACTTCGTGTAAATTGTTTGTTTTTATATGATTTATTCTATGAACAGAGTTTCCATCTCCGAGGTTAGGGATTTTAAAAATCTCTTTCTGCCACAAACCTTAAACATTGCTTTAATGCGTCATGCACCTCATTTTTAGGGAGAAAATAAAGTTCTCGTTCCGCTTTTTGTATGTAATCATCCATTTTGCCAATAGCGTATTCTACACCGCCCGTTTCGTGCGCGAAACGCATAATGCGATTGATATTATCGGCAGTAAAATCCTTATTGTCAATTAATTTTACCACTTCATCCTTTTCCACGCCTACGCTATGGGTAAGGGCATATATAAGCGGAAGCGTTAGTTTACCGTCTCGCACATCGTTTCCGGTAGGCTTGCCTATGTTGGCATCCTCGTAATAATCAAAAATATCGTCTTTTATCTGAAAACAAATGCCTAAGTACTCACCGTATTTCTTCAAATGTTCCAGCGACTCACCTTTCACACCCGCCGAAATCCCTCCTACCAGCGTACAGGTGGCAAAAAGCATAGCTGTTTTTTTGTCAATAATCTTAAAATATTCCTTTTCGGTAATAGCGGATTGATGGTTATTTGCCAGTTGAAGCAGTTCCCCATCGGGCAATATCATGCCGATATTGGAAATGGCGCCCATGATGTCGATGTCTTTGGTTAAGTAAGCGCTGTTGAGTGACTTTGAAAGGATATAATCGCCTGTGAGTACCGAAATCTTATTGTTCCAGCGAGCGTTTACCGATGGACGTCCGCGGCGCTCCAGCGTATCGTCCACCACATCGTCATGCACCAAACTTGCCGTATGAAGTAATTCCAACGAGAAAGAGGCGTAAAAAGTGGCTTCGGTTACGTTCCCGAAAAGTTTCGCCGCCAAAATGGTGAGGATAGGGCGCAGTTTTTTGCCGCTACCTTCCATAATATACTCGTGTACGTTTTTCAGCAGCGGGTTATCACTGTCGAGCACGGTAGCATACATTTTTTCAAATTCCCGCATTTCCGCCTCAATCGGACGCTTGATGCTTTCTATAAAACTCATTATCGTAGCGCTAAATGTAAATTCTTTTGCAAAAATAATCATTTTAAGATTGTTTCAGCTATATCAAGTCAAAGTATTGATAAATTTTAGTTATTTTTACCGATGAAAATAAAGTTTTGCTTCCAAAAGGTGCAAATGCGAAAACTTTATGAAAACTTGTATTTTAAGCAAAATATTGATTTAAGTAATATGTGAAAAAAAAAATTGGATTTTTCTCAGCTATTAGCTATTAGCTGTCAGTAATTAGATTTTGCCATAATAATCTCATATTCAAAACCATACAAATAAGCTGATGGCTGACTGCTGATAGCTATATATACCAATTTATTCTTTACACGTTACTAAGCGTCAATTTGCTTTGTGCTCATCAATCATTTTACTAATCGACCAATTCACTAATCAACTTTTTCCCAATGAAAAAACTCTTTCTATTAGACGCTTACGCTATTATTTACAAGTCATACTACGCCTTTATCCGCAATCCACGCGTCAATTCCAAGGGGCTGAACACCTCCGCCATTTTCGGGTTTGTCAATACACTCGAAGAGGTGTTGCGGAAAGAAAAACCCACGCACATTGCCGTGGCGTTTGACCCCTCCGGAAATACCTTCCGTCACGATGCTTACGAACAATACAAAGCCCAACGCGAAGCCCAGCCGGAAGATATCCGTGTGGCGGTTCCGATTATTAAAAAAATCGTGGAAGCATACAATATTCCCGTGCTGGAAAAAGAAGGTTTTGAGGCGGATGATGTGATTGGCACGCTGGCTAAAACGGCTGAAAAAGAAGGATTTGAAGTGTATATGCTTACGCCCGATAAAGATTACGCGCAATTGGTTTCGGAACGGATTTTTATCTATAAACCGAAATTTACAGGCGGGTATGAAACGTGGGGCATTCCGGAAGTAATAAAAAAATACGGACTTCAAAGTCAAGAACAAGTGATTGATTTATTAGGTCTTATGGGCGATAGTTCCGATAATATTCCGGGGTGTCCCGGGGTGGGCGAAAAAACCGCCGTAAAACTACTCGAAGAGTTTGGCAGCATTGAAAATCTGCTGGAAAATACCGAAAAAGTAAAAGGCGCGCTTCGGACAAAAATAGAAGATAATCGGGAACAAATTCTTTTTTCCAAATTCTTAGCCACTATTAAAACCGACGTTCCCATTGATTTTGAAGAAAAGAAGCTGGTAGCCGAAGCGCCCAACGAAGAAAAACTGCGTGAAATCTTTGAAGAATTGGAATTCCGAACGCTGACTAATCGTATTTTAGGCGCGGCACAAGCGGAAGAGCCCACAAAAAAATCTTCCAAAAAAGCAAACGAAGGGCAAATGTCGCTTTTTGACACGCCGGAAGAAGCGCCCGAAAACGTTCCGCAAAATAACGAGGAAACTGCGGAAACTTCTTTTAGAGGATTACAAACATTGAAAGATGTTTCTCATTCCTATCAATTAATAAAAACAGCCGATGAGCGTAAGGCATTGATTGATAATCTGATAAAACAATCTTCCGTTTGTTTTGATACCGAAACCACGGGTGTGGACGTGATGACGGCGGATTTGGTGGGGCTTTCGTTTTGTTGGAAGAAAGGCGAGGCGTTTTACGTTACCTTGCCTGAGGAAAAAACCGAATGCACTGCCGTTATGCACGAATTTAAACCGTTTTTTGAAAATGAAAAAATAGAAAAAATCGGTCACAACATCAAGTTTGATATGCAGATGATTGCTTCGTACGGGGTGGAACTGCGCGGAACGCTCTTTGACACGATGATCGCCCATTATCTGATACAGCCCGAATTGCGCCACGGCATGGATTATTTGGCAGAAATTTACCTGAAATACCAAACCATTCATTATACAGATTTGGTCGGGGCGAAAGGCAAAAATCAAATGAGCATCCGCATGGTGGATTTGGAATTGTTAAGCGATTATGCTGCCGAAGATGCCGATATTACTTTCCAACTGAAACAAATATTGGAAAAAGAATTGAAAAAAAATAAATTGGAAACTCTTTTTTACGATATGGAAATGCCGCTGACACGGGTGCTGGCAATTATGGAACAAAACGGGGTGCGCATCGATACCGAAACCCTAAAACAAACTTCCGTGATTTTGACCGATGAAATGCTCGCGTTAGAGAAAGAAATTGTAGAAATGGCGGGCACATCTTTCAATGTGGGTTCGCCGATGCAAGTGGGCGAAGTGCTTTTTGAGCGGTTGAAGTTAGACGAAAAGGCAAAGAAAACCAAAACCGGACAATATTCCACTTCCGAAGACGTGTTGGAAAAATTGCGTTCCAAACATCCCATCGTAGGAAAAATCCTCGATTATCGTGGACTGAAAAAGTTGCTCAGTACGTATATTGACGCGCTGCCGCAAATGGTCAATCCTAAAACGGGCAAAATCCACACTTCTTATAATCAAACTGTGGCGGCTACGGGTCGGCTTAGTTCCACCAATCCCAACTTGCAAAACATCCCTGTGCGTGACGAAATAGGGCGCGAAATCCGTAAAGCGTTTATTCCCGATGACAATTGTGTATTTCTGAGCGCGGACTACTCGCAGATAGAACTGCGCATTATGGCGCACCTGAGTGGCGATAAAACCATGATTGACGCCTTTAACAGCGGTAACGATATTCATGCTGCTACTGCCGCCAAAATTTACAAAGTATCGCTTGCCGAAGTTACTTCCGATATGCGCCGAAAAGCCAAAACCGCCAATTTCGGGATTATATACGGTATTTCCACGTTCGGACTGTCGGAACGTTTAGGGATTCCGCGCGCCGAAGCCAAAGAATTGATTGAAGGTTATTTTGCCACCTACCCCCAAGTGAAGGCGTATATGGACAATGCCATTCAGCGCGCCAAAGAGCAAGGTTACGTGGAAACCATTTACGGACGGAAACGGTTTCTCGCCGACATCAATTCGCAAAACAGCGTGGTGCGTGGATTTGCCGAGCGAAACGCCATTAACGCGCCTATTCAAGGCTCTGCCGCCGACATTATCAAAATAGCCATGATAAACATCCAGCGCCGTATAGAAAAAGAAAACCTGAACGCCAAAATGACCATGCAGGTACACGATGAGTTGAACTTTTCCGTGCCAAAGGATGAAGTAGAAAAAGCAAAATCGTTAGTTATCAGCGAAATGGAAAATGTGATAAAAATGGCGGTACCGTTGATAGCCGATTGCGGCATAGGTGAAAACTGGTTAGAGGCGCATTAGGAAATCTCCAGTGAGCGTAGCGTACTACATTATTTACACCATGACGCAAATTAGAGACAGTGTCCACACCGTTTTTATTGAAAACACATCATTCAATACAGCATTTTTAGTGATGAGAAATAAATAATATATAATAACTGATGTTTTTTATATGTCAAATCTTCGCCCCCTACGGGGACGATGTTTGATAATGTTTTCCTTGCTACAAATATTTCGCCACGCGGTGGCTTGTTAAAAACTGACATCAGAGATGTCAAATATTTGTAGTAGTAAAATTTATAGTTGCAATTACCGTCCCCGTTAGGGGGCGAATAGTGTTATATGTTATTTATTTTTTGTCACTTAGTGCATCACAGAAGTTGTGGAAAGTTATTTTTCTTTACATAACATACACTAAAGGCTAAAAATTAAGGCAAATCTTCATCGGTTTGCCTTTTCTTTTTCTTCTTTAATTTCTTCAAAATCCACGTATTCGCCTTCATTACTACCGAAAACCTTAGCGTTCTTTTGTGGAGAATCGGGTTCATCATCATTCCAAGGGTGTTCCTGAGGATGCTTTTTTCTCCCCAGCCCAAAAATGGAACGAACAACACCCAGTAACGAAAACACTACCATAAGGATGAAAAATCCCGCTAATAAAAGAATAAATAATAAGAAATTCAACATGGATGTTTAAAATTTATGAATTAAAAGTATGTTTTTAAAATTTAATCGACGCGTGAAACCCTGACCGTCGGTAGGCTGGAACGTAAAAAACGTAAAATGTGAAACTCGAAATAATTCTAATACACATTCTTGGCTACTTTTTTCACACTTTGAGTAGCCATCAGGCTGTAAAAATGAATGCTGGGTACATCGCCATTTCTAATTAAGTCTTTGGCTTGCGCCGTACACCATTCCACGCCTACGTTAGCGGCTTCATCATCGGTTTTGCAGTTTCTTAAAGCTTTCGCGAGCGCTTCGGGAATTTCCGATTTGAAAATTTGAGGCAATACCGTAAGTTGATTTATCAATGTAATGGGTTTCAATCCCGGAATAATAGGTACCTCTATCCCTACAGCGCGCGCTTTTTTTACAAAATCATAATATTTTTGATTGTCAAAAAACATTTGGGTAACCAAATATTCCGCGCCATTTTCCACTTTCTTTTTTGCCCAAAACAAGTCGCTTTCCAAGTTAGGCGCTTCCTCATGTTTCTCCGGATAGCACGCCATCCCGTAAGAAAAAGGCGCTTCTTTTACACGCATTTCAGTTCCGTCCAAAAAGTATCCTTTATTAAAACAATTAACCTGCTCTTGAAGTTCAGTGGCATAGCGGTGTCCGGTAGAAATAAATTCTTTATCATGCTTGGCTTTGTCGCCTCTAAGCAGCAGCAAATCGTCTATCCCGAGAAATTTCAGATCAATAAGCACATATTCCGTTTCTTCCTTGGTAAATCCGCTGCAAAGTATGTGCGGCACCACGGGAATTTTATATTTATGCTGAATGGCTGCCGCTACCGCTACCGTACCCGGGCGATGGCGTTCTGAAACGCGTTCAAAAAGGCCTGCCGATGTTTCACGGAAAACCATTTGGCTGCGGTGTGTGGTGATATTAATATATTGCGGATCAAATTCACGCAACGCGTCAATGGTACGAAACACGCTTTCTATACCGTTTCCTTTCAGCGGGGGAAGCAGTTCAAAGGAAAACGCGGTGCCCTTGGCGGATGTTAATTTTTCTACAACACTCATCTTCTGTTTCAATTTTATAATGCAAAATTACTACTTTTACTATAAAGAAAAAAGAGAATCTATTCTAACGCATTGAAGCGCCCTTTTTTTAGAAAATTAACCATATAATGAATGGTGTTTTTGTTTTGAAGGATAAAAATATGATGCGCTTTCACCGTTATTAAATCCTTTTCCGTAACCGATAATTCAAACATAGCCCGCAGTACAAGTCAGCCCATAGAATTGGTAACATTTGTTTCAGCTATCAGCTATCAGCAACCTGCCTGCCGGCGAGGCAAGTTAGTTTTTTGGTGTAATCAGCTCATATTCAGAATTATAAAAATGGACTGATTCCCGATATTTCGGGAGTCTGCTGATAGCTATTGATATCAACTTCTTTTTCACATATCACTTAATTAGAAAAATATTTGCATTTTGCATAAAATAATTTGGAACAACTGCATATTTATACTAATTTTGCACAAATTTTGTAATAAATATGCGATTATGAAAAATAAAAAACAACGTTTAAGCGTGATTTCGGAGATCCTTTATCTTCAAATAATTGGCAGCCAAGAAGATTTGCTCTCGCTCCTAAAGGCAAAAGGATACGAAGTAACACAAGCCACGCTTTCCCGTGATTTGAAAGCGCTGAAAGTAGCCAAAACGCCACTCTCCAATGGATTGTATAAATATACGCTTCCATCATCCATTAAACCGGAAACTATGCAAGCCGAAGAGAAAGAGCAAATGGGTTCTGTGCTCAGCATTGAATTTTCAGGAAATCTGGCTGTCATTAAAACAAAGCCGGGATACGCGAACGCCGTGGCTTGGGACATTGACAACCGCGCTACCGAAGAAGTACTGGGTACTTTGGCTGGCGACGATACCATTTTGCTGGTTCCTCGAGAAGGTTTTTCACGCGAAAAAATCAAAAAGGTCATTTACGCCATTTTTCAGGAAAAATAAATGTGCCCCCAAATCCTTGCCTGCCGCAGAATATAAAGGGAACTTTTAGGTAGTGCAAAACATTTTTTCGGCACTTTCATAAGGGCTAAAACCCCTTTATGGGGTTGGGGCTAATTAGTTATAAAATGAACAAAGAAACAAACGAAATAGTGGTTCAAGTGGCGAGTGAAAATCATTTGCCCTATGTGGAAACCATATTAGAAACCATTGCCGCCGCTGCCAAAGTGCGTGGTACAGGTATTGCGCGCCGTACGCCGGAATACATCACTTCCAAAATGCGGGAGGGCAAAGCCATCATTGCCCTCCACGAAGAGGAATTTGCCGGATTTTGCTACATCGAAACGTGGGGCAACAAACAATTTGTGGCAAATTCGGGATTGATTGTGGTAGAAAAATTTCGCGGACACGGATTGGCAAAGAAAATAAAGGAACGCGCTTTCCGCCTCTCGCGGGAACGTTATCCGAATGCTAAAATCTTTGGCCTTACCACCGGATTAGCGGTGATGAAAATAAACTCGGAATTGGGCTATAAACCCGTTACTTTTTCAGAACTTACCGATGATGAGGCTTTTTGGAAAGGATGTGAGAGCTGTGTGAACTATGATATTTTACAACGCACAGGCAGAAAACATTGTCTCTGTACCGGAATGCTATATAACCCGGCATGGAATAATAAAAAACAAATTGCAAAAGAGGTCAACCATCCCCAAAGTGTGGTAAAAAAAGGAATAAAAGCTATTGGAAAAGCTATTTTACCAAAAAAGAAAGAGGGAAAAATAGCGAGTAATAAGTTGATAATTAGCTTATTGTAAAAATACAAAATTCCCCAAAAATCTTCAAGTCCCCAAAAACTATTTTCCTTTTCCTTTCCCAAATATTCCATTTTCCTTTTTCTTCCCCTTTTAGGGGGAAGTCCCAAAGGGGATAGGGGTTGGGGAAAGTACCCGAAGGAGGATAGAGGTTGGGGTATTTAGGGGGCTGGGGCAAAAAATGATAAATTTATGAAACAAAAAGTAGTGTTAGCATTCAGCGGAGGATTAGATACTTCGTTCTGTGCCAAATATTTAGCGAAAGAAAAAGGATACCAAGTGTACACCGCGGTGGCGAATACCGGCGGATTTTCGGCAGAAGAACTGAAAGTTATTGAAGAAAAAGCGTATCGTTTAGGCGCTGTAAAGCATGTGGCTATTGACGTTACGCAGGAATATTACGAGAAGAGCATTAAATATATGGTGTTCGGCAATGTGCTGCGAAACGGCACCTATCCCATTTCCGTAAGTTCGGAACGTATTTTTCAAGCCATCGCCATTATTAATTACGCCAAGGAAATTGGCGCGGACTACGTGGCGCACGGCAGCACGGGAGCAGGCAATGACCAAGTACGATTTGACCTGACGTTCCAAATTTTGGCGCCGGAGATTAAAATCCTTACCCCTACTCGCGATATGACACTTACCCGCGAGTATGAGATAAACTATCTCAAAGAACACGGCTATGAAGCCGATTTCAAAAAAATGGAATATTCTATCAACAAAGGGCTGTGGGGTACGAGCATAGGCGGAAAAGAAACCCTGAAATCCGAACAAACCTTGCCCGATAACGCTTATCCAAGTCAAATAGTGAAAACGAATGAGGAAACCATTACCATTACTTTCGAAAAAGGAGAAATAGCGGCAATTAACGGCGAGACCTCACCCCTAACCCCTCTCTCAAAGAAAGGAGAAAATGCATCAGCAGCCAATAAAATTTACTTAATCAATCAATTGGAAGAAATTGCCAACAAATTCGGCATAGGGCGAGATATGCACATCGGCGATACCATTATCGGCATTAAAGGACGCGTAGGCTTTGAGGCGGCCGCGCCTATGCTAATTATCAACGCCCACAAAATGCTGGAAAAACACACGCTTACCAAATGGCAACAATACTGGAAAGACCAACTCGGCACGTGGTACGGAATGTTTCTTCACGAAGCCCAATATCTGGAACCGGTAATGCGGGACATTGAGCAATTCTTAGAAAGTTCACAACAAAATGTTACCGGTACGGTTATTATCACGCTTCGCCCGCATTCATACACCCTCGTAGGCGTGGAAAGTGATTTCGACCTGATGAAAACCGACTTTGGTGAGTACGGCGAAGTAAACAAAGCGTGGAGTGCCGATGATGTGAAAGGATTTACCAAAATTCTGGGTAATCAAATGAAGATTTACCACAATGTCCAAAAGAGAGGAAACAAGGATTTACAGTAAACAGGTAAACAAGGGTAAGAAAACGCGATTAAAAACAAAATCAGGGCGCTCAAAATTTTGAGCGCCCTGATTGTATTTTTCGTAAACGATTAAAAGTATCTATTTTATAGTAATTATTCTCTCGTTTACTTGTTTACTTATTCCCTTGTTTACTATTTATAACATTACTTTACCTACGCGGTTAGCAATGCGCACTACAGTAACTCCCTTATTGCTAATCATCAATGCATTTTTACCATCCACGGTGGGTTGAGAGAGTAATTTTTGTCCTACCGCGTTAAACACTTCTACCGTTTCGCCTTGCGCCGCTTCAAAAACAATTTTACCGTTTTGAACCGATACGTTTAGGGATTCGGTTTTAGGAGAGAAGATGCCGGTAAGGACTGTTGCAACAACATTATCAACCTGATAAGTAGTATTTGTAGAAGCCGCATCACCATTATATTCAAATGCTAAAAACTTAGTTCCACTATGTACTGATAAGTCAAGAGTTTCGGTAGTAAAGGTTGTACCGTAGGATGTAGGATTAGAATTATCATCAATAGATTTTACTTCTGTTTTCGTTCCATCTTTACTCAAGACATAGACTTTTAAGGTTGTTCCGGGTTTTGTATAGCCGGAATTCCAGTCAAATTTAACATTATTCTTAGCAATAGCGTCAAAATTGATAGCAGGTGAGATTAATAACGTCTGATACACACCACTTCCACCATAAGCACTCATATCCGCATAATTATTTGCTGGTGTTCCAAATTTCTTGACACTCCAATTTCTATCACTTTGTAATGCTACGCTCGTCCAACCCGCTGGAAGAGTAGTTGCTGTTCCATCACCAAAAGTTTCATTCAAGGCGCTAACAGGTGAACTATCATCTAAGTTGTAAGGATTAGCTGGGTCAACTCCCGTGCCTGTTAATGCAACTGTTTGAGTTAATCCATTGCCAGTAATAGTTAGTGTCCCAGATATTGCTCCGCCAACAGTGGGTTTAAAAGTTATATTTAAGCTTCCGCCAGAAGTATTAAGAGTTCCTGATGTAAGAAAATTAGCATTGTCAACAGATATAGTAGGTGCTGCAGTCAGATTGGCACCTGTTACAGTAACTGTTTGTGCCGCACTTGTAACGTTGAGATTTGTTCTTGCAAAGGTTAAATAGGCAGGGGCAACCGAAAGAGAAGGTGCATTGGGGTCAGTAGTATAAGTGACTTTAAATCCGGTTATTCTTAATTGAGTTGTCGCACCAGTAGTAGCATTTCTAAATTTGAAAGCAGTAGCATTTAATCCCGATATTGTATATGTAGTACCAGACAACGTTGCTATTGCATCAGCTCCACCATCCACGTTATATTTAACTATTGGTACATAGTTGGTTGTCCCATATATTTCTACTGCCGTAATTTTAGCACTATTTAATGCCGTTATTGTGTAAGAATTTCCATTACCAGCAGCTGAATTAGCATACATCCTTAAAGAGGGTGAATAATATGTGGGTGCAGTACTTGGGGAGTTTTTTTCGGCTGTGTAATTGAGATTAGCGTCAATGCTTCCTGTAGTTATTACTAGTGCATCACTAAATCCTTTATCCGCAAAGGTGTAAGTTACCGTTGTTTGACTAAACAGATTTCCAGAGAGTGTCAAAATAAATGCAAATAGCATCATTTTCAAAAAAGTAATTTTCTTCATGACTTCTTAATTTTAATTGTTTATAATAATAGTTATTGAAAAAAGCAAAGTTAAAACGATATAATTTAGATTGCATATATAACACATTAAAATACAGTTAAGTTTTAAAAGGAAAAGGGCGACAATTTAATAAAATAAATTTAAATACACAAACAATCAGGATTTTTTATCTAAAAAACAAACAAAATGTAAAAACAAAAACAAAAATAGAGCATTAGAACACATAAATTATTTTTTTTTACAAGAAATATCTTTATTTTTGCACGTTATTAGGGTAAAAATTTATTATCCGACTGAGTTACATCCACAAAATAAGTCTCATTTAAATCATTTGGTTTAATTATAAAAAATGAAAAATAAGTACATTGACCTGATTGAACAGACGTTTGAATTTCCAAACGAAGAGTTCAAAGTAGAAGAAAATGAACTGGTTTGGAACGACATCCCGCTGATGGAAGTTATCAAACAATACGGAACACCTCTTCGCATCACCTACCTACCTAAAATCAGCGAAAACATCCAAAAAGCCCGCCGTATGTTTAATGTAGCCATGGCAAAGGTGGACTATAAAGGCGCGTATAATTATTGCTATTGTACAAAGAGTTCCCATTTTTCATTCGTTATGGAAGAGGTGCTGAAAAATGGCGTGCACCTGGAAACCTCATCCGCGTTTGATATTAATATTATGGAAGCGCTGTATGAACAGGGGCTTTTCAAACAAGATACGTATGTAATTTGCAACGGATTTAAACGTCCACAATACGTTGAAAACATTCAAAATCTAATTAATAATGGGTTTACTAATGTGATTCCTATATTGGACAATATCTTTGAGCTGGATTTGCTGACCAACGATTTTGATAAGAAACTAAATGTAGGCATTCGCATTGCCTCGGAAGAAGAACCGAAGTTTGATTTCTATACTTCGCGCCTTGGAATCCGCTATAACGACATTATTCCGTATTATAAACAAAAGATAGATAAAAACAAAAAAGTGGACTTAAAGATGCTTCACTTCTTTATAAATACGGGTGTAAAAGATACGCTTTACTACTGGAATGAGCTAAGTAAGGCGGTTAATTTGTATTGTGAACTGAAAAAGGTGTGCCCTACCTTGGATAGTTTGAACATCGGCGGAGGTTTCCCCATTCAAACACACATGGACTTTGTGTATGATTATGAGTATATGGCAGAGGAAATTGTGGCACAAATAAAAACCATTTGTGAGCAAAACGGCGTGCCTGAACCGAATATTTTTACCGAATTCGGGTCATATACCGTGGGTGAAAGCGGCGCCATGCTTTATTCCATTGTAAACCAGAAAAAACAGAACGACCGCGAGCTTTGGAATATGATTGACAGCTCGTTCATGACTACCCTGCCGGACACATGGGCTATTAATCAACGGTATGTTTTCCTTGCCATCAATAACTGGGCTTCGGAATATGAGCGGGTAAACTTGGGCGGCTTAACTTGTGACAGTGAGGATTTTTACAACGCCGAAGTACATTCAAACGCTGTGTTTCTTCCTAAAATGGAACTCGGACGCGAGCAATACATCGGATTTTTTCACATGGGCGCTTACCAAGAATCGCTAAGTGGATACGGCGGCATTCAGCATTGCCTTATTCCGGGTCCTAAATTGGTAATTATTGATAAGGACGAAGATGGCGAATACTTTACCAAGCTTTTTGCCAAAGAACAGAGCTATAAGTCTATGCTTAAAATTTTGGGATATTGAAAACAGTAAAAGTGTTAGTGTCAAAAAAAACTTCCCATTCAGAATTCTGAATGGGAAGTTTTTTTAATGCGTTTAGTGAAAAAAATTAGTCGCGTGGACGAGCTTCTTTTACTACTAAGGTTCTGCCGTCCAGCTCAGCGCCATTCAGCTCTTCAATCATTTTTGCAGCAGCAGCGTCATCAGCCATTTCTACAAAAGCGAAGCCTTTTGATTTGCCCGTTTCACGGTCTTTGATAATTTTGCAAGAAGTAGGTTCGCCATATTCGCCTACTACGCCTTGCAAGTCATTTTCCCGAACTTTGTAGCTCAGGTTTCCGAAATAAATGTTCATAGAAAAAAATTAAAATTTGAATAAAAAATTGTGATTATAGAAATAGCATAACTAACGAAAGGTTAAAAAAAACAATTTTCATTCAAGACAAGTTGGAGAGAATTGTCAGTTTTTCATACCAAGCGAAAAAATACACTTTCCTTTTCGGTACAAAGAAACGCATTTTTTTTGGATAAACAAGAAAAAGAGTGAAAATATTTGAAAAATAGAGGGTTAACCTTAAAAAAACAACTTCTTTTTGATGATAGAGGATTTATTATATAGTTTTTGGGGATTTAATGAGCGACGCAATGGTATAAACAAACACATCCCTCCTACTCCAGTACCAGAATAATAATAGCGGATCATAATAGGCAGAGTTTAAATATACACAAAAAACACTTATTTTTAGAGTTTTATACGGATATGAAATAAATTATACGTACCTTTGTGCGGTATTAAAAAAATTGAAAAAATAAGCGCGGGTCATTTACGCTATTCAATCTGTCTTTCATCTATATGTAGGATTATAAAATAGAATTTATTTCTCAGCTCCTATCCTTCAATCATCATTTATCATTTAATCCTATTTTAAAAATGAACATTTTTGTAGCAAAATTGAGCTTCAACGTGAAGGACGAAGATCTCAAAAACCTTTTTGCAGAGTATGGCGAAGTAACTTCTGCCCGTGTAATAACTGATAAACTAACGGGCCGTTCCAAAGGTTACGGTTTTGTGGAAATGGCGGATGAAGAGTCTGCCAGAAAAGCTATCTCCGAACTGGACCAATGTGAATTTGACGAACGCGTCATCGCTGTTTCAGAAGCGCAGGAAAGACCTTCCGGTGAGCGTCGTTCAAACGGTGGATACCGTGGTGGTGGCTATGGCGGATCAGACCGTAGAAGATATTAATTAAAATAATTGAATTCGAGAAATGCCTTTATAATTACATAGAGGCATTTTTTTTATAATAAATATCCACAAAGTCTATATTTCTCAGGTTTAATGAAGCAAAAACAAAAGAATTTGTATTGGCTTTTTGCCTTTTCGTGTTTTTTCGATTCAGAGAAACCCAATACCACCGGCGTGGGTCAGGTTTGTAGTAAAATGATTGTTTTTAAGTTCGACTTCGCCGGCTTTCGGATCAAATATAGAAGGTTAAAATTTACCGAATCCCGAAAAATCGGGATAAATTTCACCGGATTTTTTTCTTAAAATAAAAAATGATTATCCGCAACTTGTCCTAACAGAAGAACGCCAAAGGCGTTTAATGTGAATAACCCCGTATGCAGCGCAGCAGAATGCGGGGCATAAACATCACATACAATTTTCAACCCCGAAGCGGGTTGAACTCTTTCAGAGTTCTATGGATGGGGTTTTCTCTTCCCCCGCACTTTCCCGATAATGCATCGGGAGGGTTACTTAATTTTAATCCCTTCGGGATTATTGAGGACACTTTGCGGATAATCATTAAATAAAAAATCAAGAAGACTCAAAGAAATATATTATTTAAGTGATATGTGAAAAAGAAGTTGGGGTTGTTTCAGCTATTTATACCAACTTATTCTTTACACGTTACTTAACGATAAATTATTACAAAAGATTCAGCACTCTGTCTAGTTCTTCCGATAGTTTAGCTTTGAAGAAATCAATTTGACGAATTTCATTCATTAGCTCTAAAAGCCTCTTTTCCCCTGATTTTTCGGCGGCGGTTTTCATTTCCAGCATTTTATCTTTACGTTGTTGGAGGATCATAGCCAGTTTATACTCGTAAATATAGCGGGGCGCCAATTCGCTTAATCGCTGCTCTTCCGTTTCTATTTGATGAAACTTTGAGTGGATTTTACTCAGAGTGTACTTCTCAGAAATTAAATCGGCGGTAAGCGTACTTATTTCGTATTCGCTATGATGAAGAAAATACTTTCCTGCCTCAAAATTCACGTCTGAGCAATGGGTTTTATATTCCTGCGCCACTTTCCGGTGAAGTGGCTTGTGAAACTCCAATTTATCATTTTCCAGCTCTTCAAAAATGTATTGGCTTACGGTAAGTACATTTCCATTTTCGTCCGAGAAGAGTACATTTTCGCCATATCTTATCAATGTGCGGATAATGTTGCGCTCCTCGTTTTCAAATTTGAATTGAGCAGTGGGAAAAGCCTCCGAAGCATTCGTGGTGGGCACGCCTTCTCTTTCAAGGTTTGGGTTATCCTCGTTTTTTGCCGCCGAAGTTTCCGGCTTTTTATTGATGCGCGCTTCAAATTCCTTTTTTTTAATTTTTGAGATTTCGTGATAGAGGAATTTTTCGTCCACAGAAAGCAATGTGCTGCATTCTTTCACGTATTCGGCACGAATAAGTTGGTTAGGAATGATGGCAATGCTTTGCACTATTTCCTGCACCAGTTTTGCTTTTTTTACAGGGTCGTTTCCGGCATCTTCCAGCAACAGATTGGTTTTGAAACGGATAAAATCGGCTGCGTTTTTCTCTACAAATGCTATAAAATCGGCCGCATTGTGTTTACGAGCAAAACTATCCGGGTCATCTCCGTCAGGAAGCAACAATACTTTGATATTCAGCCCCTCTTCGAGCAATAAATCAATACCTCGCAGAGATGCTTTGATGCCGGCGGGGTCACCATCGTAAATCACAGTTACATTTTCCGTAAAGCGATGTATCAGGCGGATTTGCCCTTGTGTAAGCGAGGTGCCGGAAGATGCCACCACGTTTTCAATACCGCTTTGGTGCATGGAAATAACATCGGTGTAACCTTCCACCAAGTAACAGCGGTCATGCCGAACGATGGCTTGCTTGGCAAAGAAGATGCCGTAAAGTTCGTTGCTTTTGTGGTAAATTTCGCTTTCGGGCGAATTTACATACTTAGCAGTTTTGTCAGTCTGTTTCAGTACGCGTCCACCAAACGCTAATACTTTTCCCGAAAGTGAATGAACTGGAAACATGACCCGTCCGCGAAAACGGTCAGCACCCCTAAATCCCCCCACAGAGGGGACTTTGGCGTCCCTTTCAGAATCGGAATAATCTATCGTAAGTCCGGTTTTTACAAGGTAATCTTTGTTATAACCCGCTTTGATAGCGGCTTGGGTGAAAGCGTCCCGTTCTTCGAGCGAATAGCCGAGCTGGAATTTTTGAATGATATCGTCCCTAAAACCTCGCTGGCGAAAGTAGCTTAGTCCCACGGCTTTTCCTTCGGCATGATGATGCAGGATGTTGGTGAAGTATTTTTGGGCAAAATCATTGACCAGCAACATACTTTCGCGGTCGTCTTTTACCGCTTTTTCTTCGGGCGTAAGTTCTTTTTCTACCACTTCGATGTGGTATTTCCGTGCAATGTATTTGAGGGCTTCCACATACGAGAGCTGCTCATGTTCCATCACAAAATGAACGGAATTACCACCCTTGCCGCACCCGAAACACTTGAAAATACCTTTGGCGGGCGAAACGGTAAACGATGGCGTTTTCTCGCCGTGAAAAGGACATAGTCCAAGCATATTTACGCCGCGGCGGCGTAAGGTAACGAAATCGCCCACTACTTCTTCAATGCGGGCGGCTTCATGTATACGGTCTATGGTGGCTTGGTCTATCAATTTTAGATTTTAGATTTGGCAGAGTATTGATAAATTTTTTTTTGAGTTAGCGAGGGGTTGTTTGTAGTGTGTTTTCGGGTTAAATATATTGATTTTCAGAGATTTATTTTTCTAAATATTATTTATCCTTTAATATTCCTTTTTTTACACTTTCATTAATCAGATTTTCGGCAAACGCCCATATCTTTTCCGATCCGTCTTGAATTAGACGCTTTTTTTCCATTACCTGTTGGTATCCGACATTAAATTCCCGCCACGTACCACCGTTATTAGAAACGTTTTGAAGCAGAGGTTCAAGCCTGTCAAGCGCGCGTGCAAACTTGCTTTCCGGTGTTTTCATTTCCTCAAATTCTACCCACAGGCTGATAAGTTCTTCCGCTTGTTTTTGGGGCAAAATTCCAAAAATTCGTTTGGCTGCTCTGAGTTCTTCGTCAAAGTTATCATGACTTTTTACCGTGTCGTACATAAACACATCGCCGCTGTCTATTTCCACAATATCGTGAATAAGAACCATTTTCAAAACTTTCAGCACATCAATTGGTTCATTGGCATATTCGGCAAGTATGATTGCCATCATCGCCAGGTGCCAACTATGCTCCGCGTCATTCTCAGGGCGGTTGCTGTTTATCAGTTTGGTTTTTCTGAAAATGTATTTTATCTTATCAATTTCTTGAATAAATTGAATTTGTTTAAGTAGTTCAGTCATTATAAGATGAGAAAAAGAGGCAAGATTGACTTCTGATTTTCTTTTTTATCGGGCAATATCTTATTTACAAAATGTATGAAGAATTTTATTGCAAATTTACTCAAATAAATTCAAATCAACTATCCAAAATAAAACTTATAACAAAATCATAAGATTGGAACAAAAAAGCCCTTTCCCATAAGTAGGGAAAAGGCTTGTTAGAAAAGAAACGTAGCTGCTAAATCTTTAACTCTCCTTCCACGCCATCACTATTATCGGTTTTTTGACCGCTTACGGCTGCCCATACGAATGATAGGAAACTGGCTGCTTTTCCGCTTTTGGTGTCCCAATAATAACTTTCCTCGGGCGCTACGCGGATGATAGAAACATTCGGGTCGTCCTTGCCGTCAAACCACGCGTTTGCCATCGGCGACCACTTGTCTTCAATGGTGGTTTTATCATCGTACTCATACGCTTTTCCGTACACGGAAATATATTCATAATTGCTATTGTTGGCAAAAAACAGTTGTACGCGGTTATCCGACTTGATGTCCTGATTTTTAGCGCTTTCTTTGCTGCTGATAAACCAAAGATTTCCTTCCTCGTCACATTCTTGTAAACTCATGGGGCGAGACATGATAGGCACTTTGTCCAAATTTGTAGCAAACATACATACACGCGCTCTTTCTGATAATTCTTTCAGTTTGCTTATAGCTTCTTTTTGTGATAAATTTTCTGTTGACATAGTAGTATTTTTTTATAAATGATTATTTTCTTTCCCAGAAACGATGTTGCTTAACAGCTTCAATAAAATCTTTCGCATTACCATTGGAAACAATTCCCGCAGTAGATTTCAATTTATTTCCCAACGCTTTCTTCATAAAGTCTTCGCCCATGCCGTTTACCGCTATCGGTTTGAAATGGTGGTAGGTGTCCCAAACAAATTCGCCGTAGCGTTCATCTTTGTTTAGCGCCCTTTTCATATTTTCATCGCCATCAGGGATGAAAAGCGCATCATAACAAACGGAAGCGGCTTGTAAGAGGCTTTCGTCTATTTTAATCCCGCCGTCTAATTCGCCCAATTTTGAGGAAACGATTTTTACCACCGCGCCTTCATTGGTCAGAGCGGTTTTCATTGCTTTCAGTTGGTCTTTGTTCACGCCGTTTTCAGCAAAAATAGCAATGTTACGAGTTTGAATGGTATTTTTCTTAGTATTCGCCATACTCAGTGCGGGCGATTTTTCTACTTTTGATTTGCGGATTACGGATGTGTATTCTTCCGGTTTAGCATCTGCGCCGTGTTGGTGATTTTCCGGTAAATCCACTTTGGGCACTTTCAGTCCCAATCCATCCGCCACCTTTTTAGCCAGTGTTTGGTCTATTTTGTCCAGCAATCCCAACATTCTTTCGCGTATTTCTTCTCTTTTCACCTTCCCGAGTTCAAAAGTATAAGCGTCAATAATGTGTTGTTTTTCCGGCTCCGATTGACTGTGAAAGAACAGCGCCGCCTGTGAATAGTGGTCTAAGAAACTTTTACTTCTTCCTCGAATTTTGCTTCCTTCCACGCGTTCTTGATAAGAGGCAAATCCGCCTTCTTTCATCATGGCTTGATGCGGATGCCCGCCACCGATGGAATTTGGGATATACGAAGTAGCGTCCTTGTTTACGTTCATCTGCATATAGCCGTCGCGTTGGTTATTATATATACCGTTAGTGGCGCGGTTAATAGGAATTTGGTGGAAATTAGGTCCACCCAAACGAATCAGTTGCGTATCGGTATAAGAGAAAAGACGTCCTTGTAACAATGGGTCGTTGCTGAAATCAATACCGGGCACGATGTGTCCGGGATGGAAAGCCACTTGTTCAGTCTCTGCAAAGAAATTATCAGGATTTCGGTTTAGAACCATTTTCCCGATAATTTCTACCGGAACCAATTCCTCAGGAATAAGTTTGGTAGGGTCAAGCAAATCAAAGTCATACTTGTGCTCATCTTCCTCAGGAACAATCTGAACACCTACTTCCCACTCGGGATAAGCGCCGCTATCAATGGCTTCCCACAAATCCCTACGATGAAAATCGGCGTCTTTACCGGAAAGCTTTTGCGCTTCGTCCCAGCAAAGCGAATGCATTCCAAGAGTAGGTTTTAAGTGAAATTTCACAAAAAAAGATTCGCCTTTTTCATTGACAAAACGAAATGTATGTACTGCAAAACCTTCCATCATGCGGTAGCTGCGTGGAATGGCGCGGTCGCTCATAGCCCAAATCACGGCGTGCATAGTTTCCGGCGATAAAGATACAAAATCCCAAAACGTATCATGCGCGGAAGCGGCTTGCGGCATTTCGTCGCGGGGCTCGGGTTTTACGGCATGAATAAAATCAGGGAATTTGATGGCATCTTGAATAAAAAATACCGGTGCATTGTTTCCTACCATATCGTAAATGCCTTCTTCGGTATAGAATTTTATAGCGAAACCGCGAATATCACGGGCTAAATCGGAAGAGCCGCGAGAGCCGGCAACGGTTGAAAACCGAACAAAAACGGGTGTCTTTTTACCGGCTTCGGTTAAAAATTTAGCTTTGGTATATTTTCCAATGGGGTTAGTAACTTCAAAGTATCCGTGAGCGCCTGAACCGCGCGCGTGCACGGCTCTTTCGGGAATGCGTTCGTGGTCAAAATGCGTAATTTTTTCACGCATAATAAAATCTTCCAATAAAGATGGTCCGCGCTCGCCGGCTTTCAGAGTATTGTGGTCATCATTGACTTTAAGTCCCTGATTGGTAGTAAGAAATTGATTTTGTTCGCTCACGGTGTTTTTTTCCAAATCAGCTATTTTCTCTGAGTCGGTTGGGGTAGTAGTTTTTTTCTCTTTCATAAAATTTGATTTTGAGAAGTTAATTTTTTTTGATAAGTCTAACAGCACAAAAGGATAAGAGCTTATCCTTATCCTTTTATAGCGAAATGACATGTTTTTATAACATTTCTATCATTCCGTTTACTTTGTCGTGAGCCGTTTTGATTTTTTCGTGTTGACTTTCAATCAACGAACGAACCTCCGGTTCTAATTCTTCGGTTTCGAGGGCATGATTGTAAGCCACCATGGCAGCATCTTCACCTCCTTCGCAACTTTTTAGAATTCCTTTTTTATCGTCACCGCCAAAGAATGCTTTCACATCCATCCAAGCTCTGTAAATCTTTCCGGCATTGGTAGTACCTTCTTCTACTAAATTGGGCGCTATTTTCCCCTTTAATTCAGATTTGAAAGTTTCACTTTCGATTTTTCTTTCTTGAAAAAAGGATGTTAAATTTGCGTCATCTTCTTTGATATTTTCAATAGCCTTTTCATACCCTACGATTCTGTCATTATTTATCAGAATCAAATCATTAATTACGTCTGTTTGTTTTGAAGTTTCCATAGTTTTTTATTTTTTGAGTTTAATTGTTAAACAAATTGATTATTCTGTTGTTTTACTAAAAATCATTTATTTTCAGCCTTTTATATTAAATTAACCAATAAAAAAACAATCTATGAAATTACGCTCTCCCGAGTCATTTTGGCTGTTGAAAAATGGAATTTTAAACAGTTACCCTTCCTTGAAAGAAGATATAACGTGCGATTATCTAGTGATAGGTTCCGGTATTACGGGTGCGCTTATCAGCCACGCCTTGATGCAGGAAAAATACGATGTGGCGATGGTAGACAAGAGGGATGTGGCTACCGGAAGCTCATCAGCCACCACCTCTATGTTGCAGTATGAAATTGACACGCCGATGCATGAATTAGCCGAAATGATTGGCGAGACGGCGGCTGTGGAATGTTACCGCGCGGGGATTGACGCCATTAACGCGCTCAATTCATTGGTAAATAAAGAAAAGATAGCGTGTGGATTTGAACTCAAAAATTCGTTGCAAGTAGCGCACTCGCGCCGTGCGGTAAAAAACCTAGAAAAAGAGTTTGAATTGCGTAAAAAACACGGTTTTAAGGTAGAATGGCTGACTTCCAAAGAAATATCGAAAAGGTTTAATATGAAATCCTACCCGGGCATTTTAGCGGAAGAAGGCGCTTCGGTGGACGCGTTCCAACTGGCGCACGGACTGATTATGAAAAACAATCAACGTGGAATGCGCGTATTTGATCAAACGGAAATAAAGAAAACGAGTTATAATGAAGATAACGTAGAAGTGGTAACCGATGAAGGACATAAAATCACGTGCAAAAAAATTATTTATTGTACCGGATTTGAAACCCTAAGTATGTTCAAGAAAAAATATGCCGATATTGTAACCACTTTTGCCAGCGTATGCGAGCAGAATTTTAACTTCTATCCGGTGTTGAAAGACACACTGATTTGGGATACTGACAATCCGTACATTTATATGCGTACCACGGATGATGAGCGGCTGCTCATAGGCGGAGAGGACATCAAGTATAAATACGATGGATTGACGGAAAAAATCAGAGACAAAAAATCAAAAGCATTGCAGAAAAAACTGCAAAAACTGTTTCCGAAAATGGAATTTATCGAAGATTATAATTGGGCAGGCGCTTTTGGGGTCACTAAGGATGGATTGCCTTTTATCGGCGAGCATCCGGACTTCAAAAACGCTATTTTCGTGATGGGTTTGGGCGGAAACGGTATTACTTTTTCCACTCAAGGAATGGATTTAGTGATAAAAATACTGAATCATCAGGACGATATTTTACTGCATTATTACCGGTTTGATAGATAGGGTTAAGTCAAGAGTTTTGAGTTTTGAGTTCAGAGAATTTAACTTTGTCAAAGTTCGTAACTTTGACAAAGTTTTTTTTCGCTTATTCAATCGCCTCTTTTACTTTTCGAAACGCCCGTTCTAATTTCAGCATCTCTTCTGCCATAAAAGTATAGAACGCCATCCAGTCACTGCGCCTGTGAATGTCAATGTCCGGTTTTTGGCTGTAAATGCGGCACACTTCCTGTCCGCTTTCGCGTACATAAGCGAAATTCCACGTAAGTCCTTGCGGAAAATCTTTTTCCATCAACATTTTGTACATATCAAACTGCTCGTATTTGTTCAATCGTTCTTCTTCATTCGGGTGATTGAGTTCCAGAATTACAAAAGCGCCATCGCGAGTAGCGTCAAATTTCAACTCTACGCCCTTCATCTTGGTGTTGTACAACATAAATTTGCTTTTACGTTTGCCAAGCACCTTGTGGTGGCTGCAAAACACACCAAATCCTTCCCAAAAATCTTTCTTTAACTGTTTTAATTCGTCTTTTGTGTACATAATATTAGTGGTAAGCGATAAACGGTAAGCAGTAATCAGTAAGCGGCAAGTGGTTTATTAATCGTTTTTTTAGCTGATTGTTTATTACCGACAATTGACCGCTAATTGCTTACCGCTGACAACTAATTGCGGTTACAAATCTACTTAAATAAATTCACACCTTCAAAGAGAATATAAGTTACAGCTAAACGTACTCTTACTTTTCACAAAAAACACTATCTTTGCAGGGTGTGAATAAACAGATTGTATGTAGATTTGTTTAATAGAGTATTTAGTTCTAGAATTTTCAATACCACAAACACCACTTATTTATGAAAGCGTAAGATGTCACATTTTAAGTATTTACGCTTTTTTCTAAGGAACCATTGTTAATATGGAAAGATTTTTTTAAGATAATATGTTAAAACAGTCGTTACAGCAAAAATTACAGCAAAAACTCTCACCCGCGCAAATCCAAGTGATTAAGATGCTTGAAATTCCCACCTTGGAATTGGAAGAGCGTATCCGTCAGGAAATAGAGGAAAATCCCGCGTTGGAAGAGGGCGCTGAACAGTCCGAAAATGCCGACGAAAACGCCGAGTATGATTCAGAAGGCGATGATTATGGCGATGACGGCAGTGATTTTGATATGGACGATTATATGGCGGACGACGATATTCCCGATTATAAACTTAAAACCAGCAACAGTTCCAAAGACGATAAGCACGAAGACATCCCATTTTCAGCCGGATTTACCTTCCACGAGCACTTAATGGAACAGGTAGGGCTGCTTAATCTCACCGAACAAGAAGAGATGTTGGTAAAATACATCATCGGGAATATTGATGATGAGGGTTATCTGCGCCGCGACGCGGAGTTAATGGTGGACGATGTGGTGTTTCAAGCCGGTGTGGAAACCACAGATGATGAGATGAAACGTCTGATAAAAGTGGTGCAGGAATTAGAACCCGCCGGCGTGGGCGCCGTGGATTTGAGAGAATGCCTGTTACTGCAACTAAAACGGAAAACGCAAACCATTGACGTGAAAAACGCCACACGCATTCTTTCTAATTATTTTGAAGAATTTTCAAAAAAACATTACGATAAAATCATCCGGGCACTGAATATTACCGAAGATGGACTGAAAGACGCGCTCAATGAAATAGTGCGCCTTAATCCTAAACCCGGAAGCGCATGGGGAGGGAACGTACTGGAAAAATCCATGTCCACGGTAGTGCCTGATTTTATGGTGGAAAGTGACGGCCGCAAATTATACGTTCAACTTAATAACTCAAATGTGCCGGAACTCCGCGTAAACAGCACGTATAACGAGATGTTCGAGGATTATTCCGCCAATAAGAGCAACCAAACCAGGGAAATGAAAGACGCCGTGATGTTTGTCAAGCAAAAAATTGACGCGGCGCGGTGGTTTATTGATGCCATAAAACAACGTCAGCAAACGTTGCTAACCACTATGACCGCCATCGTTGATTTTCAGAAAGAATATTTCCTTGAGGGCGATGAAACTTTTCTTAAACCCATGGTGCTGAAAGATATTGCTGATGTTACCGGGTTTGACATTTCCACCATTTCCCGCGTAAGTAACAGTAAATACGTGCAAACCGAATTTGGTATTTTTCCCGTAAAGTACTTTTTTTCAGAATCCATGACCAACGATTCCGGAGAGGAAGTCTCTACCCGAGAAATAAAAAAAATAATGCAAGAATGCATTGATGAGGAAGACAAACGCGTACCCTTGAACGACGATAAGTTGGTAGAAGTGTTGAAAGAAAAAGGATACCTCATTGCCCGCCGCACCGTAGCCAAATACCGTGAACAACTAAATATCCCGGTGGCAAGACTAAGAAAAGAGATATAGGTTGCGTAATTTACCGTACACGCGTGTTATTTGTCAATATATATATATAATCTGTACATAATGAAAATATTCTTCAAAATCATATCTTACGTTTTTCAACCGCTGCTTATGCCGCTGTTCGGCATTATTCTACTGATGCAAACCCCCGTATTCCGTATTTTCTCCTCCGCTTATCATTGGATTGTAATTTCCGGAACGTTACTTTTTACTGCTGTTCTGCCGGCGTTGCCTATTCTAATGATGATGCGTAAAGGACACATTAGAGATTTATTTATTTCTAAACGGGAAGAACGCACCATGCCCTATCTTTTTGCCATTTTGGCGTATGTCTTCTGGGTGATGTTTTTATGGCGTACGCTTCAATTTCCGATGACTTTACTTATTTACGCTATTGGATGCGTAGTATCTCTTTTTGCCATGACGCTTATCAATTTAAGGTGGAAAATAAGCGCTCATTTAACCGGTATAGGCGGTTTAACGGGCGCTGTTTTTGGTGTATGTTATCATATGGCGATTAATCCCGTGTGGCTTTTCGTGACGGTAATCATCATTTCAGGATTGGTAGCCATCTCACGCCTTTACCTAAAAGCCCATACCTTGGGTCAGGTAATCGCCGGTTATGTGTTGGGATTTATAGTGGTATTTGTGCCCGGGATATTTTTCTGATAAGAAAGCAAGGAAACTATTATGTACACATTTTCAATAATTTATTTTTTTTCTCCCTGATTAAATTTATGTTTTTTAAGAATATTGATGCTTGGAAATTTAAAAAACAGCACTTTGGCACAGTGTTTGAAGTGTACAAACATGTTGTAAAACATAAAAAAAAGATTATTCAAACTAAAATAAAATTTATTAACTAAAAAAAGAAAAAAATGAAAGCAATTAAATTATCAATGGTAGCATTGGCTACAGTATTATCTTTCGGTATTGCAAGCGCCCAAACAGGTTTTGGTGTTCAAGCAGGTTACAGCATGCATGCATCTACAATCAAAGATTCAAAAGCATTAAACGGATTCCACGTAGGTCCTACTTATGAGTTAGGCATTCAAGGTCCTATCAGTATGCAATATGGTTTGCTTTACAACTTTGCAACTTATAAATCATCTGGTTCAGTAACACTTCCTTTGATAGGTACAATAAGTGGCTCTACTACTAATACTTCTCATTCTTTAGACATCCCCGTACGGGTTGTAGCAACATTTCCCATGAGTGGAAACGTAAGCGCTTTTGTTTTCGGAGGACCTAACTTTAACATTGGATTAGCTGATAACGTAACGGCAACTATTAATAGCAACTCTAGTACTAAAAATCTATATGATAATAAAGATTACTCTCGCTTTGATCTTCAACTTGGTTTAGGTGCCGGCTTGAAATATAACAACATGGGTTTAAGAGTAAGCTATGATTTTGGTATGCTTAACCGTATTAAAGATGCTGATCCTGCTTATAAATTTAATGACTTAAAAGTAGGTTTATTCTATAATTTCTAAAATAGATTTTAACATTATAACACCGAAGGAGCCAAATTCTGTAAAGAGTTTGGCTCTTTTTTATTTTAAAACTGAAATTTTATGATGAATTCTCTACGTTACAGTTAAAATAATTATCTTTGCATTCACATTTTATAAATAAATAGTTATGAAGAAATTTATTGTCGCATTCTTAGTAATACTCTCTCTTTTTCCCGCCGTGCAGGCACAAGATAAAAAAGTAAATTTTGGCTTACAGGCGGGCTATAGCTATAATATGCCTAAAGAAACCACAGCCGCCATTAATCTGAACGGTTTTCACGCAGGTCCCATCATCAGCTATAATATTAATGAAACTCTCGGTATTCAAACCGGATTATTGTATAACTATTTTTCCAAGAAAAGTGTTTTAGACAGCGAAAGCATAAAAGCTACCGGCACTTGGCGTCAAAATAATACGAACGCGCAATACTTAGACCTGCCTTTACGCTTTCAATACTCTATCTCCTTAGCGGATGATTTTTATATTCGATTACTTGCCGGACCAAATTTTAATTACGGGTTAAAGAAACAATTCTTCTTTGAAAGATACGCCGATAATAAGCTGATAAGCGGTTATCCGGAATTAAAAATTGACTATTATAACAATAACCCTAATTATTCCCGCTTTGACCTTCAATTTGGTATTGGCGTAGCTGTGCAGTATTACGGATTTTCCATCCGCGCCGGATATGATTGGGGGCTGCTTGACCGCGATAAAACCACCAACTCATTCAAAGCCAACGATATAAAATTAGGTATCGCCTACACATTCTAAAATAAAGCATCATTTTATGAAACTCAAATATTTTATCCTCTCTCTTTGTTGCGTGGCGACAGTGTTCTCTACCAATGCCCAAAGCAAATCAGACTCAATCTCTCATTCCAAAATTCAACCCATTTACCGTGCGGAAGCGGGATATTTTCAGCAATCGCGCGCCGGCAACCGAAGCAATACCACACATTATTATGGCATGCGCTTGGGCGGAAATGTGGAGTTCCCTTTAAAATATAACTTTGGCATCCAAACAGGTCTTAATTATAATTTCTCCAAAGGGGATAAAACGCAGTATTACGTAATGCCCAAGGACACGGCTAAATACACTTACAGTAACCATACGCTAAATGTGCCTTTGAGAGTAACCTACACATTGCCCATTTTCTGGAAGTTGAAATTATTCGCTTATGCCGGACCCGTATTCAGTGTTGGTTTGGCAGAACCTACCACGCTTACTGCTCGCAAAACCCTGTGGGTGAAAAGCGGCGATTACGACGCTTATACCGATAAAGAAAACCGATTGAATGTAGCAGGCGTAGAAGCTAATCCACAATGGGAAACAGACGCGTTAAACCGTTTTAATATACAGTTAGGCGCAGGTGGTGGAGTTCAGTGGCGGAATTTACGCGTAAAAAGCGGCTATGATTGGGGAGTTTTGAATGTGAGCAAAAATAAAAATGCCTCACAACGCACTAAAGGCTGGGCGCTATCCTTAGAATATGAATTTTAGACAATAAGGTTAAGTACCCGCAAAAAAAGTAAAAATATTTTATTACTATCTACCATTAACTCATAACTAAGTACAGCGCAAAGCTCACTCAATCCTATCGTATTTAATAAGTTCGTAGGGCAAATTATTCTACTAACAGAGTTAAGGTGTTAATTACGGACAATCATTTAAAATACAACTATTTTGGTAAAAAACAGACAATTATCTTCCCATATAATTTTTATCATATAGGAAGTAGCATTTGCTAAATAGTCAAAAGGCTAAACCGCTTAACTATTCAACGCTTCCCTAAATTGATAGACACTCATTCACATATTTATTCCGAAGAATTTGACACTGACCGTGATGCTGTGATCCATAGAGCTAAGAAAGCGGGGGTGCGTAAAATTATTCTGCCCAACGTGGATAGCAATTCCCTTCCGAGAATGTTAGCCTTGGAAGAGCAGTATCCCGATTATTGTTTTGCCGCCATTGGGTTACATCCTACCGGCGTAAAGGAAAACTACAAGGAAGAATTATCCGTTGTCCGTTCGGAGCTGGAAAGACGTCCATATATTGCCGTAGGCGAAATAGGCATGGATCTTTATTGGGATAAAACGTTTTTGAAAGAGCAGATTGAAGTTTTTCAAACACAGATAGAATGGGCATTAGAATACCATTTACCTATTATAATTCATCAGCGGGATTCATTCAGGGAAACGATGAACGCGCTGCAACCTTTCAAAAACAGTGATCTGCGAGGGGTGTTTCACAGTTTTGGCGGTTCCGTGGAAGAGGCGCGAGAAATACTGGATTTTGGGGGTTTTGTAATGGGTATTAACGGAATAGTAACTTTCAAGAACGCACGTTTAGCGGAAGTAATTCGTCATTTTTCATTGAAAGATTTTGTGCCGGAAACAGATGCTCCTTACCTTACACCGGCTCCTTACCGAGGCAAAAGGAATGAAAGCGCTTACTTGGCTTATGTTTGTGAAAAATTAGCCGATATTTTTAATATTTCCTCGGAAGAATTATCACTGATAATGGATAAAACGGCGGAAAAACTATTTTTTGATTGAAAATTCAAAGATTTTACCTATCTTTGCCGTCCGAAAAGAAAGAAAAAGGAGAGATGCTCGAGTGGTTGAAGAGGCACGCCTGGAAAGCGTGTATACCCCTAAAGGGTATCGCGGGTTCGAATCCCGCTTTCTCCGCAAAAATAAGATAATAAGCGACTTAACACATTTAGGTTGCTTATTTTTTTGTCTCCAAGTAAGTGGTTTAGGGCTGAATTTACTGAACTTTTAATTTAAGAGTTAAACCAAGAGTTAAACCAAAAATTAAAATGAATGCAACCGTTAATGTACTATGTTACAGGTCAAAAACTCTTTCAAATGGTGAAAATCCCATAATGTTACGCATTTGTAAAGACGGAAAAAAGAAATATCAAAGCCTAAAATTTTCAGTTAATCCCCGATATTGGGATTTTGAAAAAGAAAGACCAAAACGCAATTGTCCCAACCGAGAATATATTGAGCAAATAATAAGTACTTCTTTAGAGAAAGTCCGTAAACAGATTTTAGAGTTAAATGTAGAAGAAAAGGATTATTCTGCTCAATCTCTATTAATATCTAAAAGCAAAAGAGTAAGTATTACGGTAGGTAAATTTTACAATATAATTCTTGATGAACTTAAGCAAACGGACAAATATGGAAATTGGCGAATATATAACAGTTCTTACCGTTCAATAAAAAGATTTACCAATAATAAAATGGATTTTCTTTTTTCTGAAATAGATATTGTTTGGTTAAATAATTATGAACAATGGCTAAGAAATAACGGAAACAAAGAAACAACGATTAGTGTACAATTCAGGACACTAAGAGCTATATATAATAGAGCTATTGAAACAAACGCCACTAATAAAAATCACTATCCGTTTAATACATACAAAATAAATAAGTTAAATTTAGAAACTCAAAAAAGGGCAATATCTAAAAAAGATATAAATCAAATTATAGACCTTGATTTATCATCAGAATCTTATTTAGTTCAATTTAGCAGGGACATATTTATATTTAGTTATTTGTGTGGTGGAATAAATTTTGTAGATATTGCCTATTTAAAACCAGAAAATATTTGTAATAGTCAATTAATCTATAAAAGACAGAAAACAAAAAAGACAATGAATGTTTTTTTGCTTGATAAGGCAGAAATGATTTTGAAGAAATATGCTAAAAATCAGTCAAATAATTACATATTTCCCATTATTGATACTAATATTCACACCACCGAAGAGAAAAGAAGTACAAGAATACATAATTTATTATATCGGATAAATCAGAAACTACAAATAATAGCCAAACTTGCAGGAGTAAACACACATCTCACTACCTATGTAGCCCGTCATTCTTTTGCTACTGTATTGAAACGTTCAGGAGTTTCAACCTCTATAATAAGTGAATCACTTGGGCACAGTTCCGAAAAAACCACACAAATATACCTTGATAGTTTTGAAAACAAGCAATTAGAATCAGCAATGGAAAATTTGCTTTGATTTATCTATAATTGATAGCGTTATGAAATGTTTAGTGTCATAGTTTTGGAAATAAGGAATTTTACGTTAATTTTGAAGTCATTTTTAACGTAAAATTCCTAATAGCCAAATTCTAACATTCAGAATTAGTTTTACCCGATTTTCTTATATAAAAAAGCAATTTTGGGTAAATTTATTTCAATCTGATTATTTTCAAGCCCGTAATTTAGAAGTGAGAAAAAAATCTTGTTCCGCCCTATATAAGGGGCTTTTTTCAGAAAAAAAATCTCTTAACAAGAATAACGCAACAAACATATTACTATGAAAGAAATCCCAAAATTAGAAAGCAAAGTTATAAAAGTAAATAATGACGAACATTTAACCACAGTATTTAAACGAGAAAAATTTGAATTAAATGCCATTCCCACCAACTGCATATTTGATAAAACACTTCCTGGACTTGGTGCTACTTATAGCGAAATCAAAGCAAAAAGACATTCCATTATTATAGAGCCAAATGTTCCCGTTATTTTGGGGAAAGCAGAGAAAGATAATCGTTTATTGGCTGTTTACGAAGATTGTCGTGAAGAAGAAATTGAGAGTTATTTATTAAACAGTAATATTAAATATAAAAAAATACTTTGCACCCCCGAAGGCTATTTGAAAGTCAAAAAAGCAGCAGATAAAAGGCGTGTTAATTTATATAAAGATTATTTTTGCTTATACGATGAATGCGAGAAAATAACACAAGATATTGATTATAGGGACGCTATTTCGCTACCAATTAACGACTTTTTCCTTTATACGGGAAAAGCCTTTGTTTCTGCAACACCTTTAAAATTGAGAAACCCGAATTTTGCACAGCAGAATTTTTACATATTAAAAGTAAAGCCCAATTATGATTACAAAAAGACGATTACTTTAATAACTACTAATAATTATGAAAATTCAATTATTAAACTGTTGGAAGATATGAAAGACCGTGAGTGTATTTGTGTATTTATGAACTCAACCAACGGAATTAATAAACTTATCAACCATTTAGAACAAAAAGGAATAAGTAACTACAAAGCATTCTCTTCAAAGAAAAGCGAAGTTAAATTTAAGGAAAGAGCGATTTCTCAAAGTTACGAGAAATTGAATTTACCATTAGCAAAATACAACTTTTTTACCTCTCGTTTTTTTTCTGCTGTTGATATTCATTCAGTCAAAAAACCCGATATAATTATAGTAACCGATTTAACGGAAGCAAGGCATTCAAGAATAGACCCTTTTACTAATACAATTCAGATTTACGGTAGATTTAGAGATAAATTTGATAATGGCGAAAAATTCAACTCTTTAACCCACATAACCAATTACACGGATTTAGAAAAACGATTAAATGAAGAAGATATTGAAAGCTACATTTCTACTGCTCATAAAAATTACACACAACTAAAAGAACAAATAGAGCAGACAGAAAATAGGGGCAAAAAAGAAGCCTTACAAGACGATTTGACAAAAAGTGTGTACAATAGGTTTATTGATGATGACGGCAATATTAATTACTTTAAGATAGACAATTTTTTTGATGATGAAAGAGTGAAAGGTTATTACTTCAACCCTTTCGCTTTTTTAGAGGCTTATAAAGAAACAGAGCATTTTGATATAATACATATTGATAATATTGATACTGTCAGCGATAAAGATAAATTGTCCTATAAAAAGCAAGATAGCAGATTAAAAAGGAGAAAATTTTTGATACAACGTTTAGATGATATATATCGTTCAAATAGATACACACCCCAACAATTAGAGCTTGCTAAAGCTGATTTTCTGAATATTGGCGACTATAAAGTACAAGATGAAACAAGGTATGCTATTGATGCATACGAAAGATTGGGATATGAAGCTATTGAACAAGTAGATTTTAAGAAAACATCCATAGACAAACTTTTAGAAAAGGCACGAAAAACAGAAGAAGAGAGCAAAATGTTTTCTTCCGATGTAAAAAAAGCAATAATTGCAAAATTCAAAGAAAATACAATTTATGATAGAACAGAATTATTTGAGGGATTTGAAGAAATTTTCAGAAAATACGGAATTACCCAAAAAGTAGGCTTAACGCTTATAAAAAGATATTATTTAGCTAAAGAATTAAAAGGCAAAGACGACAAAGGCAAAGACGATAAACCAAAAATAAAATTAGACTTTTTTGCACCCGAAATTTAGCAATAAAGAAGCATTCAAGCCCGTAATTTAGAAGTGAGAAAAAAATCTTGTTCCGCCCTATATAAGGGGCTTTTTTTAAGAAAATTTTCCCACTTGTGAATTTAGACAATCAGAAGCATTTTAACCCGTTTTTTTGAATTACGGAATAAAACACAAAAATAATTCGGTTTTTAAATAATAAATTGAGAATTAATACATACATTTGCATAGTGAAACTGCAAAACGTTGCGTTTCACACATACTTTTATCAATTAAAATAGAAGCGTTTTAGATATTACCTTGTTCGTCAAATCTCGCAAATTTATTAAGTACAAGGGTAATAGCAACAAAGCGTTCCACGTCTATATATATGGGCGTGGGGCTGTTGCTTTACTTGTACTTGGGCTTTGCGAGAGCCTGGCGAACAGTGAAGTTTAACAGTTCCCACGCTTTTTTTTATGTCTATAAGTCAAGAACGTATTGTACAGCGGACGCCGAAAAGCTATTAGAGTAGGCAAAATTTAAAAACAATAAAAAATGAAAAGAACACCTTTATTTATTACGTTAATCTGCTTGATGGTTTTATTCACAGCTTGTAAAAACAACGATGCAGATGTTGACCCCGACACTACCCCCGACGAAAAGAACGTTACTTTTGAAGGAATAGGGTATGTAATCACTTCTAACAATACTTGTTATATTAATAAAGCGGTAAATTGCAGTGGAGATTATGAGTTAAGTGCATTAAAGTACAAAAACAAAACCTACACCATTGACTCAATAGCTGAAAAGGCTTTTGAGGATTGTGTTAACTTGAAGTCTCTCAAAATCCCAAGTTCAATAAAATCAATAGGACGCAGTGCTTTTTATAGTTCTAATTTAACGTCTATAAATATCCCAAGTTCTGTAATATCAATCAAAGAATATACATTTTATAATTGTACCAACTTAACTTCTATTACTATTCCTAACAGCGTAACGTCAATTGGAGAGGCTGCTTTTATTCATTGCATAGGTTTAACCTCTATAACTATTCCTAATAGTGTAACATCAATTGGAAGCAGGGCTTTTTTGGATTGTTATGGTTTAAAGTCAATTCACATAAAATCTTCTACACCAATAGTTCTTTCAACATATTTTCCTTTTCCTTCTGAGCAATGTACTTTATATGTTCCAAAAGGCTCTAAAACACTGTATGAAAAAGCGGTAGGTTGGAATAAGTTTACAAACATAGTGGAAGAGTAAAAACACATAGCGGACGCCGAAAAGCTATTAGAGTAGGCAAAATTTTTAAAATATTATTAGTATGGAAGATGAATTAAAATCTGCAAAAGAAAATTTACTGGACGAGCTAAAAAAATCACCGTATGTGAAAGAAGACCCTTACGGTAACGCTGGATGTAGAAGAAAAATTGAAAAATACATCATTGAATCCGTAATTGCAGGTGTGAATCAAGCAGATTGCCTTGATTGGCTGGATGACTTATTTAAAAATAACAATGCTACAGAAGAGGCAATTAAAAAGACACGCTCATTTGCCGAATGTCAATATTCTGTGATGAACAGATATTTTTATTCATTGAAAAACAGTTAGTTTTTGTCGATTTTGGATTTGAAATACGCATCAGCGGAACATAGTTGAAAAGTCAAATATCAATTCTAAATAAGCCTGCTTATCACAGGCTTATTTTTATAATTAAAAACTTTAATCACAGGATTATACGCAATACTTATTAATACAGACCTATTAAAGATTAAAATTTTTTATATATCCTGAAAGTTTAAGAGCTGTTACCTTATACCGCCCCGAGGGGTGTTAGAGGAAAAAACAATCTTGTGTAAATCCTCAAAAGCATTTCTATAACGTCCCTAAAAGAAAATTATTAATTTTGATTTTGGATTGAAGAATTAGATAATACAGTGTGTTTTTATAATCTTCATCTAAATACCTTTTACAAATATCTTTTTATTAATCTATCTTGTGTTGAACTTGCAAGTTAAACCGACAGTTAAACCAAGTTAAACCATCGGGAACAAATACTATGTATTTAGCTATAATACAGCTTGTTATGTGGCTAAAAGTGGTTGAAGAGGCACGCCTGGAAAGCGTGTATACCCCTAAAGGGTATCGCGGGTTCGAATCCCGCTTTCTCCGCAATAAAGGGTGTATGTCAGCAAATTATGCAACATACACCCTTTTTTACACCCTGAAATTAGATTTATACCTTTGTAGGATTAGCTTAAAAACCTGAGTTCGATTAATAATTATTGATGTTTTATTTGTAAAATAAGGCGA
>MTLC01001820.1_pt1 | contig 51621 bp, 57 predicted proteins | sample 1982451 | NCBI WGS metagenome assembly MTLC01 (sample SAMN05710165, study PRJNA340218) | biofilm metagenome | isolation source: sample SPH anode biofilm adapted to +100 mV | place: USA | collected 2012-02-03 | reverse complement strand
TCGCTTTTATGGCTATCTTTACGCTCTTAGCTTTTGCTTGGAAAGTCAAAATTTGGAAAGAAGTTCACTAAATGTATCTATGACGCTATCTTTTTTAAGATAGCGTTATCTCTATTTTAAGGTATATTACAATGCTTAAACATTATTTGGATTCTTATTGTATTAATCTTGAAAATATATTGTGTGAGAATCTTGCACAATATTCTTCTATCAGACACTATACCTATAATGAAACCCTCTACCAAAAGGGTGACGCTCCCCATAACCTTTATATCTTTCTTTCCGGGCAATTAAAAGTTTATAAAGATACACAGCACGTCATTGATTGTATTGGAGGTGAGTTAATAGGAGCGTATGCTAATTTTGCCAATATACGTTATTTTGAGACTATTAAATTTTTTTCTCCAGGCGATATTCTTATTATTCCGTTCGATTACTTCAAAGAAAAAATAATTCAGTATCCAATACTTTATAAAGAAGTCATCAATGTCCTCAGTCAAAAACAAAAAATTATTGGACAGCACTCTATGTTAATAACATAGGTCCAATTGTGTGACGATGATTTTGAAAGTAAAGTAGAGTAAAAGATAGAGTTTTGTAAAATCTAAGAGTTACTTATGATGGATTAAGGAATATTAATATGAAAACACGTATCTATTATGATGATACCGACGCAGGTGGTGTTGTTTACCACGCGAATTACCTCAAATTTTGCGAACGTGCGCGCAGCGATATTTTTTATGAGCATGGCAGAAGCCCAGCGATTGATGGGGGACATTTTGTCGTACGACGCTTAGAGGCAGATTTTATGAAGCCTGCTAAACTGGGCGATGTGATTGAAGTGAAAAATGAATTGATTGAGCTAAAAAAAGCATCGTTGATTTTGAAGCAAGAGATTTACAAAGAAGAAGAGCTACTTTTTTCGATGACTTCCACTCTTGCTTATGTGAAAGAGGGAAAGCCATCGCGTATAGATGCAGATACAAAGGCTTTTTTTCTAAGCCTTTTTTCTTAAGGCATTACACGTATAAACTCATTACGTCCTGGTTGATATAAAGAGGTGTTATAAATAACTTGATTACTGAGAATAGACTCTTTGAAGATACGCGGTACTTGTCCTTCAAAGAAATTTGAACACAAGTAATCTGCTCCGATAGAGGTAGAATAATTAACCCAGTCATAGATAATATCATGTCCAAACATCGCATTAATTTCTTCTAAACCTGTGGGGGATTTTTGAATAGAGTTTGCGATATACATATGGCTTCTATCTTCGTACTGCGTGAGGGTTAAAAGCAGAGGATTGTAATTGATTTGCGTTGAAAGAAGTGCATTTGCCATAATGTCGTTAGCTCTAAGTTGTGAAGCGATAAGGCTTGTGGTAACTAATGGCGTATTGAGGTATAGTGATGCATTGTTTAAAGAGGTGTTGCCTCTAAACATACCTCTAAAGTTTGCTTTGGAGCTTTCAACACGTTTTTCATAAAAGACTCTGTTGCTGTGTTGTTTAATCATGCCATTTAGTTGATAGCTTAAACTACTCCCATCTTCAAATGTTCCGACTCTCTCATTGGCTTTTTCCGCTAAAAGTGCTATTTGTTGGTCGTAATCAATGCCACCAAAAATGATGTTACTCCCTGCTGATGGAAGTGCTGAACGGTGAAGTGTTGGAACAAAAACCAAAGTATCTTGAACATGGTTCGCAACAATCATAGCTCCTTCATTGGTCATAGGCGCGATAATATATTGGTATCCCCCAGCCTTAATTTTATCTAGCTCTGCCACAATTGAGTCTTCTTTTTCATCACCTGAGTTAAAAACATTGAGGTCGAAATAGTAGTTTTTATACAATAAATACGACATCACGGAGTTTACCGTACTAATAGCGTACTTTTTGATGGTTTTTTGAGGGATTAAAACAGCAATTTTAATCATCGTGCTATCATCATTCAGTGGTTTTGGCATAGGTGATACGATGTTCATTACACCCTCGCTTTGCCCCACTTGTTCGCCTTTTTGCTGTGGCATTGTGGGCTCAACACTGGTACTAGGGGTTGGGGTTGCCATTGCCAATGTGGTTGAAGTAATCGTTGTATCGATTAGAGGTGTATTGGCGGGTTGTGTCGGTTGTTCCGTTGGCTGTTGAATAACTTTTGATTGAATGGTAGAACTACCAGAACCAGGGTAGGTTGCTGTGCTTTTTTGATTTACATTACGTGTTTTGGATGAGACATTGTATGTAGTTGGTTTATAAGGCTCAGGAGTTGTGGTAGTACAACCCGTGAATAACGCTAAAATGACGACAAAAGAGAGCCAAAATTTCATAACATACTCCTTACTTTTAACAAATCTGCATAAACCTCTTTCTTGGCACTGGGGTTACGCAATAAAAAATTGGGGTGAAACGTCGGAATCAATTTGGCTTCACCAAAATTAAGTACCGAGCCTCGTATTTGATCTATAGGTGTGTCGTATTCGCCTGTGAGATGATGAAAGCTTGTCGAACCCAACGCGACAATAATTTTAGGTTTTATCGTCTGGATTTGTTGCATCACATAGGGTTTACAGCACGCGACTTCTTCAGGAGTCGGTACACGATTATCCGGTGTTTTACACTTGAGTATCGTTGTAACGTACACGTCTTCTTTAGGCATTAACAACACATTTTCGATCATTTTAGCAAGCAATTCACCACTTTTACCTGTAAAAAGCATGCCCGTTTCATCTTCGCTGACACCAGGATTGTCGCCGATAAACATCACTTTGGCTTTAAGATTACCTGCGCCAAAGATAACATTTTTACGACTTTTTGAAAGCGCACACAAATGGCATTGTGCCACTTCATGTTTTAATTCTTCCAAATTGAGCGACAGTGTGGGCTGTTTTTCCATTCCAAGAGGGCGATATTCTTGGAAGTATTCAAATCCCATAGCTCGGTATTGGTATAAAAGTTTTAAAAGTCGTATTTTTTCAATCTGAGTCATTCGTATATGGTAGCTAAGGAGGAGTTAAAATATCCTTATTCTATATCACAGTACTCCAATGTTGGAAGGTTTGGTTTTTGAAGATTTTGATTATTGGCAATGAAAAGATTTTTAAGGTTTTTGAGATTTTCTATGGCTTTAGGAAGCGTGATTAAGCAGTTGTCCTCAACATCTAACTCATACAATTTCGTAAGATTTCCGATGCATTCAGGAAGGCTTTGCAACCGATTGGCGCTTAAATCAAGAGAGGTGAGTTTTGAGAGTTGGCACAATGACTCAGGTATGGTTTCAAGTTGGTTGTTTTCTAAAGAGAGAATCTGCAAATCTTCTAGTTTTGAAATGTCAAAGTCGATACTTTTAAGATGATTGGAACTGAGATTAAGTTTGACGAGCATATCATGAGCTTCAAGTGAAGGGAGATTTTGAAGAAGATTTCCTTCTAAAATAAGTGTTTCTAGCTCTTTTATGCTACCCAGTGATTCTGGAAGCGTGGTAAGCTTATTGAACGATACATCTAAAAAATAAAGAGATTGCATCGAGCCAAACACATCGGGAAGCGTTGAAAAATAGTTGGTATCTAAACTTACATGTAAAAGTTTTTTGAGGTTTTTAAACGCTTCGTCTAAATGGTTTAAACGATTGACAGCAAGGGTAAGGCGCGTGAGGTTGGTCAGTTCGTAAAAACTTTGAGGCAAGAGGCTTAGTTGGTTACCATTGAGGTTTAAAATGACCAAAGCGCTCAAATTTCCAAAATTTTCAGGCAGGCTTTCCAAAAGATTATTTTCACACTGCAAATTACGTAAATTTTTAAGTGTGCAAAGCGCGTTGGGTAAAGAGGTGAGCCTATTGCCAGAGAGTTTTAAAACAGTGAGGTTTTGAAGTGCTCCGATACTTTCAGGAAGACTTTTAATTTTTTTTCGACTGAGATCGAGTGTGCTTAGGGTCTCTAGTTTTCCTAAATCACGAGGAAGCGTATGTTCTAAGCCAATGGATTTAATCCATGCCGCAAAATCTCGAATGCGTTCACTCATCATTTTCTCCTTCTTCAAACCGACTGTTTTTTTGGTCGATGAGAAAAGCAATCTCTTCATAATCAATTTCACCAAATTCTACCATATTAAAAAGAGCCATCAAGGGTCTTCTACAACACGTTTGATTGCAACCTGTGACCAGTTTTTTAGCTTTTTTATAGGGGAGTGTTGTTGAACGAAAGATTTCAATAGCTTCTTGTATTGTCTTTTGACCACATTCACAAATGATTTTTGAAGCGTACTCGTCCATAATGTTTTATCCCGCTTTTGAAGCGTTGTAAAGCGCTTTAAGCTCCTTTTTGTTCAGAACTTTTTTACGCTCAGTCACAATTTCTCGCACAGTAGGCAAGATTTGATTGATGATTTCATTTTCAGGTTCAACACCCATCGCTCGCAAATGATAGAGCAGTGTTGAGCTTCCTGAATGCTTACCGATTGGATAGCTGCGTTTCATTCCAACGCTTTGCGGTGAAAAGGCTTCGTAGGCTTTTTCATGCTTAATCATGCCATTGACATGAATACCAGATTCGTGCGAAAAGATATTTTTTCCTACAATGGGCATGGTCGCCGAAATAGTTTGTTTTGACGCTTTCTCAACGAGTTGAACGACATGCTTCAGTGCATCGGAATTGATAGTTCGTGCTTCGTCAAAAAGGTGTACAAGGCTCATGAGGACTTGCTCAAAACTTGCATTGCCCGCACGTTCTCCCAATCCTATCACCGTCGTGTTCACACTGATAGCGCCAGCTTCTAATCCACTAATCGCATTGGCTGTTGCCATACCAAAATCGTTATGTGTATGCATTTCAATCTCTAAAAGATTTAATGAAGAGAGGTACGAGATGTGGCTGTAAATTTGGTGTGGACGCATAATGCCAACGGTATCGCAGTACCGAAAACGATGCGCTCCAAAACTCGCTCCTAATTCCATGACTTCTTTTATAAATCCTAAATCAGCACGCGAGCTATCTTCACCGCCAATACAGCAAAAAAGTCCTTCATGTGTCGCTACATGTAAAACTGTTTCCAAGTTTTTCAAAAGGCGTGTTTTATCGCCTCCAAATTTTGCTTCAATCAGAATGTCCGATACCGGAATGGAGAGATCAACGGCTTGAAGCCCACAGGATAAAGAAGCGTCAAGATCACTCATCGTTGCACGATTCCAACTCATAATGCGCAAAGGAAGATTGAGCGTTAAAATCTCTTTAATATCGGCTTGCTCTTTTGCTCCCATCGCAGGAATGCCCACTTCAAGTTCATCAGCACCGGAATGATACAGTGCTGTTGCTATGTCGATTTTTTCTTGAGTATTAAAGGCAACATAAGGGGCTTGTTCGCCATCTCTGAGTGTAGTATCGTTGATAATCATTGCCAATCTCCTTCTATGCATCTCGCAAACTATCTATTTACGAGATGTAAAAGAGCACGAAAGGTGCATCACTTTTTTAAGTTTTTAAGACGCTGTTTGAAAAAAGTGTTTTTTTACACTTTTGAGCACAGAAATCTCAATAGGTTCATCTGCGTAACTCTCATCACTGGTGAGATGAATGCTCTCTAACTCTTTTTGTGGGCAATCGCCAATTTTCTGAGTCAGTAAAAGATGACAATCAGCAAGTGCAGCTTTGATTTCATCAATAGGATATGACCCATCACAGCCTTCTTTTCCCATACAGTAGGCCTTTTCGACTTTACGGTGCATGATAAATTTAATCGCTTTATCGCCTGCTTCATAAATCAAAAATTCTTTGGCACTGCCAAAATGGTCGTTAATCAAGCCATTGCCTCTGGTGGTGACTGCCACGAGCTTGGTTTCACCCGTGGAGCTAAGTTCATTCTTGTCCAAAGCTTCTTCTTGTAAAACTTTGCCATTGGCAGAGCGAAGCGCACGTCTCCATGTCTCAATGTTTTCATGGGTTTTCATACGAGAATTTAAATTGTAATGATGTGAAAGTTCCTCAAAGCTTTTATCTGAAAAACTCTCTTTGAAAAATTCATCGCTTCTGTCTTCACCCAAAAGCCCCACGGCATCCGCACGGCATTGGCGGCAATGACGCATCATCTTGACATTGACATCACACGCTTCTTGCGCTTTCATCAGTTGTTTATGGCTGGCACTAGGGACACCATCTAAGCCAAATTTAGTACCAAATTCTGGTTTTGAAATGAGCGGCATAACATTTTGAATAAAAACACCAAGCTCTTTCACTTTTTTAGCGACTAAAGGGAGATGTTCATCATTGATTCCTGGAATTAAGACAGAATTGACTTTCACAAGAATGCCTCGCTCAACAAGCATTTTTATACCAAGAAGCTGTTTTTCAAGCAGTAATTTAGCCCCTTCAACGCCTCGGTGCTTTTTGTGCTCATAAAATACCCATGGATAAATTTTAGAACCAATTTCCCCTGTTTCATCAACAGAGTTCAGGGTAACAGTGACATGTTCAATCGTGTATTTTGCAATCTCATCAATATGCTTATGAATCATTAAGCCATTGGTCGATAAACACAGCTTTATATCAGGAGCATACTTTTTCAAAAGCGCAAAGGTTTCAAATGTTTGCTTTGGATTGGCAAGTCCATCGCCTGGTCCTGCAATTCCTACAACGCTGAGTTGTTGGATAAGCCCGCCTACATGTAAAACTTTTTTGACGGCCTCTTCGGGTGTGAGCTTGTAACTGGTAACGCCAGGGCGACTTTCGTTAGAACAGTCGTATTTTCGGTTACAGTAATTACACTGAATATTGCACGCTGGAGCAACCGCTACATGGATGCGCGCATAATGTTGGTGGGCGTCTTGCGAATAACAAGGGTGATTGTTAATTTTTTGCAAGATGCTGGCATGAAGTTCATTTTGGGTGTTGGTGGATGATGTGCAAGAACAACTCATGTGCGATCCTTTTGTTTTCTTTGTCAGAAAAAGTGCACAAAGTGTTCCTTACCGTAAAATAAGGTATCGCTAGCGTTTAATCTTTGAGTTCTTCATAAATGGAGTGAATTTTTTCGATATTTTCATTAAAGAGTTGAATCAATTGAGGGTCAAAGTGCGTGCCACTGTTTTTTTTCAAAAGAGAATGCGCCTCATTAAAACTCCAAGCAATTTTATAAGGCCTGATTGAGATTAAGGCATCAAAGACGTCAGCAATGGCTACAATGCGACCAAAAATAGAAATTTCTTCGCCCTTTTTGCCATGAGGATAACCACTTCCATCCCATTTTTCATGGTGTTCAAGTGCGATTAACGCCGCAGCCTTTAAGTATTCGTTATCGTTGTCGATTAAGAGGTCATGTCCTATTTGCGTATGTGTCTTCATAATTTCAAACTCGTCAAAAGTAAGCTTTTCTGGTTTTAGCAAAATTTTATCGGGTATGCCGATTTTACCTGTATCGTGCATCGGTGCTGCAAGTTCAATGGTGTAGATATCGTCTTTGCTTAAACCGTATTTTTCTGCTAAAAGGGCGCTGTAAAGTCCTACACGTTTGGTATGTTTTGAAGTCTCTTGGTCTTTAAATTCTGCCGCTGATGAGAGTTTATTGATGATTTTTGTTTGCGTATCGCGTAATTTATCATACAACATGGCATTTTCAATGGCTGAGGCAGCATAATTGGAAATAAGCAAGAGTAACTCGGCATCCACATTGGTAAACATACTGTTTTTTTTATTGAGTGCTTGAAAAACGCCAATCGTATTTTCATGATTATCTAAAAGCGGAACAGACAAAATGGTGTGTGTGAGGTAACCTGTTGCTTTATCAATGTCTGGATTGAAGCGATAGTCATTGTAGGCATCTACGACAATTTGTGTCTCTTTAGACAAAGCAGCATATGCAGCCACGCCTTTTTCACAGCTAATTCGAATAGGTTCGATATTATGCGCAACTTTAGACCATAATTCGTTTTTTTCTTTATCGTAAACGAAAATGGAACAGCGATCTGCATGAAGGAGATCACGTGCAAAAGATGCCATGGACGCTAGGACATCATTGAGACTTTTTGTCTTATTGATGACTTTACCAAATTCTAACAAAATAGCCAGTTGTTTTTCTGCTGGGTACATTGCATCTCTTTAATTTTAAAGATAAGTTGAGCTATTATAGCATTGTTGTTGGCAAAAAAGTGAGCCTTTTATGTATAATACTTCATTATAACGGTTTGGAGTCTTAGATATCATGCAGAAAAAAATTAAAATTCTTTTGATCGAAGATGATTATGATGCAGCAAGTCAAGTTGCACAATTCTTAGAAAGTGTCGGATTTGAAGTTGATATTTCAGAAACGGCTGTTGATGGATTATTAAAGCTTTCATCGCAACCGTATGAACTTTTGCTCTTAGATTTGAGCCTTCCTGATTTTAGCGGATTTGAAGTAATTAAACAGATTAATAATCAAAGTAATATCCCTATTATTATTTTGAGTTCTCATACAAATATTGAAGCAAAAATTCAAGCATTTCGATTTGGTGTTGATGATTATTTGTCAAAACCTTTTATTTTAGAAGAGCTAGAAGTTCGCATTTGGGCGATTTTAAAACGTTGTTCTATGATTAAATTAGATTACAATAAGAATAATTTGGCAATAGATTATAATAATCAAACAATCTTACTCAATCAAAAGCCACTTTCATTAACCGCCATAGAATATAAAATCCTTTCTTTCCTCATAGAGAATAAAAATAGGGTGGTTTATCGTAATGTTTTAGCGATTCATCTCTCTTCTTTGAGCTCGCCGCAATCGCTAAATTATCATATTCAAAATATTCGTAAAAAGCTTGGAGATGACCCAAAGAAGCCACGTTATATTATGACCGAGTATGGAACGGGGTATCGATTGGTATTATAATAAGACCTCTTTCCTTATAATCCTCGTAAAGAGCTGATAATAGATTGAGTTTTGTAAAGTATAATACAAACCCGATCCACAGTTATTTAGGAAAGTAATGGACAATTCAGCTTTAGAGAGCTTAAAATCTCATTGTAAAAACCTTAAAATTTTATATGTTGAAGATGATGAAATAACACGAAAATATACGCAGTCAATTTTAAGTGAATTTTGTGATTATGTTGATGTTGCGAGCAATGGACAAGAGGCTTACGATAAATTTCTTGATGCCGAAATGGCACTCCCTTCTTTAGAATCTACCGATAATTTTCAAATACAAAATTACGATCTTATTATTACAGACCTTCAAATGCCCGTTATGGATGGGCTTTCTTTAATCGCTCGTATTCGTAAATTGTGCAAAGAGAGCGCTATTATCGTTACATCGGCTCATAGCGATAGCGAGTATTTTATTGAAACGATTCGCTTGGGTGTGAATGGTTATATTTTAAAACCGATTGAACTAGACCAACTTTTGGAATCGCTTTTATCGACGGTTGAGACTATACGGCTTAAAAATGAATCCAAAGCCTATACTAATGATTTGAAGCAGACCATAGCGATGCAAGAATTTGCTCTTGAAGAGCAATTGCACACAGACGCTTTAACGAAGCTTCCCAATAAAAACACATTAGACACTATCTTAAGTCACATCTCTCCAACAGACGTTCCCTCTTTGTTTTTAATCAATATTGACAATTTTAAAAATTACAATAAACTCTATGGCATTGATATTGGTAATGAAATATTAAAAGAGTTTTCACTCTCGCTTAAAAGAGTTGCCGAGAAGCTTTGCTTTGATGCGTTTAGAATTTCATCCAATGAATTTGTCATGTTGCATATTGATACACATCTTGACCCAGAAAAAATTTATGAAGATATTACGCAAGCTCTTGAGGCGCTCAATGGTTTGGAGATAAAAATTCAAGACCTTAATGAAAAAATTTTAATTAATATTTCGATGGGTGTGACGTTTGATCAAGAGAATCTTTTCAATAAAGCCTTTACCGCATTGGATTTTGCGAAACAAATGGGAAAACCATTTGTTGTCTATACCAGTAATTTAGATGAAACGGAGTCTCTTTCCAATGATTTTTATTGGCAAGATGTGATTGCCGATACGTTAAATCAAGACAATGTTGTTCCTTTTTTTCAGCCTATTTGGAATGATGATTGCAAAATTATTAAGTATGAGGCATTGATTCGTATTCGTACTAAAGATAGATTGGGGCATGAACAATATGTCTCGCCTTACTATTTTCTAGATATTGCGCGCCGTACAAAACAGTACGATACCTTAAGTTACCGTATGATTGAAAAAGTACTTGATGTTGCTGAGACGTATCCTTTGATGACATTTTCTATTAATCTTAGCTTTCGTGATATGCTCAATAAAGAGATACGCGACATGATTCGCTCAAAAGTGCTTCTCTTTCAAGAAAAAAATATACCGTTTAACCTTGTATTTGAAGTTGTGGAAAGTGAAAAAATAACCGACTTAAATGCTATTAAAAGCTTTTTAAAATATATCAAATACGAAAATGCCCCCATCGCCATTGATGACTTTGGCACAGGATACTCCAATTTTTCGCATGTTATAGAATTGCAACCCGCTTATGTTAAAATTGATGGTAGTTTAATTAAAAATGTTGATACCGATGAAAAATCGTTGATGTTGGTACAAGGTATAGTCTCGTTTGCAAAAGCGTTAAACATTAAAACCATTGCAGAATTTGTCCATAACCAACAGGTCTTTGATATTCTTTATCCTCTGGGGATTGACGAATTTCAAGGATATTTTATCGGCGAGCCTCAGCAGGAACTTTTATGGCAATAACACCACATATCTTAGTCTTCATTTTAGGTGCATCCGTTGCACTAGCGCTTTTTTTGATTTATAGCTTATTGCGCGAAAAAAAACAGCTCTCCTTACTAATTGATTTAACGATTGAGGGCATGATACTTTCTAATAAACAAGGGCGCATCCTTCAATGCAACCAGCAAGCACTGAAAATTTTTGGTTTTGAACAAGAGAGTGACGTAGTGGGAAAAGCAATTACAGATTTTATAGCACCCGAATCATTAACCCTTGTTCAATCCAAATTGTCGCATGATACTATGATGTATGAATGTGTTCTTTTGCGTCGTAACGGAGTCTCTTTTTCCGCACTCGTGCGAGGTTCGATGGTTGGTTTGAACAAAAGCTTACGTCTTTCTGCTGTCATTGATGTCAGTGAGCTAAAAGAAGCGCAATATGCCTTGCAAGCGTTAAATGAAAACCTTGAACTTCAAGTACAAAATCAAATTCATACGAACCGACAGCAAGAAGCGATGCTGTTTCATCAATCACGCCACGCTCAAATGGGTGAGATGATTAGTATGATAGCCCATCAATGGCGACAGCCTTTAAATGTCCTTTCTCTTTTAGCCCAAAATATCGCCTTTAAGTACAAACAGCAAAAATTAGACGATAAAATCATGGAAGAGTTCAAATCTGACTCGATGCGCCAAATTTTGCAAATGTCAAAAACGATTGATGATTTTAGAGATTTCTTCAAACCCGATAAATCCATGAAGGCTTTTGATATTAAACAGCAACTTGAATATGCGATTGAAATGGTGCGACCTCTTTACGCGACACATGGAATTGAGTTTGCATGTTCATTGGAAGATGGTTTGAAAATTGAGAGCTTTCCGAATGAATTTGGACAATCCATCATCAACATTCTCAACAATGCAAAAGATGTTCTTATTGAAAGAAATATCACCAAAGCAAAACAGATTCGCATTGAGGCGAAACGAGATGCAGCAATGATTTGTGTGAGTATTGAAGATAATGGCGGTGGAATTGATGACGCCTTGATGCCGCAAATTTTCCAGCCTTACTTCTCCACCAAAGGGGCGAAGCATGGAACGGGTCTTGGACTTTATATGACAAAAATGATTATTGAAGACCATATGCATGGCACTATTCATGTTGAAAACACATCTGAGGGTGCGCGCTTTGAAATTAGATTGCGAGGGTTAGTCTAGTGGATTTACAGTTGCTAAAAAGCATTCGACCTTTAATTGTCGAAGATGAACAGGATGTCTTAAGCTCTTTGTTTTCTATTTTTAATACCGTTTTCGACGTTTTTTATACGGCACGTAATGGTGAAGAGGGGTTGTATCGTTACTACAAAGATATGCCAGACATCATCATTACGGATTTGGAAATGCCTTTTATGAGCGGGTTTAGAATGGTTGAACGCATTCGCGTTGAAAATCAACATATTCCTATTATTATCACATCAGCCCATAGTTTACCATCTCATCATCACAGAGCAAATGAATTAAGTGTGCATAAGTATCTTGTAAAGCCATTTGACATTGATGAGCTGTTTGAGCAGATTTACCATACGTGTGTGGAGAGACGTGTCTAAAGGTCAATTTCGACTAGTTTTCCATTGAGGATTTCCGCAAATTCTACGCCAAAGGCAAAACACTCTTTGAGTTCTACTTGACTGGGAATCAGTTTGATTTTTAAAGGAGCCAGTGGCGGAACGCGCAGTTTAAGCGATTTTAGTCTGGCGATAATATGATCCACTGCTTCACCACTCCAGCCGTATGAACCAAATGCGCCTGCGCTTTTTCCTTGTTTATCCAAAAACATAAAGCATGACAATAAATCCCACACCGGTTTAGGTGCATCGGCGTTAATGGTTGGTGTACCAATTAAAAATCCATCACTCTCTTCTAAAATGCGAATCATATTTTGCTCTTCCAATGAGGCTAAATCGTAAATATTTGTGACAATACCTTCCACACTTTCGCAACCATCGTAAATAGCCTGTGCCATCTCTTGGGTATTTTTATAACTGGTAAGGTAAAAAATAGAGAGAATGCGTTTCCCCGCTTTTGTATGCTCAAGATGATGACTCCATTTGGAATAACGCTCAATATACTGGCTTGGATTGTCTCGCAAAATAGGACCGTGTAAGGGGGCAATCATCTCAATTTCAAAACGCTCGTACAGTTTCAGTGCATTTTTAACATAGCCTTGAAACGGGCGCATAATATGGTCATAATAGTACTGAAACGCATACGAAAAATCACCGACTTTATCATCAAACAGACGTTGGTCGTAGTAGTGAGCGCCAAAGACATCGCCACTAAAAAGTAGTTTGGCTTCATGCACATAACTGCTCATGGTTTCTGGCCAGTGTAGATAAGGCGTCGTTAAAAATGAGATGCTCTTTCCACCAAGTACAAGTTGTTTATTGGTCCAGATAGTCTCAAAATTGATATTTTCGCTTCCCGTTAAGGCTTTAAGCATCGTCGTTGCTTGAGGAGAAATGAGTACTTTTGCTTGTGGCGCACGCTTGATGAGTTCAGGCAATGCCCCTGAATGGTCTGGCTCAATATGATGTACGATAACGTATTTGATATCCTCATACTGGCATAGTGTTTCGATGTGGTTAAAAAAAAGCTCCTGAAACTCTTTTTTAACCGTATCGACAATGATAACGCCATCATCGGTTTGAATAAGATAGGCATTGTAACTTGACCCATTGGCCGTTTTCATCACAATGTCAAAGGTACGAATGTCGGGGTCAAAAACACCTATAAAGTAGATGTCATCTGCTATTTTATGAGGCATTTGATGCATGTAAAAACCTTTGCATCCAAAGTGGAGGGTTGCTGTTTTTCATTGTTAAAAGAGAGGTTAAAAGCGTATCGATGCGTTCATTCTCTTTTTCTGTTTTTAAGACAAAAATGCCAGAACCTTTTACCATTAACGATGCGCGTGGACCAATGTGTGAGGCACATAAGATATTGGTATCTTCAAGGCATTCAATTTTATAGGCGAGTTTATCGCCTTCTTCACTGTGCTCATTGGGAGAGGGCAACTCTTTTAAAAAGACAAAACTATCTTCTTTTAATTCATAAAGATAGAAACATTTACACCAACCAAAATGATCATTGGCATGAATATTGTCTGTTGATGCAAATGCTATCTTCATGGTCATTCCTTATGCGTTTACAGGTGTATGCGCTTGGCGGTCTGCAATAGAGATAGCTTCACGATACGGTTTTGGAGAAATTTCTGGGAACATAATGCCATTCTTTTTGTGTTCACGGATGTTGTACAAACCGCTTGTATGTCCTGAAACATAGTAGTCATTAAACTCAGCAGTATAAGGCATATCCCATACAATGGCACCTTCTGTTGGACAGGCATCGGCACATTTTGGCATGGTGCCATCAGAACATTCAATACATTTTTCAGGTTTAACATAGGTTGTATCGCCGTTTACGGGTGAATCAGATGCGCTAACGATAGCGGTTGCCGGACATTCGTCGATACAACTGTCACAATTGATACATAAGTCTGTGATTTTTACTGCCATGGGAAATCCTTTTTAGTGGAATAAATAAGTGTGAGTTACTCTAAAAAGCCTTGCGGAAAGGGCCACGATGAGAAAAGGGCATAATCCCATCGTGGACTCGTTGAGTAAGGGTTTTTAAAGGTACACACTTCCTACGATGCATAAGGTGTTCCTTTAAGATGGTTTTATGCCTCTTTTACTTTTTAAAAAAGTAAAGTCTTGAAAAAGTATACGTGAGAAGTGGCTGCGTCTAAAAATCCTACCATTAACGTAAAGGAATAGATTATGCAAATTCCCTATTATGGTAAACAAAAAACTCATCAAGGATTTGTTAAACGAGAGTGCTTGTTCTCATAACAAAACCAAAAAGAGCAGCTGTGATAAACCCAAACCTGGAGCGACGAGCGGAGGGTGTGCTTACGAGGGAGCGCAAATATCACTCTTTCCTTATGCGGACGCTGTGCATTTGGTGCACGGGCCCGACACTTGTCTTGGCGCTTCGTGGGAAACCAGAGCTACACTTACAAGCTATGAAGGTGAAAATAATACACCGTTAGGATACTGTACGAATGTCACCACCCAAGACATTATTTTTGGCGGTGATAAAAAGCTCAGTGATGCGATTGCGTATATTGTGGAACATAAAAAGCCTAAAGCGATTTTTGTCTATGAAACGTGCGTGACAGCGATGATTGGCGACAACATAGACTTTACATGTAAAACCGCAGAAGAGCAGTTTCACATTCCTATCGTTCCTGTGCATTCACCTGGTTTTGTGGGAAGTAAAAATTTAGGGTCTCGTTTGGCAGGTGAAGCAGTGTTAGACGCGCTTATTGGTACGCGAGAGCCTGAGAGTGTGCATCCTTTTGGTATCAACTTAATCGGCGATTACAACGTAACGGGCGATATGTGGCAGTATAAGCCTATACTGGAACGCATTGGCATTAAAGTGGTTGCAACCCTTTCAGGCGATGGCAGAATTGAAGCAATACAAACAGCGCATACGGCAAAGCTCAATGTCATTGTGTGCGCTAAGTCCCTTGTCACTTTGTGTCGTAAAATGCAAGAGCGCTACAACATTCCTTATGTGAGCGTTTCATTTTACGGCAAACGCGATACATCCAATGCCATTCGCTCCATCGTCAATGCCTTTGGCAATGAAGAGCTAAGTGCGAAAGCAGAAGCCATTATCGCAGAAGAAGAGGCACAATTAGAAGAGCGTTTGCGCCCGTATGCTTTGATGCTTAAAAATAAAAAAGCGATTTTAAATACTGGCGGCAATAAATCGTGGTCAATCGCTTCTGCGCTACAAGACATTGGTATTGAAGTGGTCGCCACTTCGATTCGTAAAGCCACCGAAGAAGATATTGCGATTGCTAAAGAGTATGTGCCGATTTTGATTCAAAATCCTGCGACGGAGCAAGCAAAACTCATCGATGAGCACAACATTGATATTTTGTTGGCAGGGGGACGAAGTCTTTATACCGCAATTAAAAAACGCATCGCCTTTGTGGATGTGAATCAAGAGAAAAAAGTGAGTTACGGCGCATATGGTGGATTGGAAAATCTTGCCATTGATGTGTGTGCGGCACTCTCCAACCCTGTGTTCAAATTGGTTGGAAAACGCGCACCGTGGGAAGCAGCATAAAAACGATTCAGGAGGGAAACATGAGTACCAACACGTATTTAAAAGATATCAAACAAACGAGCATGAAGCCATTACATGTAAACCCTCTTAAACTCTCGCAGCCTATGGGTGCGACGCTTGCTTTTTTAGGCATCAAAAATTGTATGCCCTTAATGCATGGCGCGCAAGGCTGTGCTTCTTTTACCAAAGTGCTTTTTACACGCCATTTTAATGACCCCATCGCGATTCAAACGACTGCGGTCAATGATATAACCGCGGTGATTGATGGTGGCGAGCGTGGCATTTCAGAGGCGATAGAAAACATTACCAAAAAAGTGACCCCCGATTTGGTGGGACTTTTTACGACGGGCATGACAGAAACCAAGGGCGATGACATCAAGGGGGCGAGTTTACTTCTCCAAGAAAAGCAAAAAATTGTATATGTTCATACGCCTGATTTTGAGGGTGGCTTAGAGAGTGGATGGGCGCTTAGTGTGCAAAATATCATTGTACAACTCGTCGAACCTGCAACGCACATCAAAAAAGATAAAGTCGTCCTTATTCCTAATGTCAATATGAGTCCAATAGAAGTAGAAAAACTCAAAGAAGCTTTAGAACTGTTGGATTTGGAGGTGTATGCGCTTCCTGATTTAAGCGATTCGCTCGATGGACACTTAGGCGTCAAACAAGGCGCACTCAGTGGCGGTGGGATTGAAGTGCGTGATATTGAAAAATTAGGCAATGCGGGACTTGTCATGAGCATTGGTCGTTCGGTTAAAAAATGTGGTGAACTTTTTTGCGAAAAAAATCCGAAGACGACGCATTTGCACTTTGACAGTTTAATCGGTCTTGATGCAAGTGATGATTTTTATGCACAGCTGTTGGCGTATATAGGCGCTAAAAGTGTTTCTAATGTGATTAAGCGCTGGCGTGCTCGTTTGCAAGATGTTCTTTTGGATACTCATTTTATGTTAGGGCGTGCCAAGATTGTTATTGCCGATGAGCCAGATAGTGCGTATGGAATGAGCAAAGCGTTGAGTGAGGCTGGAGCGAAGTGTGAGAACTTCATCTCCCAACGTAGCGAGATTAGCGAAGCGTTTACATGTAATGTTCGTGTGGGAGATTTTGAAGATGTGGAGTGTGTCTTGCCTCATTGTGACATGCTGATTGCCAATTTTCACGGTGAACGTTTAGCACACCTCCATCGCAAAGCACTGCTTATTCGTGGTTTCCCAAATTATGAGCAAGTGGGTATCGGTTTAAGACACAACATTTTATACGAAGGCAGTTGTCTTTTTTTATGTGAAGTTGCCAATTTATTAGTTCACCATCAAAGCAGTCATCCTAAATAATATTTAACTAAAAAGGGGTTTTTACGCATGTCTTCCACGCCAAACTCGACACGATACAACGCCTTTATCCCCGAGGTAGTCGCTTACCAAAAAGCACTTGATCAACTCTCCGAGAGGTGGAACCTTCTTTCACTTCTTGGGCAAATGAGCAACATCGGAATGGATATTTCCGAAACCAGACAAGCCTTTAGCAATCTTTCTGAACAACTTTTAGGTCGCCTTTGCGAAGAGACGGTGAAAAAACTCTCGACGGAGCTGAGCGCTAAAGCACAAGTGGCTATTGACATTTTAATACGCAATTTATTTGAACGCACCGCAGATATTGGTTTTTTAGCCATGGATACCATTTTGTGTCAATTTGCATCTCACAGTAGGGAAGAGCAGGCAAAAAAGCTTGCCTCTTTGCAGGAACGTTTTTGCGAATACATCGAAAAATACAGTGTTTATAGTGACGTATTGTTGTTTGATTTGGACGGCACACTCATCGCATCAACCGACGATGCCAAAATAGGCAAAAAGATAGACAAAGGGTTTATTTATGAAGCGATTAATACTTCCAAAGAGTATGTAGAGAGTTTCGATATTTTTCCTCTTATCAGCGATAAAGAGAGCTTATTGTACAGCTACCGCGTCTGTGACGGCAACGCAACGCCTCTTGCGGTTTTAGCGTTAGTGTTTAAATTTCAAGACGAGATGGAAGTGATTATCTCCAATCTGATTGAAAATGAAATGTGGACAGATATTTTACTGCTTGATGCAAAAAATCGCACCATTTACAGCAGTGATGTTTTTCATTATCCTTTAAGCGCGCCGCAAAAAACAGTCTTAAATTGTTTTGATGTTGTCCCTTTTGCAGGACAAGAGCATGTCGCGTGTACGAAGATGACAAAAGGGTATCAAGGTTTTTTTGGTTTAGGATGGCAAGCTCACTCTTTGATGCCTCTCAATTTTGCGTTTGGGCAAAAACAAGCACACATACCTTTCACGGAAGAGCAGAGTAAAATCATTAAAAACTCATCGCTTTTTTCAGAAGAATTTACCAATATTCCAAGCAAAGCAGAAGCCATTCAACGCAAACTAGACATGACGATTTGGAACGGCAATGTTCAAATCGCCAATCAAAAAAGTGGTGACAACTCATTCTCAAAATCTCTTCTTAATGAGATTTCACGTACCGGTGCACAGACGAAAAAGACGTTTGAAGAGTCTATTGGAAACTTAAATTGGACGGTGGTTGCCTCGTTTATTAACGATGCAGCGTTTCGTGCAAAATTGGCGATAGACATTATGGATAGAAACCTGTATGAACGTGCTAATGATTGTCGTTGGTGGGCGTTGAGTCCTGTTTTTATCAAAGCGTTTAATGCTAAATACAAAGATTTTTCGACCATTCGTAAAGAGTTCGGACATGAAATCAGCGAAGTGCTCAGTGCGATTAATGCGTTATACACGGTTTATACCAATCTTTTTATTTATGATTCACAAGGCTATGTGATTGCCACAAGTCAAGAAAAATACGCACATCTTATTGGAAAACGCATCGGCGCTCCTTACATCGCACAATCGTTAGCCCTTAAGAGTTCTAAAGAGTATGTTGTAAGTGCTTTTGAGAGCAGTGAATTGTACGATGGACGGCATACGTATATTTACAGCGCGCCTATTTTTATTCCTGAGGTCAAAGAGGCACAAGGGGGAATTGGTATCGTTTTTGATGCTTATACGCAGTTTGAAGCAATGCTCAAAGATGTTATGGGCGAAGATGAACGCTCATTTGCACTGTTTGTAGAGAATAATACGCATACGATTATCGCCTCTACATCGCCTTTGGTCTCCATCGGTGAGCGCTGTTCGTATTGTGACTTGGCTGAAAATATCGTTTTGATTCATGATGATTATTACATCATCGGGAAAGCAAAATCAGAAGGGTATCGAGAGTATAAATGTTCAGACGGATATGTCAATGATGTAACGGCGATTGTGTGTATTAAAATTGCCCATAAAGAAGCCGCATTAAAAATCAGTGAAAAACACAGTGTAAAACACTATCTGTATCCTAAAGTTACATCAGGAGAAAAGACTGTGGACCTTTCAACATTTTGGGTGTATGGGACACTGTTCGCCATTGAAAGTCAGCAAATCTATGCCGCATTAGAAGGGCAAGACATTACGAAAGTGATTGGGTGTGATGCCATTTATGTCGGTATGATTACCTGGAACAATCAAACCATTCCCGTAGCGTCACTTGCAAAGTATTTTCATCAAGAATTGGCATATGACAAAGAAATTAATCACATTATCGTGCTAAAAGGCAATGATGATCATCCGTTTGGTTTGGTAATTGATATGGTGCAAGACAGTCCTGAAGTTCCTTTGCGCTGTATTGATGCGACCAATCAAGCGATGATGGGACAACACACTTTAACCAAAGCGATTATTAAAGCCGACATTGGGCAAGAAAAAGCTGAAATGCTCTCCGTACTTGACCCGATGAAAATAGAACGCTATTTATTGCTTGAAAAAGATACGCTCAAAAGTATTTAAAGGTTCGTTTCTGTCTCTTTCTTTTTACTCTCTGGAAAAAGGGAGAGATGGACATTTTTATCCACACTTTTAATATGCAAGTCATGCTGTGGAAATGGAATTTCGATACCATGAGCATTGAGCGTGTTATAAATCAGAATCAAAAAGCGTGAAGTTGTTTTTCTCGGAGCTAAAATTTCTTCACCGTGTATCCACACTTGGAGCACAAAATCAACGCTGTTACTGCCCATACCTGTCATCAGAACACTGGTGTATTTTTCAGGAGTCGTGATGACATCTTTATAGGCACATTGATTCACAGCATTCACGATAATGTCGATGACATGTTCAGGTTTTGTGCCATACGCAACACCAAAAGGGATGTCGAAGCGTTTTAATTTGTCGTGCATCGTCCAATTAATCACGTTGTTTTCAATGAAATTACGATTGGGGACGATAACGTCAATGTTACCATTAGTATTGAGTGTCGTTGAACGCATACGAATATCAAAGACATGTCCACGCAAAGTATCTGAAAGCTCAACAAAGTCACCAATTTTGATGCTTCGTTCAAACATCAAAATAATGCCAGAAACAAAGTTTGAGACGATATTTTGTAAACCAAAACCAATACCCACTGAAAGAGCACCTGCAACCAACGCAATGGAAGAGAGGTCTATGCCTAAAACATTCAAAGCGATAAAAAAAGCGGTGATGATAATAATATAATACCCAATATTGGTGAGAATGGTGCGTGTCGCTAAGTTGATGGATTTGCTATTGCTGGCAATGCGCTTAATACTGGTTTTGTAAAATCCACCGCCTAGCACACCGATGATAAAAATAAAAACAGCGATGATAAGCTTCCACGTAGTAATAGGTGTGCCATTGACCGTAAAAATAGGCTCACCCAGCATATGCCAGATGGAAACCAGAATATTTTTGAATTCTTGCGTGGTGGAACCTGTGATGGTGTTAATAGTACCAAAATAACTTTTTTCCATTACATGTAAAAGAGAGGCCATCGGCTCTTTTATCGCGTTGGTATTGTCAAAAATAGCAATGCTATCCAGTATGGTTTTCTCCAATGCAAATGCTTTTTCATCTTTGGATTTTAAGGCATTGGAAAACTCTAAGAACAACGATGTCAGTGTGTTCCTGAGTGCTTTATTGTACGCATCTTCTTTGAGAGACATTGCCGCAACAGATACACCTCTATCTCGCGTATCGCCCAAAAGTTCAAAACGCTCTTTCTTCACCAACAAACTATCAATCGTCGCGCGTAATTTGGAAGCTTCGTCTTGTGCGGAGGCAGTTTTCTTTGCTTGGTTTTCGACATCAAAAGGAATCTTTTTTAAAGATTCGGTTAATAGTTTCTCTATGGCGAGCATTTCCTCTGCAATCATGTTGCTTTGGTCTTTAAAATCTTGCAATGATTTGGTGTACAAAGCACTTTGCAGTTGCAGTGTGCGCTCTGAGGTGGCATTGCTGTCTAAGCCTTTGATTTCCTTTGTTAGGGATTTGATTTTATTGGTAATGGATTTGATTTTTTTAGCGAGTGAGTCTTTTTTTATGACATCATCGACATAATGATTAAAAAGGGCACTGTAATCATCAATCGTTTCAGGTGAATTCACTGCCGCTGGAGTAGTGGATGCAGGTGTTGTGTTGATCAGCTTTTCAAGCAAGACTTTTTGTAAAGCAATTTCATCATTGGATGTTTTAGATTCTTTTAGTGTCTTAAGAAGATTAACATAGACAGATTTGTCTGCATTGATTAAAGAGGTGTTTTGGTCATCGCCAAAAACACTTTGTGACACCAATAGAGCTGAAAGTATCACAATTTTGAGGGCACGCATCATCATTTAAATTCTCCAACGTTGAGTAGCAAAGAAAGAAAGACGAACCGTCGTTCTTAAAAGCGAATTATACCTTCAATGATTAAAGCATATTCTGAAGAATTGTATCATTTACATGTAAATGAAATACTACGGTTCACGTAACACTATTGCGCAAAAGATAAAACGATGGGCGTCTTAATGAATCTTTTTGCGCGATTAAAATATAACGATTTTGTTTCTATTCTTTACATGTAAAAGTAAAACCAGAATCAAAATTTTTTTTTGAACCTTCATTTACAATTGCAAAGTACAATAATCTTATGACACAATTTAATTTAAGGAGAATACCATGGCAGAACCTCAAGTCTATCAGATGTACATCAATGGTGCGTTTATCGATTCTAAAGAGACGATACCCGTTATTAATCCTTCCAACAAACAGGTCATCTCCTATATTCCTCGCGGAACAGCCGATGATGTTGATGCGGCAGTGAAATATGCAAATAATGCACAGCACGCTTGGGAGAAACTTCCTGCCATTGAACGCGCGGGCTATTTGAAAAAGATTGCGCAGAAAATTCGAGAAAATGCGGCGTTTCTTGCTAAAACGATTACCGAAGAACAAGGCAAAGTAATGGGGCTTGCCATGGTTGAAGTCAATTTTACAGCCGATTATATGGACTATGTTGCGGAATGGGCAAGGCGTTATGAGGGAGAAATTATTCAGAGCGATAGAGCCAATGAAAACATCTTTTTATTTAAACTGCCTATTGGTGTTGCCGCTGGTATTTTGCCGTGGAACTTTCCTTTTTTTCTCATCGCACGAAAATTAGCACCCGCACTCTTAACGGGCAATACCATTGTCATCAAGCCAAGTTCCGATACACCCAATAATGCGTTTGAATTTGCGAAATTGGTCGATGAAATAGGGCTTCCAAAAGGTGTGTTCAATCTGGTATCGGGTTCAGGTTCAGTGGTAGGACATAGCCTTGCTGGGCATGAAAAAGTAGGCATCGTGAGCTTTACAGGAAGTGTGGAAGCGGGTGTGAAAATCATGGAGGCTGCTGCTAAAAACGTGACTAAAGTCTCGTTGGAACTTGGCGGTAAAGCACCTGCTATCGTGATGGGCGATGCCGATATTGACTTAGCCGTTGAAGCGATTAAAAATTCACGTGTCATTAACAACGGGCAAGTGTGCAATTGTGCGGAGCGGGTGTATGTGCATAAAAGTGTTGCGCAAGAGTTCACCGACAAAATCACCAAAACGATGGCGGCAACAACGTATGGTAACCCTTTAACCGAACAAGTCGATATGGGACCACTCATCAATGAAGCGGCGATTACGCATGTTCAAGGCTTGGTCGATAGTGCGCTTAAAGCCGGTGCAAAACTCACCACAGGCGGTAAGAGAGCCTTAAGAAACGATGGTTTTTATTATGAGCCTAGCGTCTTGATTGACGTGAAGCAAGAGATGGGTGTGATTCAAGAAGAGATTTTTGGACCGGTACTTCCGATTATGCGTTTTGATACGCTTGATGAAGCTATCGCTTTAGCCAACGATTGCCAATACGGTCTGACATCTTCCATTTACACACAAAATATTGATGTGGCGATGCGCGCATGCAAAGAGATTAAATTTGGAGAGACGTATATCAATCGTGAAAATTTTGAAGCGATGCAAGGTTTTCATGCGGGATGGCGTAAGTCTGGTATCGGTGGAGCCGATGGTAAGCATGGGCTAGAAGAGTTCTTGCAAACCAAAGTCGTTTATTTGCAATACAATCTCAACAAGCAATAACAAAAACCGTTTTACATGTAAAAACTTTTTACATGTAAAACGCTCTCTTCGTTTGTAGTTTAGGCGGGTTCGTTATTTTTTGCGCCTGCGGCTGCTGCCATCATGGTTGATTTTTTCTTACTGCGCTCCATGGATTGAAGCACTAAGTATTGCTCTCCAAATTTGAGCATGTTTTCCATCTCATCGTCAAACTCTGCGTAATGTCCTTCTTCATCCATAACCAACTCTTCAAAGAGTTTTTTAGAAACACTATCGGCATGGTTACCACATTCAATCGCACAATTGTTATAAAGTGTGATGGCATCTTCTTCACTTTGGCGTGCAAATTCAATCATCCCTTTAACATCAGTAATTTGTTTCACAGGCTCAGAAGCTTTCATCTCAATCGTACCTTTTAAAAAAAGCACTCTATCGGCGAGTTTTTCGATGTGTAGCATCTCAGCAATCGCAATGCGTTTAAACAGGGTTGAGAGAAGGTCATAGCCTTGGTCATCACAATGAAAATGAAAAAACATGTATTGATGGACGGCGGATAGTTCATCCGCGATAGCACAATTGAGCAGCTCTATACTTTTATCTCGTTTCATAAGTGACTCCTTCGCAATTTACTTTCGAAAATACTACCATAAAATGGACAATGAAATCATTTTGTAATTTTATGTTTCACAGCTCACCTACGGAACACTTTTTGTAAATAGATGCATAAGTTTAGGATAGGAGGATACACACATGGTCAAGGTAGCGTTTTTTACAAACGATTTAAAAAACATTGATGCTCATTTTGGTTCAGCAAGCCAATTTGCAGTGTACGATGTGGGTGCCAACACATACAGTTTAGCGCATGTTGTAGAAACGGGCGACGAGCGAACTGATGGCAGAGTGGAGATGCTACAAGATGAACACGTAGACATCCTTTATTGCGTTGAAATTGGACCTGCGGCTGCGGCGAAAGTGGTCAATAGCAAAATTTTCCCTATCAAATATAAAGAAGTGGTGAGCATCGCTGATGAGCTTGAGAAGCTCTCCGTGATGATGGCAACTAATCCTCCACCGTTTATCAAAAAAATCTTAGAAGCACGAGGATAGAGCGATGAATGAACTTGAAAAGCTGTTTATAGAAACTCTCATTTCTCAACTGCGAGCGCTTGACCAGTTTGGAACGTGGGCAAAAAAACGTGATGAAGAGCTTTTGAGTGATAAATATATTAAAAGCAAAGAGGCTCTTAAAAACATTCCTATTATCGCAGACATTGATGAGATGCAAATTCAAGACATTCGTCTCATTTTTCAATCCATCGCGTTGGCGTTTGAACTTAAAACGGGCATTATGTGTTCAGTGGTGATGGAAATGAGCCATGAAGGCTTTGGTCGAGCGGTTGTGTTGGCTGAAAAAATCGTTATTACGAACAAATTTTTTAAAGACGCACATCGTTACAGTTTTAGGTCATATGATGATTTGGTAAAAGAGGGTGGCAAGATGCTCAAAGATGCCATCGACATTTACGAAACGTATAAAAAATAAGTAGGATTAAACATGGCAAAGGTTGGTATATTTTACGCAAGTGCAGGTGGCAATACAACATTAGTGGCGGAGGCTTTAAAAGAGGCGTTTGAAGTTGAAGATGATGATTGTATTTTAATGGAAGATGATTTTGACAGTGTCGAACAGTTTGAAGACTATGATGTTCTTTTCTTCGGAAGTTCAACATGGGGACAAGGCGATGTTCACTTTAGTTGGGTCGATGCTTTGTTTGAAATCACCTCAGAAAATATCCGCTTTGACGGCAAAACAATGGCGTTTTTCGGTGCGGGTGATTCTAAAACGCATGGCGAGCATTTTTGCAGTGCTTTGGGTAAATTTTATCAAATCTTCTCCAAAACAGGCGCTAAAATCGTCGGTTTTACAGAGACAGATGGATACGCCTATGACGCTTCTTTAGCGGTTGTAGACGGTAAGTTTTGTGGTTTAGCCATTGATAATATCAACGAAAAAGAGAAAACAGAAGAACGCATTGAAAATTGGATTGAGCAGCTAAAAAGCGAGCTAGATTAATTACACAAAGGATAAAAAATGAAAACGTTGGATCAATATTATAAGCTAAAAAATGCAGAAGATTTTTTTGAGTTTTTTGGTATTGCGTATGACAAGCATATTGTTGAGGTCAAGCGTTTTCATATCATGAAAGAGTATGGCGTACTCATCAAAAAAGGATTTGAAAATTTCAATGGAAATGAAAAATACCTTATGGACTTTTTAAAATTTGCTTTGATTCGCGTTTATATGGACTATAAACATGGGCATTCACCCAGTGCGGCAGAAGTCTGGGGAATGTTAGAAGACGGTAAAGCCAAAGGATGTTTGGCATGTAGTCTATCGAGTGAAGGAGGCAATTGTGCATGCTAGTGAAGAAGTTGTCTTGCATGACAGCGTGACAGCAAAATTATCAGGAAGAGATGAACCAAAAGCGAAGTTTTTTCTAGGTCAAAAAGTGAAACTTTTGGAAGATGTCAAAAATGATGGTACCTATCCGTATCTCAAAATTGGCGAGGTGATGATTAAAAAAGACTCAATCGGTTACATCCGTGGTATGGGTGAATTTTTGCAAGTCATTCGAGTCTATGAAGTCCACTTTTTAGATGCTGAAGCGGTTGTTGAGGTCATTGGGTGTCGAGAGCATGAACTTGAGGCTATGGAGCCTTATCGTGATATCGAAGCCGAAGAAGTCGAATGGATGATGAACCACTATAAAAACAAATAAAAAACAATCTTAGTAAGGAGGAGAAGTCATGGCTAAAGTGATTTTCATGCATTTTGATGAGACAAAAGATGGCATCTATGATGCTAAAATAGGTGAACCTGTTGTTCGTCTGGCTAAAGAAAAAGGGATACCCATTCCTTTTGATTCTCATGATTTAAGCAAATGCTTAATCAGTGTTGAGAATATTAGTGAAGAAGAGCCTACAAGTTATATGGAAGACGAAGAGCTTGAAAAGCTTGTAGAACTGGGAGCTATTAGCCAAGAAGATGCAGATATTTGCCAACAATTTACCGTTAGTCCTAAAGTTCGCATCGCTTCAATGATGATGATTAAGGGCGACGTACTCATTAAACCATTTAAAAAGTAAAGGATCAACGATGACAACAAGAGTAGAAATTATCAATGACTTTTTGGCGATTAACGTCAAGCCAGGTGCAACCATTCAAGATGTTGTTGAAGCAAGTGGTAGTGCGCTTCCTTTTGGATGCCGTGACGGACAATGTGGCACATGTGCTGTTGAAATTGTACAAGGTATGGAATTTTTATCACCAAAAACGGACAAAGAAGTCAAAGTATTGAAAGAAATTTGCTTTGGAACGTGTACACCAAATACCCGTCTTTCTTGTCAAATGAAGATTGACAAACCAAACGGTGTTGTTAGAATTAAATACTAAAATAGGTTAAAAATTAAGCAGTAAATGTGCCTGAAACCACCATGGCTTTGGGCATAATTTACGCATGAGAAGTATAAATTTAGAATTCAAACAAAAGCAGAGCTTGAACCTCTCTTTGAAACTTTGGCTCCCATTGTTACAACTTCCTCTTCAAGAGTTAAGCACGCATCTTGAAACCTTATCGTATGAAAATCCTTTTTTAGAAGTTAAACGTCCTTTTGAACAAAATCTAGGCTCCAGTCATGGCATGGTGGAAGAGTTGGTTTTGGGACAAGAGTCGTTGCATGAAAAAATTATAGAACAGATTATTCCACCGCTTTTTCCAACACCTATTTCTCAAAAAGTCGCTCATGAAATTTTGTGCGACATTAATGAAGAGGGTTATTTTGATGGTGATATTGAAGCGATTGCGCAGACGTGTGGCGTTTACAGCGATTATGTTGAGCGTATTCGCCAACGGTTTTCTAAGTTAGAGCCTTATGGCGTTGGTTCGCGTGAAAGCCATGAGTCGTTTGTCTTTCAACTCGATGCCCTAAGTGACGACGTAGACGATGAACTCTACAATCTCGTTTTAAAGATGATTGAGCAGATGAGCCGAGTCGATAAATTTTCAAAGCATCACCGTTTTGAAGAAGCGCGTGCCATCATCAAAAAATTTTCCAATCCGCCAGCACTAGAGTATCAAGCTGCACCCAAACAGATTATTCCTGATTTTTACGTTGAAGTCGAAGATGACATTAAACTTCGCATCAATAACGACTATTACCCAGACATCTTAATTCAAGACCCATTTTCCAGTAAAAATGAGAGCATTAAAGATAAGCTTAAAGAGGCGCGTGATATCGTTAATCTTTTAGAGCTTCGTAAAACAACGCTCTATAAAATTGTTCTTTTAATTGTTGAAAAACAGCTCTCGTTTTTTGTAGGCGGTGAATTAAAACCACTCAACATGAGCCATCTTGCGGATGAACTCTCGTTCGCAGAATCAACCATTTCAAGAGCAATTTCAAATAAGTATATTGAATCAAAACAAGGTGTGTTACCCTTAAAGTCATTTTTTACCAATGCGGTTGCAACCAAAGAACTTTCTTCTTCGGAGATTAAGAACTTTATCAACCAACAAATTGAGTATGAAAATAAAGAAGAACCACTGACGGATGATGATTTGCTGGTGCTCATTGAAAAGCGTTTTCGTATCAAAATGGTCAGACGTACCATTACCAAATACCGAAAATTGATGAATGTAGCATCTTCAAAAGAACGTAAAAAAATATATAAGGTACAAGCATGAGCACACAAACGGATAGCTCAAACGTATACAGCAAAGAAGCGATGGTAAAAATGGAACGCGACGTAACAGTCTTTTTACAAAATTATGCAAAAAATCGTTACTCAAAATATGTTATCGCTCCGCATATTGCGGCGATGTCACTGAAAGAAAATCATCTCTATCAAGATATGGGATTTAACAATCGCGTGCAAATGGGAAAGTATATGAAGTGTCATTTTCCAGACCTCGCAGCGTTAAAGCCTGCCGATAAACTGTGGAAGAAATTTATCTACGATTCCGTGGGTTTGGTAGCGCCTGCATGTTTTACATGTAAAGATCAAACCAACTGTTTTGCGTGTCAGCTCGTAGGCTAAACACGCATTTTATTTTATTTCTACAAAGAAGATACCATGATTCGTTATGCGACTGAAAATGATTTGGAAGCAATTTTAGCGATTTACAATGATGCTATTTTAAACACCACTGCCGTTTATACCTACAAAGCTAAAACATTAGAAGATAGAGAGTTGTGGTTTCAGACTAAACAAAAAGAGGGCTATCCTTTGTGGGTGTATGAACACGACGGCAAAGTTGTTGGGTACGCCACGTATGGCTCTTTTAGGAGCAGTCCCGCTTACAAATACACGATTGAACATTCGGTGTACGTTCACAAAGATTTTCGCAAGCACGGTTTCGGAAAGGCATTGCTTGAAACCATCATCAAAGATGCTAATACCAAAGGGTACGCCACCATCGTCGCCGGCATCGACGCTTCCAACACCAAGAGTATTCATCTGCACGAAAAATTCGGTTTTGTGCTTTCGGGGATTGTCCACAAAGCAGGCTACAAATTTGGTCAATGGCTCGACTTAGCCTTTTACGAACTACCACTAGAGGGTCCAAAACATCCTACCGAAGGGTGATTTTTATCTTTATATGTAAAGATAATTAGAACTGCTTTGTGTGCTAATTAGCGGGATAGCTTAACTTATTTTAATTTTTGATACATAGCACAGCTTTGTTGGTTTTTTAATGCACATCCTTTTTCATAAAACAATAGAGCTTGACTATCATCTTTAGGAAGATCTCGACCGTTAAAATATAGTGCACCTAAAGAGGCACAAGCTTCGGCATAGCCTTTTTCACAGGATATCATATGTAGTTCTAGACCTTTTGTCTTATCTTTTAAATAATTATAAATACTCCCTAAAATATAACATCCCTCTGCTGAGTTTTGATCACATGCTTTTGTAAGATAATAAATAGCATGTTCAATATGCTCATTTGAAGGGATATCGATAGAGGCATACTCCTTACCAATTATGAAACAACTCCGAGCATGTCCTCCTTCGCACGCTTTTTTATAGAATGGCATCGCTTTTGGGAAACTACGATTTCCCAAATTTCCAGCTCGATACATTTCCGCTAAAGCATAACAGCTGGGCATAGCTTCTAAATTACATCCTTTTTCAAAAAGCTCAAACGCTTTGGTATAATCTTTTGTTTTCATTTTCCCATTATAATAAGTGATACCGAGGAAGAAGCAGCCTATTCCGTTATTCTGTGTACACGCCATTTCATACAACCCAAACGCTTTGGTATCATCTTGAGTAATACCTTGTCCTCTGTGATACATTTCACCTAGATATGCGCAGCTTTGCATCGTACCATTTTGGCATTCGCTCTGAAATAATGTAAAAGCAAGAGAATAGTTTTTTGTTTTATATACCCGAAGACCTTCTGTCTGTACTTCAACAGCAAACAAAAATGATGATATTAAACCCATGATAATTGTAGCAATGTAAAGATTTCTAAGATACATTATGTCTCTCCAAAGTGACTAAAAAATAAAATTAAATAATATTATACAAAATATAACTTCGCTTGAAAGTAAAAATGGGCAATATTCATCTTCATTATGATTCAGGTCCTATCGTCATAAAAGGGTTGTATGCGATTTCCCACAAATGACCATCAGGGTCTTTAAAGTAGCCGCTATATCCGCCCCAGAAAACTTTTTGCGGTTGTTTGGTAGGAATTGCGCCTGCTTTGATAGCTTCTTCAAAAAGTGCATCGACTTCAGCTTCGCTACTAAGATTATGTGCGAGGGTAAAGCCATGAAAGTCGCTTTCATTAAAGGCAACATTTGCATCTTCGGCCAATGCTTTTTTCTCGTACAGTGCTAACCATGTTCCATTTAACGTAAAAAAAGCGATGTTATCATCGTAAGGTTCCATGCGGGGAAACCCAAGTCCTGTTTGATAAAAAGCAATAGAAGCGTTTAAATCGCTCACGCCAAGGCTAATCATACTGATAAAAGGTTTCATGTTTTTCCTTACATGTAAAAGTCGGTACATAGTAACATAATGAAAGAAAATTACATGTAAAGAGAAAAGGGATTCATCGTTCACTTTTGGTTATAATGCGGCAAAAAGGAGTTTTGTCATGAGAGGATTCGTGCTGATTTTTGTTTGTGTGTTGTCACTTTTTGCCAACGATGATGCAACCCTTGCCAAACTTTTTGATGATTGTGGTGTTAAAGGAACGATGGTTATCGAATCGCTGGATGGCAAAGAGCGCTTTGTCTATAATGAAACACGCGCTAAAACACCGTTACTTCCTGCTTCAACGTTTAAAATTCCCAACACGCTTATTGCGCTCGAACAAGGCGTGGTGAATGAAAAGAGTCTTATCGTTTGGGATAAAATTGAGCGTAGCATCCCCGCTTGGAACAAAGACCAAACGTTAGAGAGCGCTTTTAAAACGTCCTGTGTCTGGTGCTATCAAGGCTTTGCACGTCACATTGGGCTTGAAAGCTACAATGCATACCTTAAAAAACTTCACTATGGCAATGAAACAGCAGCCGATAATGTCGAGCGTTTTTGGCTCGATGGGAAGCTTCGCATCAGCGCTTACGAGCAGATAGCATTTTTGAAAAAACTCTACAAAAAAGATTTGCCATTTCAGCAAAAATATCTTGATTTACTAAAAAAAATCATGATAGACGAACAAGGGCCCAACTACACGATTCGTGCCAAAACAGGTTGGGCGGTTCCTAAAGGTGCAGAACATCATGGTTGGTATGTGGGCTATGTTGAGAGTGCTAAAGGCGTTTATTTTTTTGCAACCAATCTTGTCACACCTTCTTCAGACGAACTTCCTCTGCGCAAGCTTATCACCTTAGATGCGCTTAAGGCAAAGGGCATCATCGAATAAATTCTTTTTACATGTAAAAAGAATTTACTAAAGAGTGTTGTTCTCTACAAAAGTTTTGAGTGCATCAGCCGTTAATGGCTTGGCATAAAGATAGCCTTGAAATCTATCGCACCCTAAGGTCTTTAGTAGAACATCTTGCTCCTTCGTTTCTACTCCTTCCGCGACAATGGCAAGGTCTAAATTCTTACCAATAGAAATGATGTTTTGAACCATCTTTTCAGCGGTAATATCGTTTAAAATGGCATCTACAAAGCTCTTATCGATTTTTAGTTCGTCAATAGGAAGTTTACGCAAGATGCTCAAAGAGGAGTACCCTGTCCCAAAATCGTCCATCGAAATGTGCAGTCCCATGTCATGGATTGTTTGTAACAGCGGTAAGATATAGTCTATATCTTCAATAAACAGACTCTCTGTAATTTCCAAGCACAGTGACACATGCATAAGCTTGGCACTTTCTAACTCGCGGGTGAGCTTTTCTAAAAAATTCTCTTCCATAAATTGTTTAATCGAAATGTTGATGGAGGTTTGAAACGTAACGCCGAGGCTCAGTTGCAAGGCTTTCATCTCTTTTAGAGTTGTGTGAATAATAAAATGCCCCAGTTCAGGCATAAGCCCTGATGCTTCTGCGATAGGAATGAATTTATCGGGAGGTACGAGTCCTAACTCTTCACTTTGCCATCGCACAAGCGCCTCGACGCCATATATTTTTCCTTCATGGTCCATTTGCGGTTGGTACACCATATAAAGTTCATTTTTAGCCAACGCTTTACGCAGTGTATGTTCGACATTCACACGGTTCAGATACCCTTCTTGCATGAAAGGCACAAAAAGACGAACGCTGTTTTTATATTTTTTTGCTTCATACATCGCAATGTCGGATGCTCGTAAAAGCATGTCTAGGGTATTGCCATGGTCTGGGTACTTAGCGATGCCCACACTCGCACCAATGACAAAGCTGAATTGTTTAATGTGATACGGTTTTGCAATCTCACTCATGATGGTTTGAGCATGAGCTAAAAGTTCATCATCGTTTGTTAAATAACTTAAAATAATAAACTCATCGCCTCCTTGTCGAATCACAATACTCTTTTTGGGAGCAACCTCTAAGAGGCGTTTTGAAAACTCCATGAGCACCATATCTCCAAAGTGGTGACCGAAGCTGTCATTAATGTTTTTAAAGTGGTCTAAATCAAGATAATAGAGGCTAAACGAAGGCGCGCCCTCATAAATCCATTCATTCATACATTGTTGAAAATAGGCACGATTGGGAAGAAAAGTCAGCGCATCATGGGTTGCTTGAAAAATCAAATCTTTGCGTCGCTTATTTTCCGCATTGGCAATCATCTTAAAGAGGAGAAATAAAATAGAATGCACCACAATCAGTATCAAAGTATAAGAGAGAAAGCTTCGTACAAAATCGCGCATAATCTGAGCGTGGTCTACTTGCGAGAGTATCCATAACTCATAACGCGAGTCGTATTTGATAGCAATTTGCTCATGCTTGCCATCGCTAAAAGAGGCCTCAACATCGTAGATAGCATTTTTTTGCCTGATATCATTCATCGAAATAGCGTACTTTTGTTGGACACTCTCTAAAATGGTCTGAAGAAAATAGCTTGGCAAAGGGCTTTCGTAAAGATTTTTAGGCGTTTCTTGGTTGGAAGAGCGAAACTGTACAAAATGGTCATGGTTACGAATGAGCGTGACGGTGTTGTAGTCTCCTAGTGCGATGTCTTCCGTATAGAGTTTAAATGCGCCTTCAATACCAATGCCTGCGGTCATGACGCCTATGGGGTGATGCAAATCATCAAAGATGGTTTTTCGAATGGGAATGCCCCAACGTCCACTACCTGCGATAAAATACGTTCTTCCTAAAACCATTTTTTGTTGGGTCAAAGTATAGTCAAAGGATTCTCGTGTCACTGCATCCGTTCTTAAATTGGGACGTTTGGATATGTCAAAATTAGAACTGGCATAGAGGTAATTTCCCTCAATGTCGGCAAACCCAAAAGCAACCACGGAAGGATTGAGTATGAGCAGGTCATCTAAAATGCGGGAGTTTTTATCTTTAACAATTTGCTTTCCTAAAATATTGAGCATCATCTCTTGAGTTAGAAAAAGCGAATGGGTTGCATTGGAGACCAGTTTTACAAGGTTCATCTGATCGGTTGCGTATTTTTCGTGAATACTAGTCCATTTGACATACGAGATAAGGCCTAAAAAAACAAGGGCGCCGACCAAAAGAATGTAAAAAATCATCCAGATATTTTTTTGAAGAATTGCCAAAGGAATCTCCTATTTGTCACGATAGATAATCATAACATAATTTATAACTTTCTGAATTGTGATTAGAAAATGTATAAGATTAAAGGGTGATTAGAGTAAGATTTTCAATGTTATTGCGGTATGAAGGAGAAAATATGAAATTAAAAAAGAGTCTATTCTCATTGCTTGCTTTGGGTGTATTTCTTTCACCATTAAGCGCTGATGTTGATTTTGAATGGCGTTTAGGTCTTAACAACCGCTATCAAGCAGACCCGTATGAATACCGTTACGATTTGGCACAACGTTTTAGACTTCCAGAATCACGCGTTATTGGCGTTTTAAAAGACGTGCGTGAACCTTCCGATGCCTATATGATTTTTCGTTTAGCAGAACTGAGTGAAAAGCCCTACGATTATGTTTTAACGGTTTATCGACAAAATCGTTATGCTTCATGGCTTGAAATTGCGAGGCTTTTGGGCATTCGTGTGGATTCTTCGGCGTTTAATGCCCTCAGACATCAGCATGATTTACGAGATGACTACCATTATGACAGTAGGCGTTATGACCATCGTGATGATAGAGGAATTATCATCAAAAGAGAAGAGATTTATATTCCCCAAGGTTACCAAGGTGAGCCTAGAAAATACCGTGATGATGAGTACAGAGATGAAGAAAGAAGGCGTTAAGCCTTCTTTACTCTTTGCGTTTTAAAAATGTTTCGATTTCTTCAATCGCTTTTTTATTAGAAAGCGTAAATTTAATCTCGATGCGGCGTGACGCATCTTTATCTTCTACACCATTTTTTAAGATAGGGTCGCTGTAAGACCTACCAATGGCGCTTAAGTATTTTTGTAACAGTGGATTTTGGTTTTCATCCCAAGAGTAAATGAACGCCATAACCGAATACGCGCGTTTTTGAGAAAGGTCAAGATTGTGCATGTACGTACCATCAGAATCCGTGTGACCTTCAATGATAATATGGTCAATATTATCGCGTATGGATGCATCACTGAGTAACGCGTTTAGATACGGTTTAAGCGTCTCTTGAAGCTGTTTTTTGGCTTCGGGTTTAATTTCATATGAACCCACGTCAAATAAAACGGCAGAAGGCAAACGAATCGCTCCGCTATTGGGGTCGATGTTGATTTTTCGTCCAAGTTTTTGTTTGAGTTCTTGCACCACTTTGATGCGAATTCCTGTTAGATTTTTGATACGCGCTTTGGTGATATTGAGGTCTTCAATGAGCTGTTGGTGCGCCGAAGTGGACTCTAATAACTTTTGAGACATCAGGGCTAATTCCCCTTGTTTGAGTTTGAGCGTATTGCTCGCATCACTCAGCTCTTTTTGGCTCATGAGTAACTCGCCTTTGGTTTCATCACGTTCGCCTTCTGTATCCAGCAACAGTTTTTTAAGGCTTTCGACTTCTTTGGCGGTGAGTTCTAGTTTTGCATTGTTATCATCCAACGCTTTGCCTTTTTCGGCTAAGAGGGCACGTGCGGCAAGTAAAGACTGTTCGGTAGCATTCGCATCGGCTTTTAGCTTTGTGAGTTCATCTTGAAGTTGAGCCTGCATGGTTGTAAGGTCTAAATTTTGTTGCTGTGCTAAGATAAGTTTATCAGTGACACTCGCCACATCGCGTTTCTTTTGTGCCAAATCTTGTTCGCTGATAGCAAGGACGCGTTTTTGCTCTTCAAGGTCTGTTTTTATCGCCATCAAATCCGTTTGTACATAAGTGTACTTGATGATAATCGCACCGATGAGCAAGATAAAAACAAACAACAATCCTGCCATCAAATCCGCATACGAGACCCAAAAGTTTTGGTCACTGCTTTTTGATTGACGGTAGCGCATTATTTTAACGCATCCATTTTTTGGATGATCTCTTCGGTTTCAGCGTCGATGATTTTCAAACTCTCTTTGAGCGACTCGACCTCTTCGTTTTCAGCATTACTGGTTTCTGGCGCATTGGGAAGCGTTTCTCTGAGCGTATGCAACAGCTCTTGATTGGCTTCTAACATGGCTTCATTGGTGGTATTGAGTTTTATATGTAAAGCGGTTGTGTTTTCATTAAACGCGTTCATCTTTGTCAGCATTTCATCGTAAATGAGGGAGAGCTCACGTTGCTTTTCTTGCGAGCGTGAAAGTGTGTCCATACCCGTTTTAAGGTGTTCTGCACTTTTTTTCACCGCTTCGCTTTCAAGTTTTAGCATCTCATCAAAGAGTCCAAATTTACTCTCTATCGTACGACCCAATCGCTCAAAGAAGTCATTGGAGCTTAGACGTTCAAACATCTTTCCAATTTTTTCAAAGTGTTGTAAGTTCTCTTTTAGGTACGCTTGTTCAATCTCTTCTTTCGTCCAAAAGAGTTGTGACGTCGCTTCGCGGATGAGTTCAACATCGTTATCGAAATGGCTTAAGCCTCTTTTCTCAAAGAAAATCCACCATAATGAAAGCAAGATACCATAAATAGAAACATAAAACGCTGTACCAACACCGCTTAAAAGAAGCGATATTTCATGCTCCAACGCACCCGCTGTTTGCGATGAAAAATCTGGCAAGGTTAAAGCGATAGAGATAAACGTTCCTAAAATACCCATGGTAGGAAAGACGCCTGCCGCAACAGAAGCATAGTTGTCGTTACGGACGCGTTTAGCGTAAGCTTCGATAAAATTGTCAAACGATGCATTGGATTTTTCGACATCGCCAATACGCATAAGGTTTTTGGTGACATATTCGTTGAGTTCGTCTTTAAACTCTTTGGAGTAACGCCTAAAGATACATGAGCCAAACTCGCCGTTATGTTTAGCAAAAAGAAGCGATACGAGAAAAATAAGACCAATCAAAAGGATGCTATGCAAACCCACTTGAAAATGAATTACACCTAAAAAGCCCAGTAAAAAGTAGAGATATGCCAAAAAAGGTAACGCGATAATTTTAAAATAAACCGCAAAGCAATTTTTCTCTTTGGATTCTAGCGCACTCAAATCTTTGAGGATTTCATTCATATTTTCTTGCATGTAAAAGCCTTTGTTAATTTCTATCTGGTACTATTATAACCTAGCTTTTTATACAGTTGTTAAACAAATCATCTCAATTGTGCTATTTTTAGGTTTTATTAATATTAAAAGACTACAATTTTTCATACTATAACTCAGCACATTTTCAACATTTAGGCATATAAAAAGTCATAAAAATTTGAGCTAAGGGATGATTACCTCTCTTAGAAAATGAGCTTGACTAAAACAGTTGTTTTATTTTTAGCTTATAAAATGAGTTCTGCAAGGTATCTTCGTTTGTTATAGCTTTGTTATCAAATGCAGATACGATGAAGCGTTTTTATCTCAAAATCTTTTTTTAAATCTGCAAGGTCGAACATATGTCCAAAAAAATTTGTTTAGAAGCACACAGCGTCAAAGATTTACTGAAAGAAACACTGACGAATGCAATTAGCGATATTGCAAAGCATTTGGAAGATTTTTTACGAACCAAAGAAGCAGAGAGTTTGCATCAGTACCGTGTCAATATACGCATGGCGCGCTCTATCTGCAAAGAATTTAGCACGTTTATGGAAAAAGACCGTAAAAAAGTTCTGGATGATAGGCTCAAAGTTTTGCAACAAGAGACCAACGAGATGCGCGATATTGATGTTTTTATCGAATGCATCGAGACGTATAAAACCAAAGTAGATGAAGCGTGTGCGAGCGAGTTTAAGCGTATCGAAAAAGCACTGTTGCATGAAAAAAAGGTTGCGTATGCGCAGTTTTGTAAAAAATATGCCGATAACCAAGAAGACGTGACCGCTATGACAATTTTACTTCACGATGAAAAGTTGTGCCTTCCAAAATCTGAGGGAAAATTGTTTGTTCATGTTCAAAAAATCCTAGAAAAACGTTTCAAAAAAATCGCTAAAATCTCTCAGAAAATCGACATAGCCTCTCCCAATGAGCAATTTCACAAGCTAAGACTTCACTATAAAAAGCTTCGTTATACGTGCGATGCGCTACAATTAAAAGCGTTTGCCAAAAGTTTCAAGCCGATTCAAACAGCGTTTGGACATGTCCAAGATAAAAACACGCAAATAGCGCGCATCAAAGAACACAATGCCAATAAAAGTGCTTTTTTAGAACAAATTATCGCACTGCTAGAACAAGAGTTACTGGAAGACAAACGTGAATGCATCAAAAAATCCGATAAAAAAAGCATTGAAAAATTGCACGAAAAATTGCAATATATTATTACATGTAAAAAGAGTTAAATGCCGCAACTTACCTATATAGAATATTACCCAGAACATCTCAAAAGCCAAATCAAAACCTTGGTTGAAGAGGAGAAACTAGGGCGTTATCTGCTATTAAAATACCCAAAGACACACGCCATCACAAGCGATAAAGCGCTGTACGCGTACGTGATGGAACTTAGAGCAGAGTTTCTTCGCAAAAGTGAGCCTATCACCAAAGTGCTTTATGACGGTAAAATCAGCGACATCAACGATGCCCTTGGGCTTCATCGTGTCACCATCAAAAACCACGGTGGCAGACTTCGCAGTAAAAGCGAAATCCGCGTAGCAACCTTGTTTAAAAACACTCCCGAATCTTTTTTAAAAATGATTTGCGTACACGAACTTGCTCACCTCAAAGAAAAAGAGCACAACAAAGCCTTTTACGCCTTATGCGAAAAAATGGAGCCGAGTTATCATCAATTGGAATTTGATGTGAGGCTTTATCTAACGCATTTGGATTTGTTTGGGAAGTTGTACTAGGTTTTACATGTAAAAATAATATAGAGAAGAAAGGAGCACTTAATATGGAGCTGAAACTTGAAACTTATGATGAAGTTATAACTCATTTAACTAAAAGCAAAAGAACAAAGCACCTACTTTTAGGTAATGGTTTTAGTATGGCATATGATGCAAAGATATTCTCCTATAATGCTCTGCACCAATTTATTGCCAAACTTGACAATGACCTTCTTTCTAAGCTTTTTGAAATTATTAATACAAAAAACTTCGAACTCGTAATGAAACAATTAGATAATTTTAGTGAATTAGTTGATATCTTTGGTTCTGATAAAGCCTTAAAGAATAAAGTCAAAGAAGCAAGTGCTAAGTTAAAGAATAGCCTAATTAGTGCAATTGAAGATTTACACCCAGCGCATGTATTCAAAATCTCTGAAGAAAAAAGTGATATTTGCGCTGCATTTTTAAATAGCTATTTGGAAAAAGATGGAAAAATTTTTACAACAAATTATGATGTTTTACTTTATTGGGTGTTAATGAGAAATAGAGATAAGATACCTAATGCAATTGATGGTTTTGGAAGAGATAACGAAGAAGATGCTGACTATGCGGATGATATAGAATATTCAGAACTACGTTGGGGAAAACATAAAGAAAAGCAAACAATTTATTATTTACATGGTGCATTACCATTATTTGATACTGGCGTGAATATTATTAAAGAAAAATATGATTCTGAACATTACATTATGGAAAAAATAAAAAATAGATTGGAACAGAAAGAATATCCTGTTTTTGTAACTGCTGGAACCAGTGAACAAAAATTAGAACATATTTTGCACAATTATTACTTATCATATTGCTATGAAAGCCTTTCTAAAATTGAAGGTTCATTAATTACATTTGGTTTTAATTTTGGTGAATATGATGAACATATCATAAAAGCAATCAATATTGCCGCAAAAAATGGCAAAAAAGTAGCAGATAAATTGTGGAGTATCTACATTGGTGTTTATTCAGAAAGTGATCAAAAACATATTGAAAGAATTAAATCAAAATTTAAGTGTAAAGTTAATATATTCGATGCAAAAACAGTACACGCCTGGAATATATAATTACATCTTACAACTAAAAATATAGGACACAATAATGAAACTCTCCCAACACCCTCTCTACATCATCGACGCTTTTACCAAAGAACTGTTCAAAGGTAACCAAGCCGCTGTCATGCCACTTGATAGTTGGTTACCTGAAGGTATGATGCAAAGCATTGCTTCAGAAAACAATCTTTCGGAGACGGCTTTTTTTGTTAAAAATGAGGAAGGCGTGTATGAAATTCGTTGGTTCTCTCCACTGACCGAGATAGCCTTTTGTGGGCATGCGACGTTGGCGAGCGCGTATGTCATTTTTAACTATCTGGTCGAAAAAGGTACGATTCGTTTTTGGGCGAAAGCGGTCAATACTATTGAGGTGAATTTGCGTGATAATGGGCTAATTGAGATGAGTTTTCCGACCCGTGCGCCTGAAAAACTAAGCGAAGTTCCAGAAGCATTAAAAACGGGGCTTTCCATCACACCGCTTGAATATCACAAGAACCAACAAGCGTACTTTGCAGTGTATGCGAATGAAGATGATGTTAAAAAGGTCGTGCCTAATCTTGAAAAGCTCAAAACCCTTGGACCGCTTGATGTGGTGGTGACCGCTCCTAGTGCGGAGTACGATTTTGCATCACGCTACTTTTGGCCAGCGAATGGTGGGGTTGAAGACCCCGTAACAGGCTCCATTCACGCAGGACTTGCGCCATTTTGGGCGAAGCGTTTGGGCAAAACTGAGCTCGTTGCTTTGCAAGCATCCGAGCGTTCGGGTGTCTTAAAGTGCCGTGTTACCGAAGAGCGTATTTTCATCTCAGGCAACTGCGTGGAGTACTTAAAAGGTTCCGTGACGCTTAACGATTAGCCCGATTGCCTAGGAGTAGAAGCGTCGCTAGAGAAGAGATGCCGATGCCGACGCCAATATCCCATGTGATGATGGCACCTTCAAGCAAATATAGCAAAAGGGCAATACTCGCCGGGCTGATATAAACATACGCCATCACCTTTTTAGGACCGATGACAATGGAAGCTTTTTGCGTCAAATAGACGGTCATAAGCGTCGCTCCGATGACAAGATAGAGCATATAAAAAAGTGCATTGCCTGTGATAAGCTCCCATTGTAGCGGTATATCCATCAGCATCAATGCCCCAAACATCCACACGCTTCCGCCCACAAGGGTCATAAAAACCAACACCAGTACGTCATCGTCTTGTCGATGCAAATATTTGGTCAAAATCGAGTAAATTGCCATAAAAAGAACAGCACTAAGAAAGATAAAATCACCTTGATTGATTGAAAAATGAAGCAACAGCGCCAGCTCACCTTTGAAAATAACGGTGATGGTTCCTAATATTCCGCAAAAATAGACGATTAACTGAAAAAGGCTGATGCGCTCTTTAAAGAAAAAGATACACAAAATAGCCGTCACCAACGGTACGAGCGTGTAGAGTGTGCCGGTATTAAGTGCGGTTGTTAATTCGAGTGCTTTAAAAAAAGCGATGAAATAGAGCGAATAAAAAAGGCTAATCATCATCGCTTTGGGAAGTGTTTTTTGCACTTTTTGTCGTTTCGTGAGATTGAAAAGAATAAAAGGGCTGAGCAACAAAGAAGCCAGAATAAAACGAAATAATGTCAGCGAAATAGGGTGAATCAACCCTGCAATTTTTTGAGAAGCGATGAATGAGCCTGCGACTAACAAGGTATTGAGTAGCACCAGTAAATGTGCCATTGTCTCTTTATTCACGATAAACCTTTGTTTTTTTGCGCTTATCATAGTGTTTTTCAAAGACTATGTCATTGACATAGGTTGAGACTTTTGCGAATACGACTAAGTTGTGTGGGCGTGATGCCAAGATGCGCCGCAATGTGGTGTTGTGAAATGCGATGTTCAATGTCTGGGTAACGTGCAATGAAGTTTTGGTAGCGTGTTGTGGCATTATCGACGATGAGTGAAATCTCATTGCGTTCTTTTTCGATGACCCAGTTTGCTTCTAAGTAGCGAATGTAGAAGTTTTTGAAAGCCTCCTGCGTGTCGATAAGATGACGATACCCTTTGTAGTCGATGTGAATGATGATACTTGGCTCAAGTGCTTCGATGCAGAGGTACGAATTCTCACCGCTTAAAAGTGAAACCACCGAGGCAGAGAAATAGTTTTCCATAAAAAGATTTTTGTTGTAAATCGTACCATCTTCATGCAAATAGTAGGTACGAAGCAACCCTTCGGCGATAAAATAAAGCGCATGGGCTGGCGTATAATTGTCCTGAAGCAGCTCATTTTTAGCAACATTTTTGAGTTCAAGGTAAGGTTTTAACAATAAAAAGTCATCGTGTGAAAGAGGAGCGTAGCGGTTTAACGCTTGAAAAAGTTGGTCAAAATAAACAGTGTCTTGTTGCATGGTCGTGTACTTTATAAAATGAGATAATTTCATGACATGTAAAGTATGACAAATTTTTTCTTAAGTCTGGAAAATAGAAGCGTTGAAACATGAAATTCTTACATGTAAAACGTTTTACATGTAAGAATAAAAAAGGCTTATTTGCGTAAGAATTTGTATCCGATAGCAAGAATACTAAGCCATATCGGAATGAGATAAACCGATGTGCGGATACCATCGATGAAAAGCATGACAATTAAAATTCCCACAAAAAAAGCAAGACAAATGTAATTGCCAACAGGGAACCAAAGTGCTTTAAATTTGGTGATAACATGTTCTTTATTCTTTGCGTAGCGAAATTTTAGATGCGCAAAGCTTATCATGAACCAGTTGAGTACCAACGCCGAAACCACAAGTGCCATCAGGTATTTAAACGCATCTTCCGGCATAAAATAGTTGATAGCAACACATGAACCAGTAATCAAAGCGGAAAAAAGTACTGCATTGACAGGAACGCCACGACTGTTGGTTTTCATAAAACGTTTTGGCGCGTTGCCTTGTGCCGCTAAACCAAAGAGCATCCGCGAATTGGAATAAACACCGCTATTGTACACAGAAAGCGCTGCCGTTAAAACGATAGCGTTTAAGATATGCGCGATGACTTTCTCATCCATGCTTTGGAAAACCATAACAAACGGTGTGACTTCTTTGGTCATTTTCATCCATGGCATGAGTGAAAGCAAGATAACAAGTGCGCCGATGTAGAAAATCAAAATACGGTAGATGACTTGATTGGTCGCTCTTGGAATCGTATGGCTTGGGTCATCCGTTTCAGCAGCGGCGATACCGATAAGTTCCAATCCACCAAAAGAGAACATGATAAAAACCATCGCCATTAAAAAGCCTTGAATGCCATGCGGTAAAAATCCACCTTCTAGTGCCCAAAGGTTGCTTAGATGTGCGTCAGGTCCACCGTTTCCGCTGATAAGCAGATAACTACCAAAGCCTATCATCGCGACAATGGCGATAACTTTGATGATGGCAAACCAAAATTCAAATTCACCATACAAACGTACATTGGCAAGATTGACAAGGTTGATGAGAACAAAGAAAAAAGCCGCCGAAGCCCATGTGGGAACATTGGGGAGCCAAAAATGGATAAATGTACCAATCGCCGTAAGTTCTGCCATACCGACTAAAACATAAAGCATCCAGTAGTTCCATCCTGAAGCAAAGCCCGCAAACGGATGCCAATATTTGTTCGCAAAATGGCTAAAAGAGCCTGCTACTGGCTCTTCGACGATCATTTCGCCGAGCTGTCGCATAATCATAAATGCGATAAACCCACCAAGCGCATATCCTAAGATAACAGCTGGTCCTGTCATTTGAACGGTAGTGGAAACGCCTAAGAAAAGACCTGTTCCGATAGCACCGCCCAATGCAATGAGTTGAACGTGTCTATTTTTTAGACCACGACTCAATGTATTTTTGTGCATACACTTCCTTTAAACTTATGCTTGGCATAAAAAATCAAAGCGTCATTGTACCCTTTTTCACTGTAATAGCATATGATAAAGCCATGGAGTAGAGGATTTTAGAGAAGAAGAGGGCACAATGCCCTCAAAAAGTTAAGATGCTGTTTTTTCGGCTAAGAATTTTTGGAGCGCTTGTAAAACAATTTGCGGTTGTTCTTCTGGTACAAAATGCCCGCAGTTTGGAACACCAAAACCTTGAACGTCGCTTGCGTATTTTTGCCAACCTTCTAAGACATTCCAGATTTTTCCAACGACACCATTTGCACCCCAAAGTACCAACAGTGGTGTTGTAATAGTTTTATCGCGGTCACATTTGTCGTGTTCCAAATCAATGCTAGCTGACGCTCTATAATCTTCGCTGATGCCATGAACGGTTGCGGGATTGGCGTAGTGTTTGATGTACTCTTGCAAGATTTCTTCTGGAAAATTTTTTGCAGGGTCATTGGCTTTTTTGAGCAAATTATTGCGAATAAAATACTCAGGATCAGCTCCTAAAAAACGCTCAGGAAAATCAAACGGCTGAATGTAAAAAAACCAGTGCCAGTATTTTGTCGCAAATTCGCAGTTGGTTTGTTCGTACATGTCATACGTAGGGAGTATATCCATCATCGTGCAGGTTTTGACTTTTTCTGGATGGTCAAGCATCAAACGATGACACACCCTAGCACCTCTGTCATGCCCGATGATGTGAAACTGCTCAAATCCAAGCTGTTGCATAACACGCACCTGATCTAATGCCATAACACGCTTTGAGTAGTTGGAATGATCCATTAAGCCTCTAGGCTTTGAACTATCGCCGTAACCTCGCAAATCCGTTAGAACAACGGTGTAGTCTTGTGCTAACGTAGGCGCAATATCGCGCCAAATCAGATACGTTTCGGGATGACCGTGTAAAAGAAGCAAAACTTCTTTGCCACTGCCTCCTACAAGGGTGTTAATCGTAGCGTCTTCTGTTTGAATCTTAAGGCGTTTGAAGTCTGGAAAATAGTCACTGATTGCCATGGATTTTCCTCTTTGTGTGATTTGTGATATTTTATCACATTTTTATTTTTAACAGTGCAAATGGCATGAACTTTGAAATATAACCGTCTCTAAATAGAAAATAAGTTACAATACCACAAATAGTTTTGAGGAAATAAATCAATGAATGTGTGTAAAATTATATGTATTTTGATGTTGTTTTGTGGAATCACGCTCAATGCCCAATCTGAAAAAGCACTCTCGCCTTTTGCTTTAACACCAGAGATGTTTGCTTCGTTGATGGCGAAAAGTTTAGAGGGAAATTTGCCACAAACGTTTAAACACAAAGAGCTGAGTTTGACCGTCACCAAAGTGTCTGCGCAAAGCAATCAGGTCTTTTTTCACGCAACCACGACGCAATCAAAGCAGATTTTAGATGAGTTGTACAAACACCACTCCTTGCCAGATGACCTCAAAAAGCAGTGTAAGGATTTTTCAAAAATCGCAATGGTCGATAAGGGCGTCATCTATCTTTTACATGTAGAAGATAAAAGTAAGTCTTTTGATGTTTTATACGATAAAGAAGCATGTTCAGCTTCGTTTGACCCAGCTCAGAAAATCTTTGTCGGTGGATATAATCGTTACGGATTTGATATCAAAGGGCACACGCGAGCGCAAAACGCCAAACTCAAAAACAATTCTGCATCCTAACGAACGCAGTTACGACCTTCTGTTTTGGCTTCATAGAGTTTTTTATCGGCTAGCAGATAGAGCTCATCAAAATTTTGTGTCTCTTTCTTGAACATCGCTATACCGATACTTACGCTAAGGCGTAAGTTCGTCTGCTCATACGAAATCTCTAAGGCATGAATGTCTTGGCGTAGTTTTTCCATTTTTGCTCTGGCTTCATCTTCATTGACATGTAAAAGAAGAATCGCAAATTCTTCACCGCCAAGGCGCCCTAAAATGTCGGTATCGCGGAGAGACTTGTGACAATACATCCCCAACTTTTCAAGCACATAATCTCCAGCAGGATGACCTAACGTGTCGTTGATTTGTTTAAAATAGTCAATGTCTAAGAGCGCAAAACAGATGGAAAAATTGTAGCGTTTGGCACGAGAAATCTCCTGTTCGGCACGTTCTAAAAAATAGCGTCGATTGTAAAGCCCTGTCAGAGTATCGGTCTGTGCGAGATACTTTAACTCTTCTTCAAGTACTTTACGTCTTTCAATTTCTTCTTTGAGGTGAATTTGTTCTAAAAAGAGTGTTTGGTGCGTTTGAATGGATTCGTGTTGAAAACGAGAACGATGGTACTCAATCCAACTGGTAATAAAAGCGATGGCAAGGTAGGAAACAACAAAGCGAATTTGAAAAGGAAGCGAATAAAGAGCATGACTTTGAGGAAGCAAAAGAAAAATAGAGATGATAACTCCGAGCAAAAAACAACTCCATAAAAAACCAACACGATTACCAAAGAGAAAAATCGTACTTAACGGGTACGTATAAACCCATAAAATGCGTGAAAAATCCACATCAGAATAATAGACCATATAAATGAGTAAAAATGTGAAGATGAGATTTGCACCATGATAAAGAAGATAGGTCTCTTTTGTTTTAGGAATCAAAAACAGAGTGATAAGAAGATAAACAGAAAAAAATGTAATGATAAACGCCAAAACATAGTTGTGAATATGCGCATTGTAGGCACTTGTGACAAAAGCAATAGGCAATATTAACAACGTTGTCCATACATAATGGTTCAATCGTACAAGTTCCTCATCGTCCTTAGAAGGAGATTGTACGACAATAAGATCAACAAAATATTGCATTTTTTTGGCTAATGTAATCATGTGAAAATTATAACCTAATAAAGTTAATAATTTTTTGTATCAAATGAATAAAAAAGGCTTAGGGTATTTTTTGTAATGGAAAACTATAAAAAGAGGAGGGTTAAATTTTTGACTTTTATACTGAACATAGCTTTACATATAAAAAGATTTTGAGTAAAAATGTCGTCATAACTTGTTATTTTTTTTGTTTTAATTTTCTTTACATGTAAATATAGCAATACTCAAAAGTTAAAAGTTTAACCCTGACCCCTATGTCCTGTGCCGTTGTGGAAGCAAAGACAAGGGCTGAATCTTCTTTAATGGGTTGTTGCCCATTATCATAAGCATCTGGCTGAAGGGCACTGCATGCAGTGAATCCACAAGCGATGATTAGCAGTAATGACGTAGTTTTTAATTTTTGAATGGACATATTTTATATCTCATGATAATAGATTATAAGTGTATCGCTTTCCATGGTACTATATGCACGGTTTTAGAATTAATTATTTTTCAATTTATTTAACGATTGATTAATTTCAATCCCCGAAATTATCTCATCAGTTTCTTCATATCCTTCAGGCTTATTATAATCGTATTCGATTTCAAATTTTCCTGTTGGGTGCAATGTAAATGTCAATCCCCAAATCCTCGCTCCTGTAGTTGCTAAAAGATTGTCACGTAAGAAAAGAGCAGCACCACAAGGATCGATTGAATCTGATGACCAACCTTTAGATTTATTATCTTGTATACTTTTAAATACTAAAAGTTTTGAGATAGAAGCCATATTTTGATATATTTTACTGCTCAAAATTAACTTATCCCATTGTCTTTCTTTTGGAAAATCTAATAAACTTTTTGCTATTTCGTTATATGCATCTTCTACTTTAGAAAACATCTTTCATCCTCTAAATATTTTTATTGATTGAATTTATATTCAATTTCCTGCCCATCAACTAAAGTTTTAATTCTAAATTCACTAGGATAAATGGGGACAGGCTACTTTTCTTTTACATGTAAAATATTTACTGACAAGAAATAAGGGGTCAGGGTTAAACTTTTAACTTTTAGACCCTTTCCTTAGCTTTCATTGTATGGCACTAGTGCTTGCCAAACTCTTACATGTAAGAATTTTCGCATCAAAAATGTTAAGAGTCTCATTTTGAGTTTTTTTTCTCGATGGTGTTCATCCATACTTCTTTTAGAAGTGTGACTCCTTCGTGAATTTCTGTTTCGCTCAATCCTCCGAATCCCATGCGGATAGCTTCCCAATCGTTTCCGTAATAATCACTCGCAAGATAGAGCTTTATGCCTTTTTCTAAAGCGTTCTGCCTTAAAATACCTAAATCAATCGCATGGGTGGAGCGTATCAAAATGGCTAGTCCTCCGCCTTCGCTGATGATTTCAATCATCGAGCCAAACGTCTTTTGCAAGGTTTCTTTCATCACGTCGTGTTTTTTACGATTGAGTGTGCGAATCTTTCGCAAGTGTCTTTCCCAATGTCCACCTGCCATAAAAAGCTCCAAGGTTTTTTGTGTTGAAAGCGACACCGAACAGCGCTGATGATGGGTAAGAAATAGTGATTTATACCGACTGATATACCGATGCGGAAGCACTAGATAACTCACACGAAGGGCAGGGGAGAGCGACTTGGAAAAGGTTCCGACATAAATGACTCTATCGTCCTTATCTAAGCCTTGGAGCGATGGAATCGGGCGATTTTGGTACCGCAGTTCGCTGTCGTAATCATCTTCAATGATGATGCCTCCGACTTGTTTTGACCAATTTAGAAGTCGTATGCGGTTGCGAATGGGCATACTCACTCCCGTTGGGTATTGATGCGAGGGCGTGATGTAAACCAGATTTGAAGGCGATGCTTCAAGCTCATCGATGACTAAACCATTATTATCGACATTGATAGGCACGGTAGTGTAGCCATAATCATTAAAAAGAGAACGGACAATAGGAAAACCCGGATGTTCAATCGCAATATGGCTACACTGCCTTTTTAAGATGGTTGCCAAAATGTGCATCGAATCGGCAAAACCGCCACAAATAATGATATGTCCAGCATCACAATTTACGCCACGCGATTGCATCAAATAGCGCGCTATCTCTTCACGCAAGCCGATTTCACCTTGTCTATCGCCGTACGCTCCAAAATCAAGCTCCTCTCCCATCGCTTTGATAAAAAGCCGCTTCCAGAGTTTTAAGGGAAACGCATCATGCGTCAATCTTGCGGGAACAAAATCGTAACGTATCGAAGGTGATGTTTGGGTGTTTAACATGTAAATGGTTTGAATGAGAGGCGTTTGTTCAGCAGGCATATCGGCAACAAAATACCCACTTTGGGGTGCACTTTCGATATAGCCTTCCGTGTAAAGTTGTTTGTACGCCCACTCAACCGTATTTTTACTAATGGAATATTGCGAAGCGACGTTTCTAATTGAGGGAAGTTTATCGCCATATTTTAGCGTCGTTACAATCTCTTTTTTCATGGCTTCATAGAGTTGCAAATAGAGCGGCTTATTGCTTTCTTTGTCTAACACATACATAACTGTCCCCTAAAATTTTTAACAAACTGGCTCTTGTAACCAGTACAGTTTGGGATTATAATACCACAATTTAAATCAAAAGGAATTCGTATGATTTCAGATACACTCAAACGTGTGATGCAAAAAGAGGGCGTTGTCGCCATTGTCGCTCAAGGCAAAGATTTTCCATGCGTTGTCAATACATGGCATTCGTATGTGCGTCTTTCAGACAATAGCTTCATCATTCCAGTCGGTGGCATGCACAGCATTGAAGAGGCATTAACACGCGATAACAGAGTTTTGGTAACGGTGGGCAGTAAAGAGGTTGAAGGGTTGCATCATCATATGGGCACAGGGTTTTTACTGCGTGGCAATGCGCATATGAGCCAAGAAGGTGATGCGTATGCTTCTATGAAAGAGACCTACCCGTGGGCAAGAGCAGTGTTGGAAATCAACCTTACAGAAACAACTCAAACAGTTTAGGAGAGAGTATGCGACGAGCAGAATTTGAAGTAAACGACCCAAAACTCTTGGAAGAACTCTTATCAAGTTGTGAATATGGAACGCTGTGTTTGATTGATGGCGATGAGCCTTACAGTGTACCGCTTAATTTTGTATGGCATGATGGGTGCATCTGTTTTCATGGTTCAAAAGAAGGACGTAAGATTGACGCAATGGCAAAAAACACAAACGCAAGTTTTAGTGTCGTAAAGCCTTTGTCTTTAATTCCTTCGTATTTTAGCAATACCCGCTCCGCCTGTCCTGCCACGCAACTGTTTATTTCGGCGCATTTTTCAGGCCATGTGGAAAGTATAGACGATGCGCAACAAAAGTGCGATGTTCTGAATGCGCTCATGCGAAAATTGCAACCTGAGGGAAAATACGATGTGATTGAAGTCGAAAATCCCATGTATAAAAAAGCCATAGAGACGATAGGTATTGTTCAATTAAATCCAAAATCTATCTCATTAAAAATCAAAGCAGGGCAAAATTTGAATGCGGAACGTAAGGCGTTGTTGATAGAAAAATTGCGTGAACGAGGAACGTCTCTTGATAGACTGAGTATTGAGCTTATTGAACAGATGAGTTAAAAAGAGGCTTTACATGTAAAGCCTCTTTGGTTATTTAGGCGTTTGCTTCTTTGAGTGCCGCTTCCACGTAAAGTGCGCGAAGTTTTTTCACCATAGGACCTGGTTTTCCACTGCCGATAGGCTTACCGTCAATCTCGATAATCGGAAGAACAAATACCGTTGCACTTGCCATAAACGCTTCATCTGCGTTCAATGCTTCTTCAATCGTAAAAAGACGCTCTTCCACTTTGATGTTGTTCTCTTTGGTGTATTCCATGAGAAGTTTTCTGCGAATACTTGGTAAAATAGAATTAGAAAGTGGGCGCGTGATGATAACACCGTCTTTTACGATAAACGCAGCCGATGATGTTCCCTCAGTTACATAACCGTCTTCAACCATCCAACCTTCAAATGCACCTTTTTGGTGGACTTCTTCTTTCGCTAAAACTTGACCCAAAAGTGAGATAGACTTGATGTCACGGCGTTTCCATCTGATATCTGCACAACTAAGAACTTTGATGCCTTTTTCAGCCAAAGGATGGTTGATAATCTCTTTTTTAAAGGTAAATGCCATAAATGTGGTTGGGGTATTTTCAGGGAAATAAAACTCACGAGGTGCAACACCGCGTGTCACTTGCATGTAGATGCCACCCTCAACAAGGTCATTTTTAGCTATCAATGTGTCTAGGATGGTGTTGATTTCTTCTTTGCAAAAAGGTGCTTTAAGACCGATTTTGCTCATACTGCCATTAAAACGTTCAAAGAAAGGCTCTTTGTCAATCACTTTGCCATTGATAACAGGTACCACTTCGTAGATACCATCACCAAAAAGATACCCACGGTCAAAAATCGATACTTTCGCATCTTCCTCTTTACAAAAATCTCCGTTTAAAAAAACAATACTGCTCATTACAGACTCCAAAAAAAATAATACGATATTGTATCAAAAGGTTTCTTAGCCATCTGTGCAATAAGTAGGCAAAGGAGTTTTCTTTACATGTAAAGTGATGAAAAAAGGTTTATGCGTATTATATTTTTTTTTTAAAGATTAAGTAGGTATTATTTTTTAACGGATATTGGAGTTTTGGTTGAGTTGGTTTTGAGTATAAAAAAGTTGGAAGTTAATCCCTGACTCTATTTTGATTGTACATTTTAAACGTTAGATACAAAAGGAGTATAAAATGAAATTAATTTCGAGCACTATCTTGGTGATGTTCCTTATATTGATAAGTGGATGTTCATCTAAATCAATTGTTTTACGAAAGGCTCCAGAAGAAGGTGTGCAGACACAAGGTATAAATATCCTTTATCGAACATCAACATTTGTTCGACCAAATGCGACAGATAAAGAAAAAATTTCAGCTGTCACTATGCCAACTCATCCAGAAGCAGAGAGATTAGGTAAAGATATCAAAGAACGTATGCTTCTTGATTTTAAAAATAAAGGGTTTGATTCAAATTTTGCGACTATAGACTTATTGCCTGGAATAGAAATGACACCTATGAAAGATTTATTTCCATCTGACTCTTCAAAAAATTATTACACATTGATTATAACTCCAGTGAAAGAACAGGTACTCTGCTATCAGAACTGTTCAACAACTTATACTGTTTCATTAAGTTTAAGAACTCCTCTCTTAAATAAAGAAGTTTGGAACCTTAGATTAATACAATCAGACATATCTACATCAGACATAATGCCTTTTAAAAATAATCAATTTATTGATGACATGACAAATGCCGTTTTAACTGTGGTGCATCATTAGTGGTAAATGGGACAAGTTACTTTAAAATTAGAAAAATCAGTCTTTACATGTAAAGTAAAAGTAGCCTGTCTCCATTTTACTCGGAGAAAAAGGGAGGGAGTGTTCAAAAATCTGTGTCAGCATCGTGTAGTTCCTACAATTGTATC
>MTLC01000126.1_pt1 | contig 51870 bp, 43 predicted proteins | sample 1982451 | NCBI WGS metagenome assembly MTLC01 (sample SAMN05710165, study PRJNA340218) | biofilm metagenome | isolation source: sample SPH anode biofilm adapted to +100 mV | place: USA | collected 2012-02-03 | reverse complement strand
TCGAATCACTGATCCATCACTTCGTCAACAGCACCCGAGGCATATCGGCTCCGAGAGGAGAAAATTATTCGGCCATTGAAGCGCCCAAAGGGGAAAACGGCTACTTCGCCGTATCGGATGGCCTCTCGATCCCCTACCGCCTGCGGATCAAGACCCCCAGCTTCCCCCACATCCAGGCCCTACCGGTCATGAGCCGCGGCTGGCTGCTGGCCGATTTCCTGGCGATTCTGGGGTCGGTCGATTTCGTGTTGGCAGATCTGGACCGGTAAAAAATCCCGCGAAGAAGTTCACTCACGCCCGTCCAGATAGGACGGGCGCTCGACCGCCGCGAAATATCCAAACTCGACTCGACCATGTTTCAATCCTCGCCCGCCCAGATAGGACGGGCGCTCGTGAAAACATACCTCAAATTAGATCGTATTCACATGTTTCAATCCTCGCCCGCCCAGATAGGACGGGCGCTCGTTTGACAATGACAGAGATATTGGTGCAATATCAGTTTCAATCCTCGCCCGCCCAGATAGGACGGGCGCTCGGGTTTGGTTTTAGCAATCATCCGGGATTTTCCAGTTTCAATCCTCGCCCGCCCAGATAGGACGGGCGCTCCCGTTACCGGCCGCTACCCGGCGGCACGCATCATCGTTTCAATCCTCGCCCGCCCAGATAGGACGGGCGCTCGCCAGTGCGACAGTGAAGCGGCATTGGCCACCAATGTTTCAATCCTCGCCCGCCCAGATAGGACGGGCGCTCGGCTGTCCAGCTACCGGCCACCGGTAAAATGGGCGTTTCAATCCTCGCCCGCCCAGATAGGACGGGCGCTCCCGTTTCGGAAATATGTCCTCACAACTACAAAATCTAGTTTCAATCCTCGCCCGCCCAGATAGGACGGGCGCTCGTTTTTTTGTTCACCTGCCGTCAGGATCTCCACCGTTTCAATCCTCGCCCGCCCAGATAGGACGGGCGCTCGCGACATCATCATCGCCGCCTCAGTCTCCATAAGTTTCAATCCTCGCCCGCCCAGATAGGACGGGCGCTCCCAATTTTGCCTCTTCGTCGGCTGGCTTAACGTGGTTTCAATCCTCGCCCGCCCAGATAGGACGGGCGCTCCTCCGCCGCAAACGCCGCCCGCGCCGCACTGGTCCCGTTTCAATCCTCGCCCGCCCAGATAGGACGGGCGCTCGCGGCATCCAACACTATCGACTGCAACTCGACTGGTTTCAATCCTCGCCCGCCCAGATAGGACGGGCGCTCGTCCAGTTCGCCCGGTCGGACAGCAGTGTGGGTCTTGGTTTCAATCCTCGCCCGCCCAGATAGGACGGGCGCTCCATCACGCCGAAGTCGTTGCGGATGCCCTTCAGGTTGGTTTCAATCCTCGCCCGCCCAGATAGGACGGGCGCTCGGTGATGTCTCTCACGACCGAACCAGCACCGCCTGGTTTCAATCCTCGCCCGCCCAGATAGGACGGGCGCTCAGCGGCCAGATCGTCGTTGATGATGGTCTGGCGGGGGTTTCAATCCTCGCCCGCCCAGATAGGACGGGCGCTCTCAGATAAGGCCCCTCAGCTTCCGGAGCGGTTGAGTTTCAATCCTCGCCCGCCCAGATAGGACGGGCGCTCTGCCCCCTCAAAAAGAGGACAGTTTCCAACATGTTATCCCACCATTTTTGCGAACCTGGCGGGAGAGTTGCCTGAGCAGGGCACAACGTACTCCTCTTTCTCCTCTAAGCATTTGATTTTCATACATCGCGAATCCCCCCGGATTTCCGTATGAGCACATGGTTCGCGCACCGGAAAACAGAATTTCATGTTAACCCGTTGTTGAATGTAGGGGCTCATCCTTGTGATCGCCCTGGTTTTGATCTTGATGGCAATATCAACAGTAAAAGACGGGCGAATACAAGATTCGCCCCTACACCACCAGCGTCTCCTCATCAAAAAATACAGTTCTGGTTGCTCCATACTCCTCGACGCGTTTTTCTCTCGGTTCTGTCAGACGATAAAGACGAAGATTATCCAGCTCCAGCTTTACCTCTTTCAATAACCTTCGTCGAAGCTGTTCAAATTTCATTTCGTCCACCTGGCACTCAAAAACTGACTTCTGTACACGCTGGCCAAAATTCTTACAGACTTGAGCCACCCGCCGCAAGCGCCTTCGCCCCTCGCGTGTTTCTGTATTTACGTCATAACAGACAACGATCCACATACCTGCTCCTCATGAATGAATGTATGGAATATACGACTCAAGATCCCCCCGCAGATGACGAGCCAGCAAGCGCGCCTGGAGGTGCGGCAGCAGTCCGATCGGAGACTTCTCCGCCAGCAGTGGATGATCCACCTCCTCCTGCTTGCGCTTCTGATAGGCCGCCACCACCTCCTTGCGTCCTTTCTCATTCAGATAGACCGCACCACCGGGGCGTGGTTCGAAATGTTCAATCGTGACCTGTTTACGATTGATAAGCGTGATTGCCAGCCTATCCGCAAGGAATGAACGGAATTCCTCCATCAGATCCAAGCCCAGTGAAGGTCGGCCGGGGCGCGGCACATGCAGAAATCCCATCTGGGGATCCAGCCCGACACCCTCCAGGGCACTGATGCAGTCATTCAGCAGTAACGTGTAGAGGAACGAGATCAAGGCATTAACCGGATCAAGCGGCGGACGGCGATTGCGGCCGTTCATCGGCAGACTGTCCCGCTCCGCAGGTTTCATCATCAGCGTAAAAACATCAAAATAGGCGGCTGCCGCCTCCCCTTCCAGTCCGCGCACATGGTCGGTATCACGGGGCGTCTTCAGGTGAAAGAGCGCATCGGCCTGCACATCGGCGGATTTCCGCAGGCACTTCTCCTCATCCGGCGTCGCAGCCTCACGAGCACTGCGCATCAGAACATTGCGGGCATTCTTGACCTTGCCGGCGGTCATGGCGGCGGCAATTACTGTTGTCTTTGCATGATCCGCCACAGCCTGATACTGCACCTGACGCAGCAATACATTGCCGCTGGTCTTGCCGATCATGCGGCATTTGTAGCGCCCATTGCGGTCAAGGATCACCACGGCCCGGCCATCATCGGCGCACTTGCCCAGGAAGAAAGGGCTGATCATGACATTGCCCATGGTGACGATGGACCCGAGATGGTGCAGCGGCACCTGCAGCTTCAGTTCGCCGCCCACCTCCACCCGCACGGTCTCGTGGTCAAGAGACAGATAGGCGCCCTGGGTCATGATGTAGAGTGTGTTGAGGAGTTGTTTCATAGAGTCCCCTTTTTGTGCATTTTCGTAGGGGCGATCCTTGTGATCGCCCTGGTGTTGTTTGTAATCACCCTCGTATTTCTGTTTGTGGCGGTTTTTTCGTTGGTCCGATCACAAGCGGGCGAATACAAGATTCGCCCCTACATTTCAAACAGGCTGCCCGCTGCCCGGTGAAATCGCTGACGTTCGGCAACTACCGTGGGCAGGCATGATTCCTTTAACGAACAGTCTTCGCAACGCTTGTCGTTCACCGGCGGAGGTACAATTCGTTTCTCCAGCATATCGCGCACATCAGCAACAAGCGCCTCTACATGCTCGCGCATGTCATGAGTAAAGACCACCTCCCGCCGCTCACGTGATCCATGCCAGTAGAGCGCCCCCTTCTCCACCGGCACGCCGAACATCTCCTCCAGACAGAGCGCCTGGGCGCAAAGCTGGATGGTTTCCGGGGTTCCCTTGCGGTGGCTCCCCGACTTATACTCCACCGGATAAGGAACATCGCCGTGGAACTCCACCAGATCGGCCTTGCCGGTCAGATTCAGCCTGCGGCACCAGATGGGAAGCGCCCGTTCGAAGCGGACTCCTGCCAGTTCGTGTCCTGAAATTTCGTCCACACGTTCATGCACGTCCCGGCCGCGCATGGTGTAGAGATTTTCACTCCAGACCTGCTCAACATGGATCAAGGCGCACTGTCGCGGGCAGTAGGCGTAATGCTCCAGAGCGGAGAGCATGATTGGGTCGGTTGTTTCAGGAATCATGTGTTTTCCCCTTTTTGCTTCGTATCTCAATCCTTTTTGACGCTTCTAAAAAGTCCAGATCAACCGGACGTGGCAGCCTGTCTGTCATGCTGCGGTAACGCTCGTATTCCACTTCCGCTTTTTCTTTTGCCGTTTCAGCGGAAATAGTGCCGGCATGCTCCAAAAGCTCATGCTCCGAAAGTTTCAGGAAATCATCCAGTTTGGCGATCCATTCATTCATGGTCATCTGCTTGCGCCGCAACGCCTGGAGCTCGGCAAAATCTATGTAGGCAGACACAATCCGGTTGAGTCCATGAAGCTCATCTTCCGTGAGATAGTTTTTGGCAATGGCGACATCCTCTTTCCGCACGATGCCGCCGGGTCGTGTCGTAACAAGCCCCATGTACGGCTTGTCCGCATTAGCCCTTTGATGAATCACTTCAGCAGCAGTGTGGCCGTGGCAGGCCCAATGCATCTTGTTCTGCACCGTGGCAAAAAACTGCTGCGATATCTCCGTATTCGGTGAATAGTCGACACTTGTCGCATAAATATCCAGCACCTTCTGGTAAAAGCGCCGCTCCGAAGAGCGGATATCCCGAATCCGCTCCAGTTGTTCATCGAAATAATCCTTCTGACCTCTGCCCGGCGGGTTTTTCAGGCGTTCGTCATCCATAGCAAAGCCCTTAAGCAGGTATTCGCTCAACAGACCGGTCGCCCACTGACGAAACTGGGTGCCGCGATGGGACTTTACCCGGTAGCCAACAGAGATGATCATGTCGAGATTGTAATGATCAACCTGATAGGTTTTGCCGTCTGCGGCAGTTGTTGCAAAATTTGCAACAACTGCCGCCCGCATCAATTCGCCTTCGTTGAAGATATTTCGAATATGCTTGGAGATAACCGACTTATCCCGCTGAAACAGGCCAACCATCTGGTTGAGTGAAAGCCAGACTGTTTCACCATGAAACCTTGCTTCAATCCTGGTACGCCCGTCCTCGGTCTGGTAGAGAATGAATTCGCCGGTGGTAGGGATGAGGTTTTTCTGTTTTTTCATGTCAGTTGCCTTTGTAGGGGCGGCTCCGTGTGGCCGCCGAGATTTTTGGCGTCGCGTAGGGGCGAACCTATGTGTTCGCCCGGTCTTGAAGTTGGTTTATAATTTTTCAATCACCGTCACACCAGCAGGCATATTTTCCTGGGTCGGCACAAAAACATTGTACTGGTCAAAGCTGCGCGCCGGCGCTTCTTCTGCCTCGGCGGTTACCAGATCAAAAAGGGTGTGAGCCGGAGCATTGCCCATGCTTGAATCATGCTTGAACACAACCAGCTTACGCGCCGACATCTGACCACGGGCAGCAGAGCGGTCGTGCTCGAACATGTTAATCAGCGCCTGCCAGAACAATTCAAGATCTTCTTGGCCAAAGCCGGTTTGCGCGGCCAACGGCGCGGATATAAAGCCGTGACAGCGATAGAGGGCATAAGGAACCGTGAATTTGCGCCCCATGGTGCGGTTGTCTCCCTGCTGCTTCTCCGCCTCGGCTTCGGTGGCAACAGCCATGCGAGTGATGCTATGTTCCAGCGGCACCACCTGATCCACACTGCGGGAGAAAGTGAGCTGCACCGGTCCGCGTACCTGACCGGCATTTTCTCCGGTGGACATGACAGCACCGAACGTTCGCACATCATAGTATTTCCGACACATTACTTGCCGTGCGGCCTCGGTTTTCTCCCCTTTCTCCTTACCCTTGACTGATTCATCCTTATGGGCATCGGCAATCAGGTTATTGAGAATTGCCTTCTCTTTAACGAAGATATCGAATGTTTCCGAACATCCTTTTGCCAACTGGACAAAGTTTCTCACCTTGCGTTTGAGGCAGACATCCGTTACCAGGCCATGGCCGGTTTCGGGATCGATACGGGGCATGTTTCCGGCATCCGGATCACCATTGGGGTTACCGTCTTTCACGTCGAAAAAGAGTATGAAATCATAACGATTCTGAATAAGGTTGCTCATGGTGATTCTCCTTTGATTTGTATGGTTATGGTTATTGTTCTTTTTTGGTAAAAAAGTCTTGGCGCTGATGGTAATAGCCGACCGCAAAACAACCTTGATCATGAAGGCTGAGATGAGCCGGGAAAGCCTTTTCAGCCACCACCTTTTCCATGATCTCGCCAATCAGTTTTTCCAGGTTCACTGCCTGACCGCGATTCTCCAGCTTGGCGATATGATGAACCTTGAGTTTCAACAAATGGGGAAACACCGCTACCGGTGTACCGGATGCCGCACCGTAAAACCGGTCGCGAATAGTGGCGTTAATGCCAGGGCTGGCGCTCTCCTGTGCTTTTTCCAGTACAGCAAAAAGCCTTCCCAGCAAATAACCCGGATTGGTGTTGTTGGTATCGAGTGACATGCCGACCTCCTTCTCAGTTTTATTGTTTACATTCAAACGTGATTCACGAGACAGAAACGCTTTGATGAGCGCTGCGCGTGGATAGGTGACATCCTGCTCAGCACGGCAGCGGCGAATTGCAGAGGCGAGCAATGTCCGTGGATATGATCCGCCGGTAAGGATAGCCTTCATGAAGTCACCGGCCAGATTCGGCGGGATATTCTCCGACTTGCCCTGGGTTGCTGTTGATACCAGCAGCCGAAAGAGCGAAAGATACGGAGGCTGTTTCGGACCATGAACAATGGCACAATCTCCAAAATGCTGCTTGATATGCTGCGCCGCTTCCCCCACTGTTCCCGGATACCAGAAACGAACCGCAATACGGGCAGCATTGGGAGCAAGCCCAAGGACAAAGAAAGGTGTTAAGTCCTCGTCCAGCGGCGGTGCGCCTGCATCAGGAGCCTTAAACAGCTCCAGAACAGCAGCATTCTGTTGGTCAGGATTTTCCTTGGACGGTTCACCAAACACATCGGCAAAAATGTCTTCCAGTGGGCTCTTCCGTTCAGCCCAGAATACAGTGCTGCAATCACCTACCTGAAGACGTTGGCGGGAACCTTTTAGCAGCATCCTGTTGAGTGCGGTGGTATAGGCGAATTCAGCCCGTTTACCCACCGGCGCATTGTAGCCCTGTTCCTTGCCGAATGAGCGAAACGCTTCCAGATTGAATGACACGATGTTTGCCCCGGAGCTTTGTGCCCCCCAAACACCCTTTATTGCCGTATGGAGACGTACCGGAACATCTAGATCACCCGTAACAAGGCATGGGTGTGCTTCTACCGAGGGTGTTCCCTGTTTTGCGTCACCGGTAATCACGCGTTTAACGCTCTCACGTTGACAGACAAGGCAGGTGTCGCTTTCATAGCGGAAACTTACAATTGGCCCGGTATCCGAAATTTCCTGCCAAGCCGAATATGATTCAAGCGCGGTAAAATCACCTCGCTCAAGAAACGTTAGCACTGCCTGAATGCCCGTATCTTCAGGCGGTTCCGGGAATTGCACACGAATTACGTCAATGAAGCTCTTTAATTGTTCCTTCGCCTTTTCAGCCAGTTGATCTGGATTTTTTTTTGGATCAGGTTTCGGGATACCAAGAGCATAGTTGGAGGTGTCCCACAGAAAGTTTGCGGCAATGCCGCTGGTCTTCTTGACGCCTTTGGGTACGGTAAACAGACGACCCGTTTTTTTCTTCCCCTCTCCTTCACGGGTATCCTGAAGCCCGACGCACTCGCCTTGTTGATTCAGCACAACAAGAAATGGGATTTCCTTCTGTTCAAAGCCTTCCGGCGCGACATCTTGATTGCCTTCTTCAGCCATCCGCCGATAATAGCCATTCAGCGCCTGTAGAATCATCCGCGCACCTCCTGGCTGTCGAGTGACGGCACCTTCAAGCGGCCATTATCCAGACTGGCCCGAAAGAAGAGCGGGCGGCAGCCATCGCTGCAGAAATGGGCATTTTTTGCCTTATCGGCCCTGTTGTCATGGGCGATGTCATACAGCATCCAGCCAAGGTCAGGGCTTTCCCGGATTGGCTCCGGTAGTGCCTGATCGTGGAATACCGGCTCGAAAAAGGCCGTAAATTCCCGGCAGCCGAGAAATGGCTGGTTAAAACTTTGCCCCTTTTCAGCCCGGCGCAGAAACATCTCCTGAAACTTGATCGTCGTGTCTTCCGATCCAGCTTTGCCGGTCATCTCGAAACGGGCATGAATGGTGTAGGCCACATCCCGCAGGAACAACCCGGCCCGTTGCTGGCGCTGATCTTCGATGAACAGGTGCGGTGTCCGGGGCGACATGACGCTTCCCACCTCATTGCGTCGCACAGATTCCCAACGGATCGGCTTGAGCACGTCAATTTGCTCCACATGCCAGCGAATGGCCGGTTTCCAGAGGATCGCCTCCAGCACACCCCGCGCCGCCGATGGGGTCATGACGTCGTATGAAACCCGCTCGACCTTCATCTCCGGTCGTGTAAAGCAGGCATTCTCGCCCCAGACCTTCAACCGCAACAGGCGGCTTTTCGTTGCTGATTCATTCATGGTTCCTCCTTTCAGTCTATTAACACATCAACTCATCAGGCTCGTACACAATTGATTTATCAGGACAAAACCCCAGGTTTTCGTCATAGAGCGCCCCGTGACTTTGAATAAATATGCCGGAATAGATTTCACGTATCGCGCCGGAGGCCAGTAATTGACCATGCAGACGGCGTGGCAGATTGACCACGTACCGCTGCAGCTTGCGCCTCAACCAACGATCCGGCTGCTCCCGTTCCAATTGTGCCAGCAGTTCGCCATTTTGATAGCGGACAATAACCTGGGCCTGGGCCGCTTCGTCGATCAGTTTGAACTTATGTGCCGCTTCCCGGAAACTGAACCTGAGTTGGGAATCGTTCTGTAGCAGATTGATGATTTTCTCCTTGTCCAGGCGGCCCCCACGCACCCAGTAAAACTGTCGGAAAAATGCCTCAAAATATTCCGGTGACAACGCCACGTCTCCGTGCGCGGCAAGCAGGGAGCGGCCAATTTCCGCCGCCTGCGACAAGTGCCCAACCGGAATTTTGCTCGATGAGGCAAAGACAAAGACATCACCTTTTTCCAGCAGGCCTTCACGATTACATCGTCCGGCTGCCTGGGCAATGGAATCAAGACCGGCCAGCGAGCGGTACACCACCGGAAAATCTACGTCTACCCCGGCTTCAACCAATTGAGTGCTGATTACTCTCACCGGTTTCTCTTCCTTAAGGCGCTGTTTGATCTCCGTGATCTTGTCCGACCGGTGTGCGCCACACATGATGGCCGAGAGGTGAAATGTCCCTTCCGGCATCATTTCCCACAGGGTGCGGGCATCATCTCGGCGGCTGACAACGCATAATACTGAATTATGTCCTTTTAAACGTTCCGCCACAGCATCCCACCCCTGAGGTTCCTGCAAATTCCCCAGAATCGCAACCTCGGTCCGTTTCAATTGACTGAAAAGTGCTGCCGGATTTTCCATGATCTCCGCCACACCAGAGAGTCCCTTGAAGTTAAAGTCGGGGGATGCGTGCGGGCCAAGAGCCGGTTGGGTAGCAGTACTGAAGAGAATGGTTACGCCATAGTTTTTCTGAAGCTCAGTAAGCACCTCAAGAATGGGGTTCAGAAAGTCGGGTGGCAGAAGTTGCGCCTCATCGAGAATGACCACACTCCCGGCAATATTGTGCAGCTTGCGGCAACGGCTGGTACGGCTGGCAAAGAGGGATTCAAAAAACTGGACCGTGGTAGTAACGATAATTGGGGCATCCCAATTCTCGCAGGCGAGGCGAGAACGGGCGCTGTCGCGTTGTTCATCGTCCACATCCAGATTACTGTGATGCTCGACGACAACATCCTCCAACCTACTCCAGACCTTTCTGAACTGTTCAGCGGTCTGTTCGATAATGCTGGTATAGGGGATGACGTAGATGATACGGCGCTGACCATACCTGACGGCATGATTCAGGGCAAAGGCCATCGATGAAAGTGTCTTGCCGCCGCCGGTCGGCACGGTGAGTGAAAAAAGGCCGGGCGCTTCTTGTGCCTTTGACATGCACTGTTTGAGGATATTGGCACGGATAGCGTTGACCGGTGTATTTTTCGCCTTTACCTGCATTCCTTCCATGAAGCTGTTGAATACAGGCAGTAGCTCCGTCAAAGGCGGATAAACGCCTCGCTCCTGTGCCTTGCCTTGGTCGAAAAACTTTTCCGTATCAAGGAAATCAGCGTCCACCACGCAGGAAAACAACATCCGCAACCAAAAGGATTGTGATATTTCAGTGCCAGATTTGGCCCGTTCCATCGGTCGTGCCTGATTCAGGATATCTTCAGGAATACCCAACGCAAGCGCTTGATCAAGCAACTCTTTCTGTTGCAGCCGTTGCGCCAGCGAGGCCATGCCACCTTCGTTCCAGTCTGGCAAACCAGCATGGTGACCAGCAATTGGATAAGCAAAGATCCGGCCTAAGGGGCCTAATGTTTCAATTGCATGTAAGGCCCCGGCGGTGGAGTGATCCCCGCCATTTTTGCCAACATGGGCATTCGGATCATGCACCGAACGAATGTATTTCTGGAACCTCTCCGAATATTTACCCAGGTCGTGCCACAACCCTGCCAACCTGCCCCATTCTGCGCAACCGAATTGAGCCGCAAATTGCCCGGCAAGCTCAGCTGTTCTCCGCAGATGCTCTTCCAGTCCATGTACCCTGCCATCCTCCGTCAAGTGAGCTATCGCTTTTTCAACAGCCATCCAAGCCTCCCCACTCCGCCTTCCCACAATATCTGAAAAAACCTTCCATTCATCCCACCATAATCCGAGACAATCAACCCTAAAGGCGGGCGAACACATGGGTTCGCCCCTACGGATTCGGTTATGCCCACCTTGGTTTTCATTGTGCAAAAACGGGCGGCCACATGGGTTCGCCCCTACGGTGTCGGTGTTGCGTTTTGCGGGTTTTCCCGGTCAAGATGCCATTTGATCGGGTTTTCCTGGATATATTTCCGGGCGGTGTCCAATTCCCGTTCGTCCCGGATCACCCGTTCGTAATAATTGCGTTGCCATAACCGCCCGGGAAACGGCAGCCAGCCATGTTCGTTGACTCCGCGAATATATGCGTTGGTGGTCTTGGTCTTAAACCATTGCACAACCCTCTGTAGGGGCGGACCCATGTGTCCGCCCGCATTTTCCACCGCACCATAATCAGGGCGGACACGTGGGTCCGCCCCTACGAGGACAACGATTCCGTGAAAATGATTAGGCATGATCATGTATTCATCCAATGCGACAGCCGGGAATTTGTCAGACGATTTCAACCACCATTCGGACACCATGCGCCCCGCATCATTCAAGTTCATTTCCTCATCAACAACCTCACCGAACAGGCATTCCCGCCCCTGCGTACATATGGTTACGAAATACGCTCCAGCCGAGGAATAATCGTATTGCCGCAACCGGATCGAACGGCGATGGTGAATATCGGGATTGTATTTCATGATTTCCCCCAGTACCGAAAATAACTATCCATACCCACCTCCAATTCACCCCGCCCAAACCTACCACACCCTCACCCCGAAAAATATTCTTCTAATGTTTGCCGTGTAATCTTCTCCGCGCCCTACCCAAGAATTTGTTGCCATTTTGGGGTCATTTTACTGCTATCGATTCAGGAGGTAACCCATGGCAAGAACCATAACAGAAGAAAGAATTCCAGCCCGCAAGCCACGCAAAAAACAACCTCTCCATGGTCTGTCGGCAGTGAGACCGGCCCGCCTGGCGGTTTCGCGCAAGGAGCAGAAAAAAGGTTACGGCGAACTGTTGCTGCCCGAGGCGGTTCACCGCACCGCCCTGATTGCCGAACAGGCCGGGGTGATCGGTCTTTTTGTCAATGCCAAGGTTGATGCTGCAAAAAGTTTCTATCAACGCTATGGATTTTTGGCGATACCCAAGCGCCCGCTCCTACTTTTCCTGCCGATTGAAACACTCCTGGCTACAGTCTGATTCATTGCTCACACCATACCACGACTATATGACATAATAAGTCGCACAATAAATTCAGCTAATAAAAAAGGCCAAATCGCTTGCACGATCCGGCCTTTTCCTGAAACTTGTTCTAGCTTTATAACCACTCACCCCTGGCTATTATCAAATATCTCCGCAAAATCATCCTTTATTTCACTGAAAGCTTCCAGAATTTTAGGGTCAAAGTGGGACGGCATTGTCCTCCCGTCACCGTTCAGGATGATGTCACAGGTTTTGGCGTGGTCGAAGCCCGGCTTGTAGACACGACTGTTGCGCAGGGCGTCATATTGGTCGACCAGCATCACCATTCTGCCGGCCAGCGGTGCCTGTTCCCCTTTGAGTCCGACTGGATAGCCGGTTCCGTCCCAGCGCTCGTGGTGAGTGGCCGCAATTACAGCTCCCATCTTGAGCATGTTGTGGGGCGACCCTTTCAGGATTCGCTCCCCGATTGTTGTATGCTGTTTGATGATGCTGAATTCTTCCGCCGTCAGGGCCGCCGGTTTGAGCAGGATTGAGTCGGGAATGCCGATTTTGCCGACATCATGCATCGCGCTGGCGACCGATATGTCATCCACAAATTCATCATCCATCATCATGTGCTGAGCCAGGCGTTTGGCGTACATGCCGATGCGAGAGATGTGCAGGCCGGTATCTTCGTCGCGCAATTCTGCTGCTGCCGTCAGCCGCTCGATGATTTCGCGGCTCATGTTGGTTATTTCGCCGAGGGCTGCATTAAGCTCGGCAGTGCGTTTCTCCACGGTCCGTTCAAGCTCGATCTTGTAATTTTTTTCGATCTGGGTCAGTCGTTTGTAATTCACCCCTTTTTCAACGGCATGTATCAGATACTGAGGGCGATAGGGTTTGATGATGAAATCGAAGGCCCCCTTCTGGATAGCCTTGACAGCCACATCCAGTCCGGCATAGGCGGTCATCAGCACAACCGGGGTTTCGCGGTCCAGAAATCGGATCTTTTCCAACAATTCCAATCCGTCCATGGCCGGCATATTGATGTCCGTCAAAACAAGATCTACCGGTTCCATAATAAACTTCTTGATGGCTTCATGGCCGCTGGTGAATGAACTTACATTGAATCCATATTCTGTCAAAAGAGTCGTCACGCCTTCCAGTACAAAGCGGTCGTCATCCACAACAAATATTTTTCCGGCGCTATTATTTTCCATTGTCCAGAACCTCACGTATTTTCATCAGCAGCTCCTTGGGTGAAAATGGCTTTACCAGATAATCCAGCCCGTTTTTAAACCCGCTTTGCCTGACAACCACATCTTCGGAGTAACCGCTGCAGAAGAGCACTTTGGCCGAAGGATCCAATAGCCGTATCTCATCAAAAACTTCGCGACCGTTAAGATTCGGCATGACCACATCCAGCATAACCAGATTTATTGAATTTCTGTTATTCCTGAACATCTCCAATGCTTCCTTGCCGTCCTGGGCTTCCAAAACCACATATCCGAACTCTTCCAGGATTTTCCTGGTGAGCGAGCGGGTAGATTCGTCATCTTCAGCAACAAGAATAACGTCACTTTCACGATTGAACGCGGCTTTATTTTCGGCTTTTATGGTTTCAGGCACCAGGTTTTCCGACAGAAGAGGCAAGTATACTTTAATCGAAGTCCCAATTCCGGCGGTACTCTGACAGGTTATATATCCGTTATGTTTTTTTATGATTCCATACACAATCGAGAGCCCCAGGCCGGTTCCCTTGCCAACTTCCCTGGTTGTGTAAAATGGTTCGAAGATATGCTTGACGACATCCTCGTCCATACCTTCGCCGTTGTCGGTTACGGTCATCAGGGCGTAATAGCCGCTCCTGCCGAATCCTTCAGAGATTATGAAATCGTTATCAACAAGTATCGTTTCAGCTGTAATGGAGATTGTGCCACCTTTGGGAAGGGCATCACGGGCGTTGGTGACCAGATTCATCAATATCTGTTCAATCTGAACACTGTCCGCCATGACCGGAAGCGGCTCCGGCGCCAGATACAACTCAAGATTGATATCCTCACTGATCAATCTGTACAGCAGCTGCTGAAGCCGGCTGAGGATTTCATTGAGATCAACCACGTATAGATTGGTAGCCTGTTTGCGACTGAATGCCAATAATCCCTGAGTGAGAGTGGCGCCCCGTTCGGCCGAAGCCACGATCTGATCGGCATTTCTTTTCAAGGGGCTCTCGCTTGGTAATTTGAGCTGAATGATACTGGAATAACCGATAATTGCCGTCAGAATATTGTTAAAATCGTGGGCGATGCCGCCTGCCAACTGGCCAATGGCCTCCATTTTCTGTGAATGGCGCAATTGATTTTCAAGCTGTTTTCGATCGGTGATGTCTTCTTTGATGCAGATAAAATGGGTGGTGACACCGTTTTCATCACGTATCGGTGCTATCAGGGCTTGTTCCCAATACAGCTCGCCATTTTTTTTACGGTTATGGAACTCACCCCGCCATTCGCCAACAGACAAAATGGTTTCCCAAAGCAGGCGATATTCTTCATGACTGGTGTCGCCGGTTTTGAGTATGCTCGGATTTTTACCAACAATTTCCTCTTCAGTGTAGCCGGTCAGCGTCGTAAAGTGCGGATTAACGTATTCAATCCTGCCGGAGGTGTCAGTAATGATAATTGAAGCGGGACTCTGCTCCACAGCCACAGAGAGCTTACGCAGACGTTCCTCCGCTTTTTTCCGTTCAGCCAGCTCACGCCTGGATTCCTCGCTCAGCCTGGCATTTTCCAGGGCCAGGGAGGCCAGCTCGCCAAAACGGGAGAGGATATTCATCTGATCGTCACTAAAAACCATATCCAGATCGACAAACGACAACCCGAGAACACCCACAACTTCATCAGCAGACTTGAGCGGCACCCCCGCCATGGCGTGCAGAATATCCCGGTCCGGGATTGGCAGGCGTCCTTCCCAAAGATTATAATCTTCGACATGTAACGGCATGCCACTATTCCAGACGCGACCGGCGACCCCCTCTCCCGGTTTAATCGGATGATGTGTCAGCCGGTCATAGACTCCGCTCTGAAAAACCATCTCCATTTCCGTGCCGGCCAGATTTTTCATATAAACAAAGCAGTGCTCTGTGCCGATCAGCTTTCCGGCCCGGATGACAATTGCCTGTAGCAGATCGGCTACGTCCAGTCGGCTGATCAGGCCTACAGTTGTTTCGTGCAATGCCTGCAGATATTCATTTTGACGCTGCAAGTGCGAGTCGATCTCTTCACGCCGTTCAAGGTCGGCCAGCAGAGTTTCTCTCTGCCGGTCATTCTCAAGAACGAGGTCGTTGAATTTCCGCCCCAGCACGGCAACTTCATCGGCTCCCTGCGATGGAAACATTCTGTCTTTGCCGGATTTATGACCAAGTTCTTCGACATGGCGGGTAAGATTGATTATTGGATCCGTCAATCGATTTAAGTGACGTCGCATAAACCAGAAGAGAGCCAGGGATAGAAGCGGCAGGGTAATTAGAAATGCATTTCTCAGCTTGTAGAGCGGCGCGTATGCCTCAACAATCGGATAATTGGCTGCGATGATCCAGTTTTTGGTTTTCAGATGCCTGAACGATGACAGAGTGCGCAGGCCACGCGAGGTTACCGTTTCTTCGGTACCTTCAAATCCTTCGATCGCCTTATCGAACAGCTTGTTGGCACCCAGCGGCACATCCCGTTTCATAATGCGCTCTTTGTCAGGATGCGAGATCAGCATGCGATCTTTACTGTAGAGATAAACGTAGCCACCCCTGGTCAACTTGACTTTCGACAACCTTTCAACCAGTGATGAATGAATCAGATCAATGCTTCCACCGAGGGTTGCCAGCAATGAACCGTCATTATTGAAGATCGGCACGGTAAACATGATCGATGGATGATGGTGGGACTGGGCTGATTCGTAGGGGTCTGAAATAAAAGGTTTGCCGGAGGCGTTGGTCTGTTTCAGATATTCCCTGAATGAATAATCCTGACCGGAACGCGCCAATCCCAGGGCTGTATCCGCAATGATCCGCCCGGCATGATCAAACAGGTACAAACCGTTATCAAAATAGTCCAGGTGTTCACTTTGGCTCTGCAGATATTTCAAAGCCTGTTTGGGCTCTTTCACAGTTTCCGCCGTGACACGACCCGCTATGATAACCAGTGCATTTTGATTAGAAGAGATACTTTGATCTATATCGTCTGCCAACAGCGAGACAATCTGATATTGGTGGCTGGAAATGCTCTTTTTTATGTAAGTTTGCAGCATGGAATGCATCAAAAAAAGAATCCCGGCCATGACAATGGTAATCACGACAGGAAATATCAGCGTAACTTTGGTTTTGAACGTGAAGGCGGGCATATCAGATCCGGTACCACAGCTGTATCTATTACTGCCAATGCTGCGACAATAACATAGTTATGCTGTAATATCACAGCTCAAATTCGGCGCATATCGCAATATTCTATCGCGGCAGACGGGCATGATATCTCCCGTTTTCAAATGCATTTTGCCAACTTTTATTTGGACAAGAACCGGACCATCAAGTATTATGGCCGAATTTCGTAAATGCACTTTTCGCAATCAACCGGGTAGAAGATTAAAGGGGTACTTTTTTGGACAAGCTCATTATCAAAGGCGGAAAAAAGCTCAAGGGCGAGGTAACTGTCAGCGGTTCGAAAAATGCCGCTCTGCCAATCTTTGTTGCAACAATTCTGGCACCGGGCGTCAATCAGATCAGCAACGTTCCGTTTCTGCGCGACATCAACACAACCATCAAAGTCCTGGAATCGCTTGGCGCACAGGTTGAGGGCAACGGGAATATTGTCAAGATTGATACCTCCGGCATCAACAGCCACGAAGCCACCTACGACCTGGTCAAGACCATGCGCGCCTCGGTGCTGGTCCTGGGACCGCTGCTGGCCCGCTTCGGCAAAGCGCGGGTCTCGCTGCCGGGAGGCTGCGCCATCGGCGCCCGGCCAATCAACCTGCACTTGAAAGGACTTCAGGCTCTCGGCGCCGAAATAGTCCTGGAGCATGGTTATGTGGAGGCCCGCTGCAAACGCCTGAAGGGCGCCCGCATCAATTTTGACGTCTCCACCGTGGGCGGCACCGAGCACCTGATGATGGCCGCCGCCACCGCCAAGGGCGAAACGGTGCTTGAAAATTCGGCCCGTGAGCCGGAAATTGTTGACCTGGCCCACTATCTGAACCGGATGGGAGCCAAGATCGAAGGAGCGGGCACTGACACAATCTACATTCAGGGCGTTTCGGAACTGTCGGCAGCCAATTATGAAGTCATGCCGGACCGCATCGAAGCCGGTACCTTTATGATCGCCTCCGCCATGACCGGCGGGGACATCAAGATCAACCGCATGAAACTGGAACACCTGGACGCACTGGCGTTCAAGATGCAGGATGCCGGCGTTGAAATTACCAGCCGCGACGGTGTCGTGCGTGTCAAGGGACCCAAAAAGATAAACAGCATCAACATCAAAACCCGCCCCTACCCCGGTTTCCCGACTGACATGCAGGCCCAGTTCATGGCCATGATGTGTGTGGCCGACGGGGCCAGTGTCATTTCGGAAAACATTTTTGAAAACCGTTTCATGCATGTTTCCGAATTGCAGCGCTTCGGCGCCGACATCACAATCGAGGGAAACACCTCGACGGTCAAAGGGGTCAAAAAACTCTCCGGCGCACCGGTGATGGCCACCGATCTTCGCGCTTCGGCATCACTGATTCTGGCAGGTCTGGCAGCCGAGGGGACCACGGAAGTCACCCGCATCTACCACCTGGATCGCGGTTATGAATCAATCGAGAAAAAACTGGCCGGACTTGGCGCTGATATTCAAAGGGTAAAAGAATGAACGACTGGATAACGATAGCAATCCCCAAGGGACGCATCCTGGAAGAATCGGTTGAACTGTTCGGTAAAATCGGAATCGATTGCCGCGAACTGCTTTCCGATTCCCGCAAGCTGATCTTTGAAAACAGCCAGCAGAAGATCCGCTACATGATTGTGCGGGCCACTGACGTGCCGACTTATGTCGAATACGGCAGCGCCGACCTGGGCGTTGTCGGCAAGGACACGCTGATGGAACAGGGCAAGGACGTTTATGAGCCGCTGGACTTGAAGTTCGGATATTGCCGCATGATGGTGGCCGAACCGGCCAATCTGGCGGAAAACGACGATCCTTCCGGTTGGTCGCATATTCGCATCGCGACCAAGTATCCCAACGTAACCGAAAAGTTTTTCGCTGCGAAGGGAATTCAGGTCGAAATCATCAAGCTCTACGGTTCAATCGAACTGGCTCCTCTGGTCGGGCTGGCGGAGCGGATTGTAGATCTTGTCTCAACCGGTGAAACCATGCGGCAGAACGGACTGGTGGAGGTGGAGGATATCGCCGAAATAACCACCCGTCTGATTGTCAACCGGGCCAGCCTGAAAACCAAGCACAAGCGCATTTCGGAAATCATTCAGGGGCTTGAAAAAGTTTTACAGAATTCATGACCGGGGCACCGGGCCGGAATTCCAAAGAATACAAAACGGAGTAACAATAATGCTTTTTCTGGATATTACGGATAACGACTTTGATCTGAAATTCGATGCCATTCTTTCCCGCAGCGAGGAATCCGGTCGCGAAGTGGAGCAGACAGTGCTGGACATCATCGCCGATGTTCGCCAACGTGGAGATGCGGCGGTGCTTGAGCTGACCTGCAAATTCGACCGACTGGAAGTCGGCTGCATATCGGAACTCGAAGTGTCAAAAGCCGAAATTGAGGTCGCTTTTAGCAAGGTTTCCCCGGAAGATATCGCCGCATTGAAACTGGCCTGTAAACGTGTGGCCCGCTTCCACGAAAAGCAGAAGCAGCAGACCTGGATCTCGACTGAAGAACCTGACATCATGCTTGGACAGAAGGTGACCCCGCTCTCAAGAGTCGGCATCTACGTGCCGGGAGGCAAAGCCAGCTACCCCAGCAGCGTGATCATGAACGCCATACCGGCCAAGGTGGCCGGAGTCGGCGAAATCATCATGGTGGCACCCACACCGGGGGGCGAGATCAATCCGCATGTGCTGGTGGCTGCCAGTCTGTCCGGCGTGGATCGCATCTTCCGCATCGGCGGCGCCCAGGCCGTGGCCGCTCTGGCTTACGGTACGGCAACCATCCCCAAAGTTGATAAAATCACCGGGCCGGGCAACATCTACGTCGCCACCGCCAAACAACTGGTCTTCGGCCAGGTAGGTATCGATATGATTGCCGGACCGAGCGAAATCCTCGTTATCAGCGACGGCAGCGGCACTCCAGCCCATATCGCAGCCGACCTGCTTTCCCAGGCCGAGCACGACGAATTGGCCTCGTCAATCCTGATCACAACTGACAGAGAGTTCGGCAAACAGGTTGCAATCGAAGTGGAACGTCAGTTGGCAGAACTCTCGCGAGAAACCATTGCCCGGGCTTCCTGGGAAAAGTATGGCGCCATCATCGTGGCCGAAACCCTGGACGAGGTCATCGCCTTCTCCAACCGGATCGCCCCGGAACACCTGGAACTTGCGGTCAGCGATCCTTTTGCAATTCTTCCGCAGATCACCAATGCCGGTGCTATCTTCATGGGACACTGGACGCCCGAAGCAGCCGGCGATTATCTGGCCGGACCGAACCACACCCTGCCGACCGGCGGCACGGCCCGTTTCTTCTCGCCACTCTCGGTGGATGATTTCGTCAAAAAATCCTCGATCGTCTATTTTTCCGAAACCGGCTTGAAGCGTCTTGGAAATGACATCGTGCGGATTGCCGGCCTTGAAGGATTGGAAGCCCATGGCAAGTCGGTCAGCATACGGCTGGAGAAATAACATGAAACATCTGCGCCCCAACATTGCCGCTATGCAAGGTTATGTACCCGGCTTCCAGCCGCCGGATATCGCCTCGTGGATCAAGCTCAACACCAACGAAAACTCGTATCCGCCTTCACCGAAAGTAGTTGAAGCCATCCTGACCGAGCTCGGGACGGACGGAGCCAACCTGCACACCTACCCCTCCGCCTCCAGCCAGCAGTTGCGCGAGGTAGCCGGAGAACTGTACGATTTTGATCCTGCCTGGATCATCATGGCCAATGGTTCCGACGAAGTGCTCAACAACCTTATCCGCGCCTTTGCCGCCGAAGGAGAGGAAATTGGCTACGTCCATCCCTCCTACTCCTACTACTCCACATTGGCTGAGATCCAGGGTGCCAAGGTGCGCACTTTCGGTTTAACGGATGATTTCCGCATCGCCGGATTTCCCGAGTGTTACGAGGGCAAGATCTTTTTCCTGACCACCCCCAATGCACCGCTCGGTCCGGTCTTTCCAATTGAATACATCGAAGAGCTGGCGCAGCGCTGTAACGGGATGCTGGTGCTGGACGAAACCTATGCCGACTTTGCCGGAAGCACCGCCCTGGAACTGGTCAGAAAATACGACAATGTGGTGGTTACACGCAGCCTTTCCAAAAGCTATGCCTTGGCCGGCATGCGCCTGGGACTGGCAATAGCCCGTCCCGAAGTGATTGCCGCCCTGGACAAGATCCGTGACCATTACAACCTTGATCGACTGGCCCAGGCTGCCTGTGTAGCCGCACTGAAGGATCAGGCGTATCTCAAGGAGTGCTGTCTGAAGATCCGTGAAACGCGGGAATGGTTTTCTGCCGAACTGCGTGCCATGGGCTACAATGTCATCCCTTCACAAGGCAACTATGTTTTTGCGGCGCCGCCGGACAAAAATGGCAAGCGTGTTTATGAGGGCCTGTTCGAGCGCAAAATCCTGGTGCGATACTTCTCCGACCCCCTCTTATGCCATGGCCTGCGGATCTCGATCGGCACGCAACAGGAGATGGAAAACACACTGGCAGCTATCAAAGAGATTGGATAAATCCGGAGGATATAATGAGCCGTACTGCAACCATCGAAAGAATCACCAATGAAACCAGAATCAAATTATCTCTGACAATTGACGGAACCGGTGCGGCCAAAATCTGCACTTCAGTCCCTTTTCTGGATCACATGCTGAACCTGTTTGCCCGCCACGGCCTTTTCGACATGGAAGTCGAGGCCTGCGGCGACATTGACATCGACTTTCATCACACCGTGGAAGACATAGGAATTGTGCTGGGTGAGGCTTTCAAGCAGGCATTGGGAGACAAAAAGGGAATTCGCCGTTACGGACAGGCCACAGTACCGATGGATGAAACTTTGGCCAGTGTGGCAGTGGATGTCTCCGGTCGTCCTTACCTGGTTTACCATGTCAATCTGCCCAAGGTTAAAATCGGCGAATTCGATGTGGAACTGGCACGGGAGTTCTTCCAGGCCTTCGCCAACCACTGCGGTCTGAACCTGCACATCAACGTAATGTACGGCGACAACGTGCATCACATCATAGAAGCCTGTTTCAAGGCTTTTGCCCGGGCGATGGATACCGCCACCCAGCTGGATTCACGAATCAATGACGTTATGTCAACCAAAGGTGTTTTGTAACACTTAAACCATAGCAGACAAAAAAAGAGGGGGTGCTCGCAAGCGCCCCCTCTTTTTTTGTCTGATTTTAATCCTCTTCCTATTTGGCATCTTTCAGCAACGCCTTGGCCCGCTTGGCCTCCTCGCTCTTCGGAAAAGTTTCCAACAGCTTTTTGAGCACATACTTGGCACTCTTGCCATCATTGATTTCATTGAAGGCCATGGCCTGCTTCAGCATGGCAGCGGCAACCTTCTCCTTGCCGGGATAGTTCTTTATAACTTCCTGGTATGCCAGTATTGCCGGTTCATAACTTTTTTCGCCGTAGTAGGTCTCACCGATCCAGAACTGGGCATTGGCAGCCAGTTCGTGTTGAGGATTCTGCTCCAGAAATTTGGTGAACTGCTCACGGGCAGCCGGCATGTCACCTGTCTTGAAGGTTTCCAGACCTTTCAGATACAACGCATCACCAGTAAGTGGAGCAGGAGTTGCCTCGGCTTTTCTCGCCAGAATTATCTCTTCAATCTTTTTTTTCAGTTCATCTATCTCAGCCTGTTGTTTAAAAATTCGATCTTCCAGAACAATGATCCGCTTGTCGGCATCTTCACGGTAACGGGCCAGATCTTCCTCCGGCTTTTTCAACGACAGATATACATCGTCCAGCTTGCCGTTTAGCGCCCGGATTTCGCCTTTTGTACTGTCAATTGTCGCCATCGTGTCTGCCGACATTTTGCGCACAGCGGCAACATCCGATCGAAAACCTTTCTCAACCGCCACAACACTGAGTTTGGAATCTTCACGAACCGCTGCCACATCTTTATCAACCGAATACATACGGGTTTTTATGTTATCGATATCGTTACGCACATTATCAAGTGCGCTCTGGGTGGCGCATCCTGAAAACAGGATCATACCCGCAAGCAAAACGACATGCTGTATTTTGATCATTTTTCTCTCCTTATCACTGAATAAACCAGTGCTGTTTATATCATGACAACCGTCTGTTGACAAGCATGGTTCTGACAGGATTACGGGAGATTAGACTTGACAAAGTGGCGCAATTTCTCTAACTATCGTGTGTTTTTGGGCCGGTTAACGGCAATACTAATATTCAGCAGCAGTTCATTTATTACAGGAGGAATGGGAAGAATGGAACAGTATGCCGTAGTTTTTGCCCTTGTCTGCGCCGCCGCAGCGGTTGTTTATGGTCTGGTTTCGGCTCAATGGATTCTCGGGCTCCCGCAAGGAAACGACCGGATGAAGCAGATCGCTGCCGCGATCCAGGAGGGCGCCGGTGCTTACATGAAGCGCCAGTACACAATTATTGCACTTGTCGGCGCGGTCATGTTTGTGGCCCTGTTCGCAACACTGGGTGCCAAAACAGCCATTGGTTTCGCAATTGGCGCTCTTTTCTCCGGCCTGACCGGTTTTATCGGTATGTTTGTTTCTGTGCGCGCCAATGTGCGCACCACTGAAGCCGCCAAAAGCGGCATCGTCAAAGCCCTCAATGTAGCCTTCAAAGGTGGCGCGATCACCGGAATGCTGGTGGTTGGACTGGGCCTGTTGGGCGTAGCAGGTTACTACATGGTCCTGCAGAAGCTTATGCCGGGCGCTCCGGTCAAGGATGTCGTCAGCCAGCTGGTCGGCCTCGGCTTCGGTGGCTCGCTGATTTCGATCTTCGCCCGTCTGGGAGGCGGTATTTTCACCAAGGGCGCTGACGTCGGAGCCGACCTGGTCGGCAAGGTTGAAGCCGGTATTCCTGAAGATGACCCCCGTAATCCGGCCGTTATTGCCGACAACGTGGGCGACAATGTCGGCGACTGCGCCGGCATGGCTGCCGACCTTTTTGAAACCTATGCAGTGACACTGATTGCTGCAATGCTGTTGGGTGCTATCACTTTCACCAGCAGCCCCGCCTCAGTCAGCTACCCATTGATTCTGGGCGGCATTTCAATTATCTCCTCAATCATCGGCACCTATTTTGTCAAGCTGGGAGCCAGCGGCAAAATAATGACAGCTCTTTACAAAGGACTGATCGTCTCGGGAGTGCTGGCTTGCGTCGCCTTCTACTTTATCACGGTCCAGATGTTCCCGGCAGGCCTTACCAATGAAGCCGGTCAGAACTTCAGTGCCATGAACATCTTTATCTCGGCCATTGTCGGCCTGGTAGTTACCGGAGCAATCTTCTGGATTACCGAGTACTACACTTCCACCGAATACGCTCCGGTAAAGCATATCGCCGAAGCTTCCACCACAGGCCACGGCACAAACGTTATCGCCGGCCTGGGCATTTCCATGAAGTCCACCGCTGCACCGGTTATTGTTATTGCAGCAGGCATCGTGGTGGCGTTCCAATGCGCCGGAGTTTACGGCATCGCCATAGCTGCTGTTTCCATGTTGTCGCTGACCGGTATCGTCGTAGCAATGGATGCCTATGGCCCGATCACTGATAACGCTGGCGGTATTGCCGAAATGGCCGAACTGGATGACTCGGTCAGAGCTGTAACTGATCCGCTGGATGCTGTCGGAAACACCACAAAAGCTGTTACCAAGGGCTATGCCATCGGCTCGGCCGGACTGGCTGCCGTTATTCTTTTCACATCATACGTGGATGAATTAAATCACGCCTTGCATCTGGCCGGCAAAGAGATCATCAAATTCGACCTGTCCGATCCATACATCATTGTCGGACTTTTCATCGGCGGCATGCTCCCCTACTACTTCGCCGCCCAGTGCATGGAAGCGGTCGGCAAGGCCGGTGGAGCCGTTGTTATCGAAGTGCGTCGCCAGTTCCGTGAGATCAAGGGCATTATGGAAGGCACCGGCAAACCGGATTACGCCGCCTGTGTTGACATTGTAACCAAGACCGCTCTGAAAGAAATGGTCATACCCGGCCTGATTCCGATTCTTGCCCCTGTTATAGTCGGATTCACCCTCGGACCCAAGGCTCTGGGGGGTGTGATTGTCGGCACAATCGTAACCGGCATTTTCGTTGCCATATCCATGACTACCGGCGGCGGAGCCTGGGACAACGCCAAGAAGTACATCGAAGATGGTCATCACGGCGGAAAAGGTGGCGAAGCCCACAAGGCTGCCGTTACCGGCGACACAGTTGGCGACCCCTACAAGGATACCGCCGGACCTGCCGTCAATCCGATGATTAAAATCATCAACATTGTGTCACTGCTTATAGTACCTCTGCTGGCAAAGATGATGTAAACTTCTGAATGTGGCGATAAAGAGACTAATGGCGGCGATGGTAAATCCATCGCCGCCTTTTTCTTTGCTTTCATCGTTAAAAGATATATAGTCTCTTGTTTATACGATGTTAACAAAGATCATCTCGAAAGGTTGAATAATATAATGGATAAAGTCGTAAGTAAAAAAATGCTGATCAATGTCATGCATCCGGAAGAGGCCCGCGTTGCCATAGTGCATGATGGACGCCTGATGGAACTTAACATCGAGATCAGCGGCAAGGAACAGACCAAAGGAAATATTTACAAAGGCGTTGTGCTGCGGGTAGAACCCGGGCTTCAGGCTGCCTTTGTAGACATCGGACGCGCTAAGCCCGGTTTTCTGCAAATGGGTGAACTGCACCCGGATTTTTGGCAATGGCGGGAAGACATTCCTGAAGATCAGCGCAAACGGAGACCACGTATCCAGGAAGTGCTGCGGCGCGGCCAGGAGTTGCTGGTGCAGGTCGAGAAAGACGAGCGCGACAACAAAGGGGCCGCACTGACAACCTATGTTTCCATGCCGGGACGCTACATGGTGATCATGCCGGGAAGCGACTCCACCGGCATCTCCCGAAAGGTCGAGCAGGAGGGTGCCCGCAAAAAGCTGAAAGAAATTGTTGCAGGATTGGGTATCCCCGAAGGTATCGGTTACATAATCCGGACCGAGGCCGTCGGACGAACTCCTGAAGAGTTACAAAAAGACCTCGACAGCTTGGTCAGCATGTACAATTCCATCAAACAAAGTGCAACCGAGATAAATGGCGCCGGCGAGGTATATCGTGACAGCGGGCTGATCATCCGCTTTATTCGGGATTATTTCTCAGACGATATCGATGAAGTCCTGGTCGATAGCAAAGAAGCCTGCAGCGAGGCCAAAGCCTTTTTTCGTGAAAACATGCCGACCTGCGAAAAACTTGTCAAACAACACAAGGAAAAACGTCCCATATTCTCCCGTTTTCAGCTTGAAGAGCAGATTGACCTGATTTATGAAAAGCGGGTTCCGCTCCCTTCCGGCGGTTCCCTGATTATCGAGCCGACAGAGGCGCTTGTCTCAATTGACGTAAACTCCGGCAAATCCAGTGGCGAGCGCGGCATCGAAGACACCGCATTCAAGACCAATGTCGAGGCTGCAGAGGAAGTGGCAAGGCAGTTGCGGCTGCGCGACCTGGGCGGTCTGATTGTAATTGATTTCATCGACATGCGCGACAGAAAGCATAATCAGGAAGTGGAAAAAGTTCTCAAGCAGGCCCTGAAAATGGACAAAGCCCGTGTTAATATCGGCCGCATTTCCGATTTCGGCATGCTGGAAATGTCACGTCAACGAATTGCCAAAACGTTGAACGACGCAATCCACCTGGCCTGCCCGCATTGCGAAGGACGTGGCAAAGTCAAATCGGTTGAAGCGATGGCTCTTTCGTTTCTGCGCAAGGTGCATGGCGCCGCCGCCAAGGGAAACATTGCCGAGGTACAGGGCGGATTGCCGCTGGAAGTCGCCTACTACCTCCTTAACCGCAAAAAACGCGAGCTGGTCCAGATTGAGAATGACTATGACATCAAGGTTACCGTAAAAGGAAAAACTTCATTTTTACTGAACCAGCTTGAACTTGAAACTGTCAAGCGCGAGAAATCTTTTGTCGATGAGTCCATCAAAATTGAGACGTCAGCTGCCGCAAATGACAAAGCCGTTGTGCAAGCTGAAAAAGATCTTAACGATACTATTGACAGTGAGGAGCTTCATAGCGAAGAGACTGCGCCTGTTGAAGCGGCAAAAAAACGCAAACGACGCCGCAAAAAGAAGAAGCATGCCACAGATGCTGTCAATACGGAAACAGCCGGCGAAACTTCCGAGCCAACAGACTTGGATGAACCGGGCAGTCACGAACAGAGCGGCCAGGACATTCCAGCTGAATCAGGGCCTGATGAGATCACGACCGAATCTGAGGGCGTTTCTAAAACCAAAAAACGCAAGCGACGCCGTAGCAAAAAAACACACAAAGAACAGGAAACAGACGTCACTGGAATGCCTCCTGAATCTGTACCTGTCGAACCCGAAGCAGCCACAGACACTGAATCAGTCGTCGCCGAGCCAGCTCCCACTGAACCCGAAGCAGCGGAGAAGCCGAAACGCAAACGACCGGCACGAAAGAAGATGGATGTTGGTGCTATCGAAGCAACCGCACCGGTTGCGGAGCAGGTCGTTGAACCTGCTGAAGTACAGAAACCCTCACCGGCTCCCAAGAAAGCCCGGCGCAGTCCGGTGAAGAAAACGATTGAAGAGCCCGCAGAACCGGCACAGGAGACAGTTACAGCGACTGAGGAAAAGCCGAAGCGGGCGTCCCGCCCCAGAAAAAAAGCACCAACTCCGGACTGATTGCGAGCTGCAACGCAGAGCAAATGCAGTGGTCACGGCCGTAATGCAGATACCTACATGATGCAAGTTACAAAAGGAGATTGCAGTAATGAACAGATTAACAATTGCCGCGTTCATAATAGCCTGCATGGCAATCGCCGCCGGCTGCGGAAACAAAAGCACAACAGCCGCAAGCACCACTAATCCGGTATTCAGCAGAATCAGCGGAAGTTCAACGTTCACTCTTTTTTCCACTGCAAGCGGCGACCAGATGGGAGGCAACATTCAGAAGGGCCCCTTCGCGTTTAAGCAAAATAACTATTCAACCGTCATTTCACCGGTCTTCAGAAATGTGAGCGGTGCCATTTTCAACGGCCCGATTGCAGCGACCACGTACGGCTCCGGGCATTACGTGGTAAATTTTCTTTCACATAACATCCTCAAAGTTGACTCGGCCGGGGCGGTGATAAACTTTGCAGGTCTCGGAATCGCCGGATTCGCCAACAACTCTACCTCCCGCAAGGCCATCTTCAACAGTCCATCAGCCATAAGCACCGACGGCGGAGCTTTGTATATCGCCGACACCGGTAACAACGCCATAAGAAAAATCGCAATCGATGGTACGGTATCACTACTGGCAGGTGTCGCAGGCACTGCAGGCAGTGAAGATACAGACACATCGCTGGCGGTGGTCGCCAAATTCAACCAACCGACCGGTGTAACGGTAGTTGGCACTAACGTCTTTGTGGCGGACTACAACAATCACACCATACGAATGATCGACACAACCACTGCCGTTGGCACAGTCACAACATTTGCGGGCTATCCCGGTGTTGCCGGCAGCAATGATGGAGACAGGACGGCAGCTCGTTTCAACCATCCGGGCCGGATCACATCAGACGGTAAATACCTGTACGTAACCGACTTCGGAAACAGGACCGTTCGCAGGATATCGCTCAAGAACGGCGCGGTGGATACCATTGCCGGTCGTGCAGGAGTATCCGGAATCACTAACGGCGCCAAGGGAACCTCGCTGTTCAGACAGCCGAACGGCATTGCAACCGACGGCGTGAATGTCTATGTCACAGACGCATTTGAAGGCACCGGAAACATCCGACGAATCGAACTGAAAAGCGGCTTATTTAACACCACAACAGTTATGGACGGCTTCAAAACTCCGATCGGCATCACTACCAACGGGTCGGGCCTGTTCATTACGGACCGCGAATCGGGCAGCATCATAAGGATCAAATAACCTGAAGATCTGCTCCTCGATTTCCCTTGACGAGCAGGAGATTCAAAGATATTTTTGATAGTTCAAATTCTAAATTCCAGCACACGAGGATCTAAAAATACATGGAAGAACTCAGCGAACTTTTGCTCCAGAGACGACGCAAGGTCGATGCACTCTGGGAAGCGGGAATAAATCCATATCCTAATGATTTCAAGCCCATGCATACTTCAGCAGATGTTGTTGAGGCTTATGGCGACAAAGATCAGATTGGTGCGACTGACGACATCTTTAAAGTAGCCGGGCGTATCCTGGCTAGGCGCTCTTTTGGCAAGGCGGCTTTCGTCCAACTTCAGGATCGCAAAGGACGGGTTCAGTTGTATGTAAAGAAGGACGAAATTGGCGATGAGGCTTTTGCCGCCTTTGAATCCTTCGATATCGGCGATATCATTGGAGCGGAAGGATATCCGTTTCGTACAAAGACCGGCGAGCTTTCACTGCACGCCCGCAGCATCCGACTGCTGGTCAAATCTCTGCTTCCTTTGCCAGAAAAATTCCACGGGCTGACCGATGTGGAAACCCGCTATCGCCAACGCTATGTGGATCTGATAGTGAATCCGGAGGCCCGTGAGATCTTCTTCAAACGCTCCCGCATCGTAAACCTGATCAGGAAATTCATGGTCAAGCGTGATTTCCTCGAAGTTGAAACCCCCATGATGCACCAGATCCCCGGCGGTGCGACGGCACGGCCATTCACAACCCACCACAACGCTTTGGATATGGAACTGTATCTGCGCATTGCACCGGAACTGTATTTGAAGCGGCTTGTAGTTGGCGGTCTGGAGCGCGTTTTTGAAATTAACCGCAATTTCCGCAACGAAGGAATTTCCGTACGCCACAATCCTGAGTTCACAATGATGGAATTCTATCAAGCATACGCTACCTATGAAGACTTGATGGATTTTACTGAAGAGCTGTTTTGCCATGTGGCCCAGGAAGTGCTCGGAACTACCGACTTCACCAACCAGGGTCTTGATATCAGCTTTCAGCGCCCCTGGAAGCGTCTGACTGTTCGTGAGGCGATCCTGGAGTATGGTGATGTGGAAGCCAAACAACTGGATGATCGTGACCTGGCCTTGGCCTACGCACGCAGCATCGGACTGGACCTTCCAGATGAAATCAGCTACGGCAAACTGATCATGGAAATTTTTGAGGAGGTGGCTGAGCATAAACTGATCCAGCCAACCTTTATCACCGCATACCCGACTGAGGTATCACCTCTTTCGCGCAAAAACGACATTAATCCTGAAATTGTCGACCGATTCGAACTTATCATCGCCGGCCGGGAAATAGCCAACGCATTCTCCGAGCTGAATGACCCGATCGACCAGAAGGAACGTTTTCTGGCCCAGGTGGCAGAAAAAGACAAGGGCGACGAAGAAGCCCACTACATGGATGAAGATTACGTCCGTGCCCTGGAATATGGCCTTCCGCCAACAGCGGGAGAAGGCATCGGCATTGACCGGCTTGTGATGCTCCTGACAGATTCCCCTTCGATAAGGGACGTGATACTATTTCCACAGTTACGCAAGGAAGCAAAATAACGGATGCCATTCGAGCTTTTTATCGGGTTGCGCTACCTGAAAGCCAAGCGCAAATCGACCTTCATTTCAATCATCACTTTCATATCCACAGCAGGTGTGACTCTGGGAGTTATGGCACTGATTGTGGTGCTGGCTGTGATGACCGGATTTGAGGATGATCTTAAGGAAAAGATTCTTGGAACCAATGCCCATATAGTCGTAATCCGCAATGGGGCTCCCATGAATGACTACCGTTCGGTCATGGAAAAGCTGAAGGGGTTTAAAGGAGTGGAAGCCGCTACTCCTTTTATTTACAATCAGGTCATGCTATCTTCCGGGAAGAATGTTTCCGGCGTGGTGCTTCGCGGAATTGATGTTGCCACCGACCGTCTGGTAACACGACTCAGCAAGTCGGTGATCGAAGGCAGCATGGACCGCCTTGAGCCTAAAATGGGCGATGGCTCCGACTCAACACCCGGCTTGATGGTTGGAAAAGAGCTGGCCAAACACCTGAATCTGTTTATCGGTGACAAGGTCAATGTGATCTCACCGATGGGCAACATCACACCACTCGGCATGATGCCGAGAATGAAACCCTTCAAACTGGTTGGAATTTTCAACACCGGCATGTTCGAGTACGATTCAACACTGGCTTATGTCAGCTTGGACCAGGCTCAACGTTTTTTTGATTTGGGTGACACGGTTACCGGCGTTCAGCTCAAAGTTAAGGATGTCTACAACACAGGTGAACTGTCCAGCACCATCAATCGTGACATGGGTGTTGGATATTATGCCCGTGACTGGATGCAGATGAATAAGAACATCCTGTTTGCACTTAAGACCGAAAAGATCGTCATGTTCATTATTTTAACACTGATTGTTCTGGTGGCTGCCTTTGGGATCGCCTCGACCCTATTTATGGTCGTAATGGAAAAAACCAGGGACATTGCCATACTCAAGTCAATGGGTGCCACCGGAACCAGCATAATGAAGATATTCGTGCTTGAAGGCCTGATTATCGGCATTATTGGAACAATGATCGGAGTTGCGTCCGGGCTGCTGATAGCATTGAATCTGGAACCGATTGTTGGCGTTATTCAAAAGATCACCGGCCAGAATTTTTTCAGCAAAGACATCTACTATCTGGACCACTTCCCTTCTCTGGTTGTGAGGTCCGATGTAATTCTAATTTCCGTGACCGCCGTGCTAATCTCTTTCCTGGCAACACTTTACCCGGCTTGGCAAGCATCGCGGTTTTTGCCTGCAGAGGCACTCCGGTATGAGTAGCATTCTTGAAGTGTGCGGACTCTGCAAAACCTATGATAAAGGTCCGAACCGAATAAATGTTTTGAATGGAATAGACCTGAAACTGGAAGCTGGCACAACCACCGCTCTGGTCGGGGCTTCCGGAGCCGGAAAGAGCACTCTGATGCACCTGCTGGGAGCTCTGGACCGTCCAACGTCTGGCACGGTTTTGTTTCGCGGAGAGGATGTATTCAAAAAGAACGATCGCGAACTGGCTGCTTTCCGTAATAAAAACATCGGATTTGTATTTCAGTTCCATCACCTGCTGCCTGAATTCACTGCACTTGAAAACGTAATGATGCCAGCACTGATTGCAAGGGTCGCGCGAAACATAGCTTCTCAAAATGCCATGGAACTGCTTAAGGACGTGGGATTGGGGCAGCGCATGACACATAGGCCGGGCGAACTGTCCGGCGGAGAGCAACAACGTGTTGCCATCGCACGGGCACTTGCTCTTGGACCTGATATTCTGCTGGCCGACGAACCGACCGGCAACCTGGATATGAAAACCAGTGACGGCATTCACTCTATGCTGACCGATTTACAGACCAAAAAAGGACTTACACTGATCGTTGTCACACACAACGAGCGCCTGGCTTCGGCCATGGGAACAACCGTTAGATTAACCGATGGAAAGCTGGACTAAACTATATGATATTCGGGGGACGCGTGCCCAGTTTTAGAAACATTTTCGCAACCATTTCTCTGGTTGCCGCAGTCTCTGCAAATACGGCCCTGGCCGATGGCGAAAAAATCGTTGAAGTCAGGATACAAGGTAACCGGCGCATAGAATCCGCTGCGATACTAAACGTTCTGAAGCTCCATGCAGGCGACACGCTCTTTAACGACAAGACAGATGCCGACATCCGCTCAATATACAAACTGGGCCATTTCCAGGATGTCCAGGCGTCTATTGTAAACAGCGACAAAGGTTCTGTTCTGGTGTACACGGTGATCGAAAAACCGATAGTCCGGGACATCAAATTTGTGGGGAATAAGGAGCTTACTACCGACAAGTTAAAAGAGGCGCTTGAATTCAGGCAGAATACGATCTTTTCCACGAAGGATCTCGCCAAAAGCGTAGCAAAGATCAAGAAGTTGTACGGTGACGATGGCTACTATCTTGCCGATATCCAGACAAAAGTTGATAAAAGTTCTCCCACAGACCTTTCGGTGACCTTCAATATCACGGAAGGCAAAAAAGTACTGATCAGCTCGATTAGTTTTGACGGCAACAAAGCTTTTTCCAATCGCAAGTTACGGGGCGTCATGGAAACCAAGGAGTCCTGGTTCATGTCCTGGCTGACCGGAGCCGGCACTTACAAAGAGGAAGTATTGAAAAACGATGCACTGCTGATCAGCGATTTTTATCTCAACAACGGATTTATCAATGTCAAAGTAGGCGAACCCACAATCAAGCTGAATGATTCCAGAACTGCGCTGGAGGCTCACATTGGAATCACCGAGGGCGAGCAATATAGAATTGGAGAAATCGGGTTCAAGGGTGAACTGCTTGAACCGGCAGCAGAGCTGAGAAAAAAACTTAAAAGTGAGCCCGGCGAGATTTTCAGTCGTGCGACTCTGAGGACTGACATTTTCACTCTGACCGATATCTACGGCGACAAGGGTTATGCCTTCGCCAATGTCAATCCACAAACCCGTCCGGACAACGACAAGAAGGTCGTTGACATGATCTTTGACATGGAAAAAGGTGAGCTGGTATCGATTGAACGAATTTCAATCGCCGGCAACCCCAAAACCCGTGACAAAGTCATCCGACGCGAGCTGCGTATATCCGAGAACGAACTGTATAGTGCGACCGGTATGAAGCGCAGCAAACAGAATCTCATGAATCTTGGATTCTTCGAAGAGGCGAACATTGCCACCGCCAAAGGAAGCGCCAGCGACAAACTCAATGTAAATATCGATGTGAAGGAAAAACCGACCGGCACTTTCAGCATCGGTGGCGGCTACAGCTCACTGGACGGTTTTATCGGCCAGGGTTCAGTCCAACAAGCTAATTTCCTGGGTTTGGGACTCAAAGCCAACCTGTCGGCTTCAATCGGCGGCAAATCCCAGACATACTCAGTCGGGGTCACCGACCCGCATTTTCTCGATACAAACTGGACTCTGGGTGGGGACATCTACCGTTCAGAAAGAGATTATATCGATTACAGCCGGCGCCTGATGGGCGGCGACATCAAAGGCGGCTATCCGATCAACGACTCCATCGGGACATTTTTAATCTACAAGTATGAAATAAAGGATATTTACAGCCCGACACTCGCATATCAAGCATTGCATGTATCGGATTCAGTTAATTATCCCATCGGAACCACCACCACCAGTTCGGTACTGGGTAGCATAACCCGCAATACAACCGATTATCGACTTGACCCCACTACCGGCATGATCAACTCTCTCTCAATCGAATATGCCGGTTTGGGTGGTGACAATAAATTTGTTCGCTATAATACGGAGAATACTTGGTTCCACCCGATTTACAAAAAACTTATATTTTCAACAAAACTCAGTTTGGGATATATTCAGGAAGCTGGTCAAGCGGTTCCGATTGACGAGAAATTCTACCTGGGCGGCATTTATTCGTTGCGTGGCTACAAAGCCCGCACAGTCTCTCCGACAAAGCTGCAACGTTCGCCTGGAGATATAAACGGCAATTATACCATCGAACGGGTGTACCAGGGGGGCAGCACGGAAGTTTTCGGAAACAGTGAGTTCACCTTTCCTCTGCTACAGGAAGTCGGCATTAAAGGAGTCGTTTTCTTCGACTACGGCAATTCAGTTGACGAGAAAAGCAAGATGTTTAGTTCGATGCTGATGAGTTACGGTGCCGGCCTTCGCTGGGCGTCGCCGATTGGACCTTTAAGAATTGAATATGGCATACCGATCAACCCAAGATCTGACATAGACAGTAAAAGCGGTCGATTTGAGTTTTCAATTGGAAGCCTGTTCTAGTTTTACAACCTTATTCAAACCCTTTAACCGGGTTAGACTGTAAGAAATCAAAGGAGATGTACAATGAAGAAATTTGTTCTGGCTGGCGTTATGGCACTTTCCATGATTTCAACATCTGTTTTTGCTGCGGATGTGAAATTAGGCTACATTGACATGCAGCGGGCGCTCAACGGTTCCGAAGCTGGCAAAGAAGCCAAAGAGCAACTGGCCGCAAAGGTAAAAAAGTATCAGGACGAAATAAATGTCAAACAGGATGAGCTTAAAAAGTTGAAGGATGAACTTGAAAAACAGGGCATGCTCCTTTCAGAATCAGCCCGTTCTACCAAGGAAAAGGATTACCAAAACAAACTGAAGGATTTTCAGCGTTTCACAAAAGACGCTCAAGATGAACTGCAGGGCAAGGATGAAGAGTTCACCCGCAAAATTCTGGAAGGCATGGAGAAAGTCATCCAGGAATACGGCCGTAAAAATGGCTTTACATTCATATTTGTCAAAAATGAGAGCATGTTGTTCGTTGACGACAAGTCCGACCTGACCGAAGAAGTGCTGAAACTTTACAACGCCAACAGGAAGAAGTAGCCATATGTTCTCCAGAACACTAAAAGAGCTCGCAGAATATCTGGGCGGCACGGTTCAAGGTGACGAAAACTTTGCAGTAAACGGCCTGGCACCACTGGATAATTCCGGAGCAGACAAAATCACCTTCCTGGCCAACCCCAAATACGCCTCCAAGGTGGCTGAAACAAATGCCGGAGCAGTGCTGATGGCTCCGGGTGGGGAACGTTACGGTCGCAATGTCATTGAAGTTCCCAATCCATATCTTGGTTTTGCCAAACTTCTGACTCTTTTTTACACTACCCCGCATCCGCCATTGGGCGTGCTGCCAGAAGCCAACATCGGTATTCAGGTGACACTTGGGGAAAACATCTCGATTTACCCCGGTGCATGCATCGGCAACAATGTTTCGATCGGCGACCGTACAGTCATCCACTCCGGTGCTGTAGTTTATGACGGAGCTGTCATAGGAAGCGACTGTGTAGTTCATGCCAATGTAGTCATACGGGACAGATGCCGCATTGGCAACCGCTGCATCATACAGCCGGGAGCAGTGATCGGCTCAGATGGATTCGGTTACGCTCCTGATGGCCGTTCCTACTACCGCATTCCCCAGATTGGCATTGTCGTGCTTGAGGACGACGTGGAGATCGGGGCAAACAGTTGCATCGACCGGGCGGCTCTGGAAGTCACCCTGATCAAGCGAGGCACAAAGCTGGACAACCTGGTTCAAGTCGCACACAACTGCCAGATAGGTGAAGATTGCATGATTGTGTCGCAGGTCGGAATTTCGGGCAGCACAAAGATCGGCAACCATGTAACCCTGGCTGGCCAGGTCGGAGTTGCCGGCCACCTTTCAATTGGCGATAATGTCATGGTTGGTGCGCAATCCGGCGTTCCAAGCTCACTCCAGGCAAACGCCGGTTACAGCGGCTCCCCTGTCATGCCTCACAAGGACTGGTTGCGAGCCATGGCTGTCGTCCCCCGTCTGCCTGAATTGAAAAAAAACATCTCTGCCTTGGAAAAACGCATTGCCGAGCTTGAATCAAAGTTGAAATAAGAAAGGGAGAAGTTGCTTATGCTTATGGATGTCAACGATATTATGAAGATTCTTCCGCACCGTTATCCGTTTCTGCTGGTGGATCGCATTGTGGAACTTGAGCATGGAAAACGATGCGTGGGTATCAAAAACGTCACTATCAACGAGCCGTTTTTCCAAGGACACTTTCCCGGACATCCGGTCATGCCGGGAGTGCTGATTATCGAAGCCATGGCCCAGGTTGCCGGTATCATGGCCTATACCGCATCGGACGATACCACCAAGAAGAAGGTCAGTTACTTTATGTCGATAGATAGCGCCAAGTTCCGCAAGCCGGTTTTTCCTGGCGACCAATTGAGGATCGAGATAGAGACGACACTCAACCGACGGGGTATCTGGGGAGTTAATGGCAAGGCTTATGTCGGCGACACACTGGTAACAGAAGCCGCACTGAAAGCAACATTTGCAGATGCGGCAACCTAGTATCGGCTACGAAGTATTACAGGAATCCGTATCAGTCATGGAGCGCATACAATGAGCATACACCCAACCGCAATTATTGACGGAAGCGCCACTCTGGCCAATGACGTTGAAATTGGTCCGTACGCAATTATCGGCAAACACGTCACCATCGGCAAAGGGACTTCGATTGGGCCACACACAGTAATCGGAGATTGGACCGAGATCGGCGAGAACAACCAGATTTCTCACCAGGCTTCAGTCGGCGCACCTCCTCAAGACCTTAAGTACCGGGGCGAAGAGTGCTGGACACGCATCGGAAACAACAACACGGTCCGTGAATTCGCCACCATCCATCGCGGCACTGTCACAGGTCACGCTGAAACTGTCGTCGGAAGCGGAAACCTCTTCATGGCCTACTCCCACGTTGCACATGACTGCCGCATCGGCAACGGCATCGTAATGGCCAATGTTGCCACCCTGGCCGGACACGTTACAGTGCAGGACAACGTCATACTGGGAGGACTGGTGGCTGTTCATCAGTTTTCCACCATCGGCGCCTACGCCATGATTGGCGGCGGCACCATGGTCGGCCTGGATATTCTTCCTTATACAATTGCCACGCCAGGAAAACGAGATGCCAAACTGCGCGGACTGAACCTGATCGGATTGAAACGACGCGGTTTTTCAGAAGATTCCATCAACAACCTGAAAAAGGCATATAAAACCCTCTTCATGGCTGACCTCAAGCTTCCAGACGCTATTACAAAGATCAAGAAAGAAATATCCGCTTGCCCAGAAGTCGATTACATGTTGGCATTTATCGAAAATTCCAAACGCGGAATCTGCCGCGGATGAGCGCCCTCAGAACGGCTGTCATTGGGGTAGGTTACCTGGGAAACTTCCATGCCCAGAAATATGCCATGATCGATGGCGTTGAACTGATCGGAGTGGTGGATAACGATCCGAAGAGGGCGGCAGACATTGCGGCGACACTCGGTACCAAGGCCTACAGCGACCATCGCGAACTTATTGGGTTGGTTGACGCCGTAAGCGTGGTAGTTCCCACCCAGTTCCATCACAGCGTTGCAAAGGACTTCCTGGCCGCCGGAGTGCATGTTTTGATCGAGAAGCCGATCACCGTCACAATCGAAGAAGCCGACGAACTGATCGCATTGGCCGAAAAGAACCGAGCCGTATTCCAGGTCGGACATCTGGAGCGTTTCAATCCTGTACTGGTGGCTCTGGACAATATCCTGCACGAACCGCTCTTCGTCGAATCGGTGCGCATAGCACCCTTCAAGCCACGTGGCACAGATGTCAACGTAGTCCTCGACCTGATGATTCATGACATTGAGATCATTCAACATATTGTAAAATCGCCGGTAGCAAGAGTTGATGCCGTCGGCGCTCCGGTGTTCACAGGTGAAGAGGATATCGCCAATGCCAGGATCCTCTTTGAGAACGGTTGTGTCGCGAACGTAACCGCCAGCCGCATCAGCTTGAAGAGCGAACGCAAGATGCGCATCTTCCAGCGCAATGCCTATATCACCCTGGACTTTCAAAACCGCAAGGTGCTTGTGGCCCAAAAAGGGAGCGGTGAGTTGTTTCCCGGCATTCCCAATGTCAAGGTTGATGAACGTGAACTTGGCGAGGCCGACGCACTTAAGAGCGAAATCGAATCTTTCATATCAGCAATACGCGAAGGCAAAGAGCCTCAAGTCAGCGGTCGCGACGGCAGAATGGCGCTGGAAACTGCGCTCAAAATCAATACCAGCCTGGACAGGAGACCGTCATGATACCGATGGTGGATTTAAAAACTCAATACCACTCACTGAAAAGTGAAATTGACAAAGCCGTTCTGGATGCCATCGAAAGCTGCCAGTTCATTCTGGGACCAAATGTAACTGCCTTTGAGCAGGAAACCGCCGCTTATCTCGGCGCTCCGTATGCGGTATCCTGCGCATCTGGCACAGATGCGCTGCACCTGGCCATTCTGGCTGCCGGCATAGGGCCTGGCGACGAAGTCATCACCTCTCCATTTACCTTTATCGCCACAGCCGAAGCGATCTGCTACGCCGGGGCAACGCCGGTTTTCGTGGACATTGACCCGCAAACCTTCAATATTGACCCGGCTCTGATTGAGGCCGCCATTACCCCTCGCACCAAAGCGGTCATTCCGGTGCATCTCTTCGGCCAACCAGCTGATATGGCCCCGATCATGTCTGTTTGCAAAAAGCACAATCTGCTTTTGATCGAAGACTGCGCCCAATCATTTGGTGCAGCCATAAACGGAAAGATGACCGGAACATTAGGGTCTCTGGGCTGCTTCAGTTTTTTCCCCAGCAAGAACCTGGGTTGCTACGGCGATGGAGGTCTGATCTCCTGCGCGACAGCCGAATTGGCCGAACAGATCAAGATACTGCGCAACCACGGCAGCCGTGTACGCTACCACCACAGTGAAATCGGCTACAACAGCCGCCTGGACGACATCCAGGCCGCGATACTGCGCGTCAAGCTAAAGCGGATCGACGATTTCAACTCCGGCCGCCGCAGAGTGGCCCATCTTTACTCGGAGCTGCTCAAGGATGTTGTTTCCGTTCCATTTGAAGACAATAAGGGTGAGCATGTCTATCATCAATACACTCTGTTAACAGACAAACGCGACATCATCATGGCCAAACTAGCCGAACAACAGATTTCATCTGCGGTCTATTACCCGATTCCGCTGCACAAACAGGATGTTTTTGCCGAAGCATGCGTCAAAGTCTGTCTGCCGGTGGCGGAAGGGGTCGCCAGCCGCTGTATGTCACTGCCGGTTTATCCGGAAATGACGGACGAATCGGTACGGCTCGTGGCCAAAACCATTAAAGAGGCCTTGGTTGGATAATCTCTCCCGGCGCATCATGATTGTCGCCGGCGAAGCCTCCGGCGACATTTATGGCGCCGAACTTGCCCGCGAAACAATCAAACTTGACCCAGATATTCACTTCTTCGGCATCGGTGGCGCACGCATGCGCGAAGCCGGCGTCGAAACCCTGGTGAACTCCTCTGAAATGGCGGTAGTGGGATTGGTGGAAGTGCTAAAACACTTTGACGTCATCTCGGCCGCCTTCCTGAAACTCAAAAAGATTCTGCTGAATGAACGTCCCGACCTGTTAATCCTGATCGACTATCCCGGCTTCAACCTGCGACTTGCCAAAATTGCAAAGAAGGCCGGGGTCAAAGTACTTTATTACATCAGCCCGCAAATCTGGGCCTGGCGGCAGGGACGTGTCAAGAAGATAGCCCGTCTTGTTGATCATATGGCGGTCATCCTTCCATTTGAAGCGCCGTTTTACGAAAGTGCCGGTGTTCCAGTCTCTTTCGTCGGCCACCCGATGCTGGATCTGGTCAACGTGAACATGGAGAAAGCGGAGGCTGCAGCCAGCTTCGGACTTAATCCAGACCAAAAGATTGTCGGACTCTTTCCCGGCAGCAGGAGAAACGAGATTGAACGCCTGCTGCCGGTAATTGTGGCCTCGGCGGTTGAATTGAAACAACGCTTTCCAGAAGTCCAATTCGTCCTGCCATTGGCGTCCACCCTGGATTCAGACACAATCGCTCCATTACTGACTTCTGCCGGCCTCGATGTCACCATTACACGTGACAGGATCCATGATCTGATCAGGGCCTGCGATGCCGTCATCTCCGTGTCCGGTACTGTTACCCTGGAAATTGCGCTGGTTGGCACTCCCATGGTGATTATTTACAAACTGTCACCACTGACCTACCAACTGGCTAAACGACTGGTAAAAGTCCCCAACATCGGACTTTGCAACATAGTGGCCGGAGAAACCGTAGTTAAGGAACTGATCCAGGACGAGGCCAACAGTAATAATATCTCTGACGAAATCGGCGATATTCTTACCAACGTCGGCTATGAATGCGCCATAAGAAACAAACTGGCTGAGATTCGTTCAAAACTGGGACGTGGCGGAGCGTCTAAAAACGTAGCCCAGTTGACAATTAAATTAATGGAAGATCAATGAATCCTATTCTTAAACGAACTTTCGCATACTTTGTACCCTACTGGAAACTGATCGCGCTCTCTGCAATCTGCTCGGCAATTGTCGGAGGAATGGACGGAGCATTCGCCTGGCTGATCGAACCGGTGCTGAAGAAAATTTTTTCCGGCAAAGATACCGGCATTTTTGTGATGATCCCATTCGGGATCGTCGCTCTATTTGCAATCAGGGGAGTCGCCCGTTTCACCTATGATGTAACCATTAAACTGGCCGGGCAGAAAGCGGTACAGGATCTTAGCAACGAAATCTATGCCAGCACTGTCAGGCAGGATATGGCATTCTTCAACCGGAAATCGACCGGTGAACTGATGTCCCATGCCACCAACGACCTCAGCACAATGCAGCAGGGGATCGCCAACGTTTTGGTTGGACTTTTTCGAGATGTTCTATCCGCATTCTCACTGTTGGGTGTGATTTTTTATCGCAACTGGCAACTGGCCATCTTCACATTCGTGGTTATCCCCCTGACAGCCTACCCGGCCCAGTTGATAGGCAAGAAGATTAAAAACGCTTCCGGCCGAAGTCTGAGTATCATGGGAGGAATGACTGCAATCCTTCAAGAAACTTTCTCCGGTATCAAGGTCATCAAAGCCTTCGGGCTGGAGCGCTTGGCTACGGAACGATTCCGGACCGCCAACCTGCAGTATCTTCATCAATTCCAAAAGTTCATTAAATATGAGTCACTGGCCATGCCGGTCTCAGAAACCATCATCTCCTTCGGAATTGCCGGAGTCGTTTACTTTGGCGGCAGCCAGGTCATGTCGGGACGCATGACGGCTTCCGAGTTTTTCTCATTCATTGCTGCCATGGTGATGGTCTTTACACCGATCAAGAAACTTCAAAGCTCTTACAACTCTCTGCAACGATCCGCAGGGGCAGCGGAGCGTGTTTTCAAGCTCCTGGATGAAAAAAGAAGTATCGTCGAGCGTCCCGGTGCCGTAACATTCCAGCGTTCTTCCGGAATGGTGGAATTTCGCGACGTTTCTTTCAGCTATGGGGACGAACCGGTTCTCCAGCATGTTTCCCTCACCGCCAGAACCAACCAGATGATTGCACTGGTCGGCCCTTCCGGGGGTGGGAAATCCACACTGGTATCGTTGTTGCCACGCTTCTATGACGTAACCGGGGGAGCTATTCTGATCGACGGACACGACATCCGGGACATTTCCCTCGATTCGCTGGTTGTCCAGATTGCACTGGTCGATCAGGAAACAACCCTGTTCCACGAAAGCATCGCCAATAACATTCGTTACGGCAAGCCGGACGCCACGATGGACGAAGTGATCGATGCAGCTACGGCGGCCTTCGCCCACGACTTCATCATGCAGCTTCCGCAAGGCTATGACACCAGCATCGGTGACCGCGGCGTACGGCTCTCCGGCGGACAGCGCCAGAGAATCTGCATTGCCAGAGCCCTGTTGAAAAATGCTCCGATACTGATCCTGGACGAGGCGACCAGCGCCCTGGATACCGAAAGTGAGCAGATGGTTCAAAAGGCCCTCGACAACCTGATGATGAACCGCACAACTTTTGTGATTGCCCACCGGCTCTCGACGGTCCTGCATGCCGACAATATAATCGTCCTCGAAGGGGGGCGCATCGTTGAGCAAGGCAGACATGACGAATTGATTGTTAACGATGGACTTTATAACAGACTGCATTCACTGCAATTTTCCGATCAGGAAACTGATTCGGCACTGGAAATTCATGCATAAGCAGAGACCTTCCAGACCGTTGTTAGAGGGGACAGCCGTTACGGCCGTCCTGATTTTGTCCACTGCGTTGATCGCTCTGAGCGGCGCCGACCTGATAGTTTCTTCCCGTTTTTTCATCAGCGGCGGCTGGCCGGTCGGTGAACTTTTCCCATGGAAACTGCTCTACCGTATCGACCGATATCCGGCTGTTCTACTGGCCGCTACCGGCCTGATAGCGGCGGCATTGTCATTTAAAATTCCCAAATTTAATAATTGGAAAAAATGGGGAGTGTTTCTGACACTCTTTTTAATTTTGGGCCCCGGGCTATTGGTGAATGTAGTGTTCAAAGATGGTTGGGGAAGACCACGACCGCGCGATATTGTCCAGTTCAACGGCAAAAAGGAATTCCTGCAGCCCTGGCAGAAAGGTGTCACCGGCCAAGGGAGATCATTCCCTTCCGGCCACGCTTCAGCCGCTTTTTTCATGATTGCCCCTTTTTTCATCTATCGGCGGAGAAAACCACGACTGGCATTATACTGGCTGATTGGCGGTTTGGTATTCGGCATCCTGATGAGCATTGCCCGCACCGCGCAGGGAGGACATTTTTTGAGCGACGATCTCTGGGCATTCGGCATGGTTTATCTGACTGGACTATTTCTGGCAACCGTCATGCGGCTTGACCAGCCCGATACTCCAATCGCACATCCTTAGCAAATCGACATGTTCTACTTCTGCTACAACATACTTTCCGCCTTTCTGCTGATTCCGGTCCTGCTCTACCATCTTTACCGCTCAATCAGCCGTGGACGCCCGGCTGCTCTGGCCGAGCGTTTCGGCTTCATCTCTAATGACATTCTAACTAAAACAGGCGGTCGCCCGGTAATCTGGCTGCATGCCGTTTCAGTCGGCGAATCGATTGCTGCCCGGCCGCTGCTGAAAGCCCTGCGCAGCCGCTACCCGGATCACACCATCCTGGTTTCAAATACAACCGAGACCGGACGCGGCATCGCCGCAACCTTTCCGGAAATTGACGTCTGCATTTACTTTCCTTTCGATTTCCTCCCGGCGGTGCGCCGCACACTGGACCTGATTGATCCAAAACTTGTGATCATCATGGAAACCGAAATCTGGCCCAATTTCACCCGTGAAGCCCGTAAACGAGGCACACCGGTCATACTGGCCAACGGCAGAATCTCGGATCGCTCCTTCAGCGGCTACCTGCGCTTCAGCTGGTTCTTTCGCCATGCCTTGCAACTGTTTTCAAGATTATGTATGCAAACCAGCGTTGACAGTCAGCGCATCGCGGCTATCGGAGCGCCAGCCGATAAGGTTTTAACCTGCGGGAACCTCAAGTACGACATCCCCTTTCGTCAGACCAGTGAGGAGGAACGGTTACGGCTGCGCTGTCAGTATTCAATTCCAAATAATTTAACGGTCATAACCGCAGCCAGCACCCATGCCGGTGAAGAGCAACAGATCATCAGCAGCTATCAGGAGTTGCTGAATGTCAATAACGACCTGTTTCTGGTGCTGGTGCCGCGGCATCCCGAGAGGGCTTCGGAGGTGGCGTTCCTGCTGGATAAAAGCGGAATCAGGTACTGCAGGCGGACTGCGCTGACCGGAACCGGTCTGCTCCAGAGCGGAACCATTTTGCTGGTAGATACGGTCGGCGAAATGATGAACCTCTACGCGCTTTCGGACATCGCTTTTGTCGGCGGCAGCCTGGTGCCGACCGGCGGCCACAACCTGCTGGAGCCGGCCTCACTGGGAATCGCCTGCCTGTTCGGTCCGCACATGAGTAACTTTCGTGAAATCAGCTCGTTAGTGCTGCAGTATGAAGCCGGCGTTCAGGTTGAAACGATTCGGGAGTTTGTCAGCAGTTGTCAGAACCTGGTTTCTAACGTTGACCTACGACAGCAGTTGGGGCAAAACGGCTTGAAAATGATGGCGGAAAATGGCGGGGCAACCGGGCGGCATATGGAAATCATCGGCGGTTATTTATGACCGGCTCTTTTTCAGCATACTGGCGCGACCTGGCCAGCGGCAAACGGAAAGGTATTGCAGGTCGGCTGTTGATCATTCTTCTTGCGCCGTTTTCTATGTTGTACTCTCTTGTTCAGCGCTTGCGGGCCATATTATTCAGTCTCGGCATTCTCCGTTCTCGAAAACTGCCGCGTCCGGTGGTTTCAGTCGGGAATATCACAGTCGGCGGAACAGGCAAGACGCCGGTTACGGCCTACATTGCACACTGGCTGTTACAGCAGGGTTATCGAGTTGCGGTTCTGTCACGAGGGTACGGCGGTTCGCTGGAGGGGCAATCTGTCGTGGCAAGCGATGGTGCCACCGTCATGCTTAGTCCGGAAGAATGCGGAGACGAGCCATATTTGCTGGCATCAACGATTCCGGGATTGATGCTGGTGATCGGCACGGATCGTTATGCCGCCGGTCAGCTCGCCATGCAGCAGCTTAATCCGGATGTATTCCTGCTTGATGACGGTTTCCAGCATCTGAGGCTGCAACGGGATCTTAACATCATGCTTCTGGACCACTCTCACCCCTACGGCAACGGCTGGACGCTGCCGGGCGGCCTTCTGCGCGAACCGGTCAGTGCTGGAAAACGGGCGGACCTGATCATTCACACCCGTTCTCCGAGAAATTTTCCTGAAGTTGAATTACCAGATGATATTCCGACCTGTTTTGCGCATCACCGGATCAAAGAGCTGCTGCCGCTGTCCGGGGGCGACCCGATCGCCCTCCCCTCTCATTCTCCGCGTAAAGCGCTCGCATTTGCGGGCATTGCCGAGCCATCCGGTTTTTTTGATGAATTGCGGAGCCTGGGTTTCGATCTAGTTGATACCATCCGTTTTCCGGACCATACAACCTATACTGAAAATGAACTTGCGATTATTCGAAACTCAATGCTTCGAAACGGAGTTGAAATTGCCATAACCACTGAAAAAGACGGGGTCAAACTCAAGCATCTTTCTAACAACGACCGCATCACAATCATGTTGGCCCGCCTGGAACTTATCATCAATGAACCTGCCCTGCTGTTGAACCACCTGCGCAATTTGCTTCAAAAATAATCCAGTTTGTGGCATAGTGCCTCATTTATTTCAGAATGAGCTAGTTGCCATGTTTTCAGAAATTTTAATTAATAAATTAGTCTGTCCGGTCTGCAAAGGGAAACTTGTCCCGGCCCGCGACAACAGTTCACTGCACTGTGTCCCATGTGGCCTGCTCTATCCGGTCAGGAACGGCATCCCAGTCATGCTGGCTGATGAAGCGGTCAAAGATGTCCGGGACCACTCATGACAGACCACGACATCACTAACCCCCGTCGCATATTGATCCGCTCAGTCAACTGGGTCGGCGACGCGGTCATGACGACACCCGCCATCGGACTTATCAGGCAGCACTACCCGCAGTCAGAGATAACTGTGCTGGCAAACAAGATGGTCGGAGAGATTTTTTCCCGCCACGAGTGGGTTGACAGAGTCATAACCTTTGACCGACAGGGGAAGCACAAGGGCATCTCGGGCAGATTCCGGCTGGCGCAGGAGTTGCGCAAAAAGTCCTTTGACATGGCCATCATCCTGCCAAATTCATTTGACTCGGCGCTGGTGCCGTGGCTGGCCGGGATCCCTGTCAGACTTGGAAAGAACAGTGATGGACGCGGCTTGATGCTGACCGGCCGCTATACTCCCTCCAACTCAGCCGTGATCACCCACGAAGTCGGCTATTACATCGATCTCGTACGTCATTTCGGAATATCAGGACGAACGGACGACCCAACTCTTTTCATTGCTCCGGATGAGAATGCCAAGGCAGCCGAAAGGCTTGCGCTTCACGGCATTTCCGACGGCGAAATGCTGGTCGGCATCAACCCCGGCGCGGCATTCGGTTCGGCCAAACGCTGGTATCCGGAACGCTTCGCCGAAGTCGCCCTAAGGCTGGCAGAGGAATGGTCTGCCAGGATCGTCATCTTCGGCGGTCCGTCCGAAACCGACATTGCAGCCGATATTGAAAAACGGCTCGACGGCGACGCGCTGAATCTGGCCGGAAAGACCTCCGTAAGGGAGCTGATGGCGCTGATCGGACGCTGCAACTTTTTTGTCACCAATGACTCGGGCCCCATGCATATCGCAGCGGCCCTGGGAGTGCCGCTGGCGGCCATATTCGGTTCCACCGATCACGCCACGACCTCGCCATACACCGAAAAGGCTGTTATAATTCGCAAGGCAATCCACTGCGCACCCTGCAAGCTGCGTGAATGCCCAACTGACCACGAATGCATGACGGCGGTCACAGCCGATGACGTGGTAGCGGAAAGCATCAAGCTGATGGCTTCACTGACTGGCAAAATCCAATTAAACGGGACGGAGAAATCAAAACCATGAAACGCATCTTGGTAACCGGCGCAGCAGGTTTTATCGGATTTCATCTAAGCAAGCGACTGGTAGCCGACGGACACCAGGTTTGCGGACTTGATAACCTGAACGATTATTACGAAGTCAAGCTGAAATACGACCGTCTGGAGCAGCTTGAGCAACTACCCGGTTTTAGCTTCATAAAGATGGGACTTGAAGAGCGCGAACCGCTGCATCAACTGTTTGCCTCAGAAAAGTTTGATACGGTCGTCAACCTGGCGGCCCAGGCCGGAGTGCGCTATTCCCTGACCAACCCATACGCCTACATAGACAGCAACATCAGCGGCTTCATCAACATTCTGGAAGGGTGCCGTCACCATGGCGTCAAACATCTGGTGTACGCATCCTCCAGCTCGGTTTACGGCGCCAATACCACCATGCCGTTCTCGGTTCATCACAACGTGGATCACCCGGTATCGCTGTACGCCGCCACAAAAAAAGCCAACGAGCTGATGGCCCATACCTATTCCAGCCTTTACGGCATTCCGACCACCGGACTGCGTTTCTTCACCGTTTATGGACCGTGGGGCCGCCCGGACATGGCCCTGTTTCTGTTCACAAAAGCGATCCTGGAGGGACGCCCGATCGACGTTTTCAACCACGGTAAAATGCGGCGAGATTTCACCTACGTAGATGACATCGTTGAAGGAATCGTACGGGTAACCGGCAACACACCAAAACCGGACTCGAACTGGAGCGGCGGCGCACCGGACCCGGGCACCAGCTATGCACCCTACAAAATCTACAACATCGGCAACAATCAGCCGGTAGAACTGATGCGCTTCATAGAGGTTCTGGAAGAACGCCTCGGCAAACAGGCAACCAAGAACCTTTTGCCGATTCAGGCTGGCGATGTGCCGGCCACCTACGCTGATGTGGATGACCTGATCAACGATGTCGGTTTCCGCCCCGCCACCTCCATTGAGGACGGGATCGGCAGATTTGTGGAATGGTACCGGGGCTATTACAACTGTTGAGTTTGCACCACGTTCTATTGAATTCATTACAGATAAAAGTGAGGATCGCATGAAAAAAGCGCTGATCACCGGCATCACCGGCCAGGACGGTTCCTATCTGGCTGAGCTGTTGCTATCAAAAGGGTATGAAGTACACGGCATGATCCGCCGTTCATCATCCTTCAACACCGGCCGCATCAACCATATCTACCGCGACCCCCATGAAAAGGGGGTTCGCATGTTCCTGCACTACGGCGACCTGAACGACGCCAGCTCGATCAACATGCTGTTGCGCAACATACAGCCGGACGAGATTTACAATCTGGGCGCCCAAAGCCACGTCAGGGTTTCTTTTGACGTGCCCGAATATACCGGTGAGGTTGATGCGCTTGGGGCGGTCAGAATTCTGGAAGGAATCCGCGAGACCGGCCTGAACACCAGGTTCTACCAGGCATCCTCATCAGAACTGTACGGCAAGGTTGTGGAAACACCACAGAAGGAAACCACTCCCTTCTACCCCCGTTCTCCCTACGCCTGTGCCAAGGCCTACGCCTTTTATATCACCATGAACTATCGTGAGAGCTACGGCATGTTTGCATGCAACGGAATCCTCTTCAACCATGAATCGCCACGACGCGGTGAAACATTTGTCACCCGCAAGATCACCAGGGCCGCCGCCCGCATCAAACTCGGCATGCAGGAGTGCCTTTACCTGGGCAACCTGGACGCCAAACGTGACTGGGGTTTTGCCGGTGATTACGTCGAAGCCATGTGGCTGATGCTGCAGCAGGAACAGGCTGAAGATTACGTGATCGCAACCGGCGAAACTTACATGGTTCGCACTTTCGCGGAAAAAGTGTTCGCGCGGCTCGGCATGAATCTGGTGTGGCAGGGGAGCGGAGAGGCTGAAAAAGGGATCGACGGAGCCACAGGAAAGGTTGTTATTCAGATCGATCCGAAGTATTTCCGCCCGGCTGAAGTTGACCTGCTGCTTGGTGACCCGTCCAAAGCAAGGCGTCAGATGGGTTGGGAGCTCAAAACCAGCTTTGATCAGTTGGTCAACATGATGACAGACTCCGACCTGGAACTGGCCGAACGTGAAAAACGGGTCGAAGGCAGACCATAACCGGCCGGAGAGTTGAACCCCGGTTAATTATCTTCAGGGATGGTGCTATTTAACACATGGAAAAGAATTCTAAAATCTTCGTCGCCGGACATGGCGGCATGGTTGGGTCAGCCCTTGTCAGAAAGCTGAGGGGCGAAGGTTATGACAACCTGATACTGAAAACTTCGACTGAACTGGATCTGCGTAACCAGGTCGCGGTATCTGAATTTTTCGTTAACGAACGCCCCGATTACGTGTTCCTGGCGGCTGCCAGAGTTGGAGGAATCATCGCCAACAGCACCCGCAAAGGCGAGTTCATCTACGACAACCTGATGATCCAGACCAACGTCATTCACAACGCATACACCAGCGGCGTCAAACGGCTGCTGTTTCTGGGAAGCACCTGCATCTATCCCAAGTACGCGCCTCAGCCGATCAAAGAAGAATATCTGCTGACCGGCGCATTGGAACCGACCAACGACGCCTACGCGATCGCCAAGATAGCCGGTATCGCCCAATGCCGCTCATACAATCAGCAGTACGGCACAAGGTTCATGTCGGCCATGCCCAACAATCTCTACGGCCCCAACGACAATTTCGACCTGACTAACTCTCATGTCCTGCCAGCCCTGATGAGGAAGTTTCACGAAGCCAAAGTGACCGGAGCCCCATCCGTGACGATCTGGGGCAGTGGATCTCCACTGCGTGAATTCATGCATGTTGACGACCTGGCGTCGGCCAGCCTGTTTTTGATGAATCAGAACGACGAGATTTATTCCTCCCTTTTGACCTACGAACCGGCCCCGGCGCTGATCAATGTCGGCTCGGGACAAGAGGTCAGCATTGCCGAACTGGCCGGAATGGTAAAAAGGACGGTCGGCTTCGAAGGCGAACTTGTTTTTGACACCTCAAAGCCTGACGGAACCCCGCGCAAACTGGCCGACTCATCACGCCTGAACAGCCTGGGCTGGCAGCATCGCATTGATCTCGAAGAGGGGTTGGACGATGTTTATCGCTGGTTTCTGGAAACTGCATGAGAGTGCTACTGTCAACAGATAATCGGTCAATTCAAACAAGATGACGAAGATTTCGGCCACCATAATCACCCTCAACGAAGAAGGCAATATCGGCGACTGTCTGGCCAGCCTGGACTTTGCCGATGAAATAATCGTGGTTGACTCCGGGAGCAGTGACAAAACTGAAGCAATCTGCAAAGCTCATCCCAAGGCTCGTTTCTTCCATCAGGAATGGCTTGGTTATGGGGGGCAAAAAAACCGTGCGGCAGAGTTGGCTCAAAACTACTGGATTCTCAATATCGACGCCGATGAACGCGTGACCCCCGAACTTGCAACCTCCATTTGCAATGCTGTCAAACAAGAGACCGGAGCATTTCGCATGGCTCGGGAAAATTATTTCGGAAAACGCTGGATTCGCCACTGCGGCTGGTATCCCGACTATACGACCCGGCTGTATGACCGCCGCAAATGCTCCTTCAGCGAACGGGTAGTGCACGAATCACTGGAATATGACGGCAGGGTCGAAACCCTGGTCGGCAATCTGAAACACTTTACATACGCCGACATCTCCGACTATCTCCAGCGCATGAACCGCTACTCGACACTGGCGGCAGCGGAGTTGCACAAATCAGGAGCAACTGCCGGTTCGGCGGCCTTGATTATCAAACCTCTGGCAACATTCATCAAGATGTATCTGATTCGGAAAGGATTTCTGGAAGGTTACCTGGGGCTGCAGCTTTCAATGCTCTATGCGCAGTACACCTTCTGTAAGTACGCGAAGCTGACGGAGCTTTCCCGTACTACCACCAAAGGGATATAGACGATGCCGAAACTTTACATAGAAGAATTCGTGGGTATTACAAACCGCCTGGAGACCCTGCCGCTCGCCTTTGCGATCCAGAAAAAGTATGGCCACGACATCATACTGGATTGGCGCGAACTGGATTCCTTTACCGTTGACGGGACCAGACGCGGCAAGGTGACAGTTATCAGCAAAATCGGCGCAGAGCGAGTTCGCAACTGCGACGAGACGCTTTTTTCCAGACTGGCCGGCAAAAAACTTCTGCTCCGCTCGCTGGATGGCCCCCCCGCGCTGTTGGATGACATATATATGGATGTTGCCGCCCGGATACATCTTAAGGAATCTCTCGCCACGGAGATTCGAAACATGTTCTCGGCCGTCGAAAAACGTCCGGTAGTTGGTGTCCATATTCGCCACGGCGATTTTCAGGTTCTGGATCCTTCCAGTTACAGCATTGATGGGTATGAATGGCCGGCCGTTCCAATCTGGTGGTACGAAAAAAATATGGCCGCCCTGGCGCGCAGAAACAAGGAGATCTGCTTCTTTCTTTCCTGCACCGGCGACCCCTCTTCCTACGACTCGCTGACCAAAAATTTCGACATAATTACCGCGCCGGTTGAGTCCCACTATACCTACAAAAACATGAGCAATGACCATTGTTCAACGGTTAACCCGGTCGTGGACCTCTTTGCCCTGGCTTGCTGCCCGGTTGTCCTTGCCACTCCAATTTCAGGTTACTCACACTGGGCGGCCAACGTGCTAGGCGCCCCGGCCACCTGCATTGTGCCGATACCCGGGGCCACCGAGGAGCAGCCACTGGCCGGAGCGGTCAACATCCACGGCAGTCGCCTGCCTCGCTGGCGGGCTTCCGGCAGAACCGGAAGCGATGTCACTCCACTGGATGCAAACCTGAGCGGCATCAGCATCGGACTGACAGCAGACACCTCATGGCTGTAGAGAACAGCTTCTGCACAAAACCGGCACAGCCCGGCCTGGTCAGCATCGTGATCCCGCTCTACAACCAGCTGGCCTACACCAAGGGATGCCTTCTGAGCCTGGCCAAAACTACCCCGCAGAATATCGAGATTATTCTGGTTGACAACGCCTCCAGCGACGGCACCGGCGACTACCTCTCGACGCTGAGTAACGTCACAATTATCAGCAATACTGAGAATCTCGGATGTTCGGGAGCCTGGAATCAGGGGGCAAGGGCCGCTTCAGGCGAATGGATCATGATCCTCAACAATGATGTACTGCTGTCACCGGACTGGCTGAAAGGTCTGCTGGAGGGGGCTGAACTGCATGCGCTGGATATCGTCACCCCGGCCATTCGAGAGGGTCAGCACAACTACGACATTGAGACATATGCCCTGGATTTGACCACCAGCATGGGAAATGTTGTTCGAAAAGGGAAAGCCAACGGAATCTGTTTCATGGTTCACCGGCGTGTTTTTGACGCCATTGGAGGTTTCGACGAGAACTTCCGGATTGGGCAATATGAAGACACCGATTTTTTCCTGCGAGCCAGCCGAGCAGGTTTCCGCCTCGGCACTGTCGGCAGCTCGTTCCTGCACCACTTCGGATCAGTCACCCAGAAATCCATTAAAACCGCCAGGACTGCCAGACCATACGC
>MTLC01000002.1_pt1 | contig 52572 bp, 30 predicted proteins | sample 1982451 | NCBI WGS metagenome assembly MTLC01 (sample SAMN05710165, study PRJNA340218) | biofilm metagenome | isolation source: sample SPH anode biofilm adapted to +100 mV | place: USA | collected 2012-02-03 | reverse complement strand
GGAGAGGCGGAGAGGCGGGAAGGCAGAGAGGCGGGGAGGCGGGGAGGCGGGGAGGTAGCCTGTAAAGAGATATATATATTTTTAATAGGTATCTTTGGCCTTTTAAATATATCTGAGCACTTTTAATAGTCTGATAAGGGCATTTAACCAAAAATAATTACAGGTCATGAGAAAACAATATCTGGGAACTCTTTTCTGTTTTCTGTTTTTCAGTATTCTTGTTTCAGCTCAACAGGTAAGGACACCGGCTGAGTGGGTCAATCCGTTAATCGGTACCGATAGTCGTTATGAATTATCTAATGGAAACACCTATCCTGCCATTGCAATGCCATGGGGAATGAATTTCTGGACTCCTCAGACGAATAACATGGGGAATGGGTGGTGTTATCAATACAGTGCTTCTAAGTTAAGAGGATTCAAGCTAACGCATCAGCCTTCTCCGTGGATCAACGACTATGGTGCATTTGCGATCTTTGCTACCACTGGAAAACCGATTTTCGATGAGCAGAAAAGGGAGTCATGGTTCTCTCATAAGGCGGAAGTTGCTACCCCTTATTACTATAAAGCCTATCTAGCCGATTACAATACCACAGTCGAGATAACACCAACTGAAAGATCGGCCTGCTTTAGAATATCCTACCCTGAGAAATCAAGGGCTAATCTGATTGTTGATGCTTTCTTTAAAAATTCATACGTTAAGGTTTACCCAAAAGAGGGGAAAATTGTTGGATACTCCTGTAATAACAGTGGAGGTGTACCTGATGGATTTAGAAATTATTTCGTAATAATAAGTGATAAGCCGTTTGAGGAGGTTCTTATTCATAAGGATGGGATAATGTACGGTGATCGTTCCGAGGCTGTCGGATTTCATACAGGGGCTATTCTAAGATTTGCTCTTGATGGAGTTCAACAGGTTAATCTAAAGATTGCAAGTTCATTTATTAGTGCAGAACAAGCCGAACTGAATCTTCAACGTGAGATTGGTAATAAAGGCTTTGATGAGATATGTAGCGAAGCAATGGGTGAGTGGAACAGGCAGCTGGGTAAAATTGCAATAGAGGGAGGAACGGATGACCAAAGAGCGATCTTCTATACAGCGATGTATCGTGCTTTGCTATTTCCTCGTTCATTCTATGAATTTGATAAACAGGGGGAGATAGTGCATTATAGTCCGTTTAATGGAAAGGTGGAGAAGGGATATCTCTTTACTGATAATGGTTTTTGGGATACCTTTAGAGCCGTTTTTCCATTCTTCGCTCTTGTTTATCCTGAGATGAGCAGTAAAATGATGGCAGGGCTTGTTAATACGTATAAAGAGAGTGGTTGGTTGCCTGAATGGGCAAGCCCCGGACATCGTGATTGTATGATTGGATCTAACTCTGCTTCAATCATTGCCGATGCATACCTGAAAGGAATACGGGGGTATGATATTAATGTACTATTCGATGCTATTTTGAAAAATAGTGAACATAGTGGCCCTCTGAGTAGTGTCGGACGACTTGGGGTTGATTATTACAACAAGTTAGGATTTATCCCCTACGATGTTGGAGTTGATGAGAATGTTGCCCGGACGCTTGAATATAGTTACGATGACTTTACCATTTGGAGACTTGCAAAGGCATTAAATAGACCATATGAAGAGATTAATAGATTTGCTGAAAGAGCTAAGAATTATAAGAATGTCTTTGATAAAGACACTCGATTTATGAGAGGAAGAAATCAGGATGGCACTTTTCAATCACCTTTCCGTCCTGATAAATGGGGAGATGCATTTACCGAAGGGTGTTCATGGCATTGGACATGGTGCGTTTTTCATGATATCAATGGGTTAATTGATTTAATGGGAGGGGAGGAGCCGTTTCTCGGGAAGATGGATTCGGTATTTACTGCACCTCCGACGTTTGATTATTCCTATTATAGGAGTCAGATTCATGAGATAACAGAGATGCTGATCATGAATATGGGTCAGTATGCACATGGAAATCAACCCATACAGCACATGCCCTATCTGTATACCTATGCACGACAGCCCTGGAAGACTCAGCAAAAGGTCAGAGAAATTATGGATAAACTCTATCTAAACCAGCCGGATGGGCTTTGTGGGGATGAAGATAATGGTCAAACGAGTGCCTGGTATGTTTTCTCGGCACTGGGGTTTTATCCGGTTTGTCCTGGCTCAGGAGAGTATGTATTAGGCTCGCCTCTGTTTAAGAAAAGCACTATCACATTAGGCAATGGGCAGAAGTTTATTATCGAAGCCGATAAGAATGACCGGAATAGACCCTATATTGGGAAGGCCTGGCTTAATGGGAAGGCTTACTCAGAGAGCTACCTTGTTCATGATGAATTAATAAAGGGAGGAACCTTGCGCCTCGAAATGCAAGATACCCCATCATTGCAGCGTGGAACTAACAAAGATGATGTGCCATACTCAATGAATAAGAACAATTAAAAATTCATCATCAGGCGAAGTAAATTATACTTTGCAGACTTAGCAAGTTAGCTCTGCAGGTTGAAACTTTATGTCAGGTGGATTGAGGGTTAATCCTCACATTCATCACGAAGCATTTTACGATAAGCTGAAAAGACATTTGCTCTTGATACAAATCCTATGTATTGATCCTTGTCAATCACTGGAATATTATAGTGGCTGGTTGTTTGGAAGACAGAAGCTACATCTTCCATGGTGTCATCGGGTGATACTTTGACATCAGGCATGAACATCAGATCTCTTACGGTCATTTTTTGATAGAGGTCGTGTTGGAAGATGATATGTCTAACGTCATTTAGAAAGACCACCCCCAGATATCTGTTTTCCTCATCTACCACCGGAAAGATATTCCTTTCTGATTTTGCAACCGCTTGGACAAACTCGCCGAGCGTATCTTGGATTCTGACCGTAGAAAAGTTTCGTTCTATAAGATCGGTGATCTTCATTCGGGTTAAGACCGATTTATCCTTATGGTGGGTTATCAGGTCTCCTTTGAGAGCAAGCTTCTTGGTATAGATGCTATAGGGCTCAAAATAGTGGTTAGTTATATAGGAGACCGAAGAGGTTATCATGAGAGGGGTTAGTAATTGATATCCTCCGGTGATTTCTGCGATAAGGAAGATAGCAGTTAATGGAGCATGCATTACTGCGGCCATTATTCCCGCCATCCCTACTAAGGCAAAGTTATTCTCGGGAAGGTTCATGTCTAACATTACATTCATTAATCTGGCTGTAAAGAATCCGGTCATTCCCCCAACGAATAGTGCAGGGGCGAAGACCCCTCCGATGCCCCCTGCTGAGTTGGTAATTGCCATCGCAATGACCTTAAATAGGATTACCATGAGTAATACTACCAGAAACATGACATCAGTGCCTGAGAAGTCGTTAAATAGCGTTTGATTCACTACCAAGTCTCCTTGTCCGTTGAGTACCATCATTAAGGCATCATAACCCTCACCAAAGAGAGATGGAAAAGCAAAAATCAAGACTCCTAAAAGAGACCCTCCAACGATTGCTTTTACTGAAATAAGTTTGATTCTTCCGAAAAGCTTTTCCACCACCGCAGACATTCGGGTAAAATAGATAGCCACTCCACCGCAAATAATACCCAAAATCAAATAATGCGGAACACGAGTCAGTTCAAAGGGGTTATTTACGTAGAATGTGAATTCGACGGCATTTCCAAGAAAGAAATAGGCAACTATTGAGGCGGTTACCGTGCTTAGTAGCAGCGGTAACACAGTCATCATGGTTAGATCAAGCATCAAGACCTCAATAGCAAATACCAGTCCCGCAATGGGTGCTTTAAAGATTCCTGCAATGGCTCCAGCGGCACCACAACCAACCATAAGGGTGACGTTTTTATAGTTCTGCCTCATGAGCCTTGCCAGATTAGAGCCCATAGCCGATCCTGTTAGTACAATCGGAGCTTCAGCTCCTACAGATCCCCCAAAAGCAATTGTTAGGGTACTGGCAATCATACTACTATAAGTGTGATGTGGCTTTAGGTAACTATTGTTTCTTGAAATAGCGTACAGAATACGACTAACACCGTGGCTGATATGATCTTTGAGAATGAAATTAACAAATAGAGTGGTTAACAAAATACCAAGAAGGGGAGATATAAAGTATAAATAGTTCTTCTCTTCGTAGTTAAATCCATCACTTAACAGATAGTGTGTATAATGGACGGTGTTTTTTAGTATAACTGCTGCTAAACCGCTGGCAAGACCAACGCCTACTGCTAAAATGTAAACCTGATACTGTTGGGTAATGTTTCGGGCAGTCCATTGTACCACCTTCGTGTATAATCTTTTCCTTCTTGTCATAGATTAGATTCATTTGCCTTGGCCAATAAACTTTAGCATTAATTTGAGTAACACTCATTAAACTTAATACATTTATCGTTTCTTAAGGCTGTTTTTGAGAGTTAGCTCTATTAATTAGTTGAAATTTTGTTTTTCATTCTTTGGTAATGTGGCAATGCCATCAAGATAAAGAAAGCCAATGCTGAAAGGGTGACAATTGACAGTAGTAGGTAACTCTGATTAAAACCAATGCCTTCCATTAGATATCCGGTAAAGATTGCTCCCAACCCGATACCTGTATCTAGGGCCGTGAAAAGTGTACTGTTGGCGGCTCCTCGTCTTGATGCCGGTTCGAGATTATTCACCATTGCCTGAAATGTAGGGAAGATTATCCCAAAACCAATTCCAAACATGGCTCCTGAAGCAACCAGACCAGAAAAATAGGGGAACACTCCCAATATTGCGGTTCCTAAAGCTACTGCCGTTAACCCGATTAATACTAAGTAAGATGGCCCCTGTCTGTCAAAGACCTTCCCTGAAATGATTCGGGTGATAGCCAACATGATTGCATATACAGTAAAGAAAATGCCCGTCTTTCCGATTTTGTTATGCTCGGCATAGAGCGTTATAAAAGAGATTATTCCTCCATAAGAGATCATGGTAATGAGCATCACTAAGCTTATAGGCAAAGATCTCTTGCTTATAAGTGAAGAAGGCGTAAGCTTTAAACTTGAGGGTCTTTTAAAATGAGGAAACCGGATGAAGAGAAGTAATATAAAAGAGAACGAAGCTATCAGGGTGCCTGTTAGAAAAAGCATATTCCAATCCATGTTTTCGATTATCACTAACCCTAATAGTGGGCCGATAGCCATTGCAAGTGGCATTGCTAACCCAAAGAATCCAATGCCTTCTCCTTTCCGTTTTGCAGGGATTATATCTACTACTACAGTCGAGTTGGTAGTAGTAGTGATTCCCCATGAGATGCCATGAAAGAAACGTAATATTAGAAACTGAAGCAGTGTCACCGAGACAGCGTATAATCCGATAAACAGGGCAAAGAATGCCATCGCGATGATTAAAATCATTCTTCTGCCCAAAAGATCGATAGCCCATCCGGTAAAAGGCCGAATAAGAACAGCCGCAAAAGTATAGACCCCGATAATCCATCCTACTTTGCCGGAACTTGCCTTTAACTCCTCCACCAGATAGACAGGAAGTGTTGGTAATAAAAGATAAAAGGAGAGAGAGAGGAGTAAAGAAGATAGTGTCAAAAGAATAAATCCTTTACTCCATAAACGGGATTCTTGATCCAGCATATCAATATTTTTTACCTTTACGAAAGGTGCAAATATACGATAGAAAACAAGCAAAGTCTTTCGTTAATCATGTTAAAAGAGAATGATCGTTTAGATATAGCCCTTTGTTAAAGCGGCCAATTCAGAGTACCTTTTAACCAGTTGTAGATTTGCTAAATCATTAACAGTAGTAAAAAACAACACAGTATTGTCTATGAGTGAAATTTGGGATATCAGATACGGCGGTTCCGAGTATATCTATGGGAAAGAGCCTAATCAATGGTTTAGGCAGTCGCTTTCAGAGTTAAAACCCGGAGTGCTTCTGTTGCCTGCTGATGGCGAAGGCCGTAATGGAGTCTGGGCGGCACGATTGGGTTGGGAAGTCTTTGCGTTTGATATGTCTGAAAGAGCTCAAACAAAGGCGCTATCTCTTGCAGAAGAGTTTAATGTAAAAGTTGATTATCGACTTGGTGATGCCACGAAAATAGAGTATCCCAAAGAGAGTTTTGATGCCATTGCGGTTGTTTTTCTTCATTTACCGGAAGAAATTCGTCACGTGGTCTTCAAGAGGTTAATCACTTTTCTGAAGCCGGGTGGTCATCTTATTGTCGAGGCTTTTACAAAGAGACACTTTGGTAATACAGGTGCAGGCCCAAAAGATATCACACTTCTTTATGATCCGGAGCACATAAAGGAAGATCTTATGGGGATGAATTTAAAATACTTTGAAGAATCAGAATACCTGATCGATGAGGGACCTAATCATCAGGGTAATGCGATATCCCTAAAAGTGTTGGCTCAGAAAGCAGATAGGTAGTTTCCTAATAAGAATCGGGGAAGATATCTTTCAGTTTATCCATTATTTTGGAGGCACAGTAGTTTACCGAAACACCATCTGTAGAAAGCTCAAGGGTAGGACTTACCGGAGTCTCAAAGGGAGAGCTAATGCCGGTGAACTCTTTAATGATACCTGCTCTGGCCTTAGCGTATAACCCTTTTACATCTCTGGACTCACATACTGACAGAGGGGTGCTCAGAAAGACATCGATGAAAGGGAAATCAACCATCAGGTTATTGACAAGACTGCGGGCGTCATTGGTAGGTGTGATAAAGCAGCAGACAGGGGTAACACCCGCCAGAGATAGAATTTTTGCTACCTCCGCTGCACGTCTCAGGTTTTCATTTCTATCTTCCAGAGAGAAGCCCAGGTTGTTATTTAGTCCTCCTCTTAATACATCTCCATCAAGTAGATAAGACCTATAATTACTATCTTCAAGTAGTGCGATAAGTTCACGGCCAATGGTAGTCTTCCCTGCTCCTGAGAGACCGGATATCCAGATGATGGGGGCAGAGCCTAGTGAGTATGTTTTTTGTTTCATAGAAGATCTCTGAGTTTAGCGTTTAACATGATTGAATACGCTAAGTTTGCAGTGTGGCAAATATATCGCATTATGAAAATTCCTGCAAAAATAGCAGTCAATAAAAATCAAGGGCTCATCCTTAGGAGATTCACCCTTAACGATGCGGATGATTTGGCTCTGGTTGCCAATTATGCTGAGATTGCAATACATTTACGTGACTCATTTCCGTATCCTTATTACCATAAAGATGCTGTTGGTTGGTTGGAGTATCTTGAGACGGGTTTGGAGCAGGTTTGGGCTATTACCATGCAAGAAAAGATTATCGGAGCTATAGGGTTAATACCTCAGGCAGATGTTAATCGGTTTAATATGGAGCTTGGATATTGGCTTACACCGGCTTATCATCATCAAGGGATCATGTCGCAGGTTATTCCGATCCTCTTGGATAAGGTGTGGCGTTATACTGATATACATAGGGTTTATGCTGTTGTTTTTGCTGAAAACAGCAATTCAGCCCTCTTACTTGAAAAGTGTGGATTTATAAGAGAGGGGCATTTTAAAGAATCAGCTTATAAACGGAATCATTGGGTTGATGAATTGGTGTATGCTATTCCTAGTCCGTTTGACAGAACCTTTGATCAGAATGAGAATGTTTAATAGGTATATCAAATGATATATTGTTAAATCCATTCATGCATAGGTCATACAGTTTTTTATCTTTGTAGCGGTTTACCGTACCACTAAATAATCACGTTACTACAAATCTGTCAAAACAGTTAATAATGAACAAATTTTTATCAGTTGCCTTAGGGTTGGCTTTTGTTGGCCTATTTGGTACATCTGTTAGTGCTCAGACCGACTCGGTCTACACTTTTAAAGATGTCAAGATTTTAAAACACACCTCTGTTAAGGATCAATACAGAAGTGGAACTTGCTGGAGTTTCTCTGGTAATGGCTTTCTTGAAGCCGAGTTGATCAGAACTGGAAAGGGTGAGTTTGACCTTTCAGAGATGTATGTTGTTAAGGAGTCATACAGCGAGAAAGCTGAAAAGTATGTAAGACTACAAGGCTCACTTAATTTCGGTGGAGGTGGTGCATTCCATGATGTTACTAATGCTTGGAAAAACTATGGGGTTGTCCCTGAATCAGCTTTTGCCGGGTTACAATACGGTGAAGACAAGCATGTTCATGGTGAGCTTGACGCAGTATTGAAAGCCTATATGGAGGCCGTTATTAAGAACCCTAATAAGAAACTCTCAACCGCATGGCATGCTGGGCTGGATGGTATTTTAGATGCATATCTGGGAGCTAATCCCGAGAAGTTCACCTATAACGGAAAAGAGTATACCCCTAAGAGTTTCGCCGATTATCTGGGACTAAACATGGATGATTATATTGAGATCTCATCTTATACTCATCACCCATTCTATAAACCATTCATTATTGAGGTTCCCGACAACTGGTCATGGAATCAGGTTTACAATCTGCCTTTAGAAGATATGATGAAGGTCATTAACAACTCTCTTGAGAATGGTTACACCGTTGGTTGGGCAAGCGACGTAAGTGAAAAGGGTTTTGCGTATAATAAGGGTATTGCAGTTGTTCCTGAAACATCTGTTAATGAGCTAGCCGGTTCAGAAAAGGCTAAATGGGAAAAGATGACTGAAAAGGAGAGAATGTCGCAGATGTACAACTTTGATAAAGTTGTTCCTGAGAAGAAGATTACCCAAGAGATGCGTCAAGCCGAATTCGACAATCAGAAGACCACTGATGACCATGGTATGTTACTCGTAGGTTATGCTGACGGTCCTAATGGAGCTAGGTTCTACAAAGTAAAGAACTCATGGAATGTGGATAATAAGTATGAAGGTTACTTCTATGCTTCTATTCCTTTTGTTGAGTTTAAGACTATGTCAATCATGGTAAATAAAAAGGCTATTCCTGCAGAGATATTAAAGAAACTCGGTCTTTAATAGCTGTTATAAACATAAAAAGAGTCTTCTCAGTTTGAGAGGGCTCTTTTTTATTTGATGACTAACGTTGAAATTGAATATTTCTATTTCATTTATAAAAAAAAAGGAGAGACCTAATTTGAATTTGGAAAGGAAACACTTGAATTACTTACCAAGAAAGTATTGTTTTGAATCCAAGGTATTGGCTTTTTTTCTTTCAGGAGAGGTTAAATGAGAGTTTAATTTTTGTATTTGCAATAGCTTCAGATATATCAAAACTGGTTCAAAAGGATAGAAAATGTAAAGTAGACAATGCGGTATTCGGGATATAATCTATCTTGTTTGTTTGATATTCGTTTTAAGGAATGAGTTTTTTTGGAAAATGTTGGATAGTAGATTTAAGGCCTTTTAAATTAATATCTTAGGGTATTGGTTGAAGTAGAAATAATTGAAGAAGTTTAGTATAACAACTTAAGAAATAGGATGAGTCACTTTCTTGAATTGAATCAAGAGAATTATCTAGCAATGTTCTTTTCGGTTATAGTACATTGATTTTTTTTTATTATTATTGCAATTGCCTATTTAGTACCTACTCAATTTATTTTGTTATTAAAAAAATACAGATATGTTCATTATGGACATGTTAGTTTGTGGCTGTTTTATGCTTTGTTAGTCAGTAGATTAGCTGTGCTTCTATGGGACTGACGGGGCGAAGCTGTTTAGTATTCTGAGGTATTCTATATCAATTTTACACTTAAAAATTTGGCTCTTTTACTTGTTAGATTGGAGAGATATGATTTGTTGGGCCTCTATTCTCTTGTTTTCTGAATAAGCTTTCCGTTTTGCTTAACAAGTTAAGTTATAGTAGATTTTCGATTTTCCGAAATGTTATGGTTTGTGATTTTCGGTCATTCTAGTTCCAGTTTTTTAGGGTAGAAAGAGTTTTTTATTCGGTATATGATTTGTAAATCAGTTTTAAATTTTTGATAATCAATGTTTAATTATAATACTCTGGACAATGGCTTTTATTGATAAAAAATCGAAATTGGAATACCTGATTGAACTAATTAGAACAGGTAGAGGTGGAAGTACACATGAATTGTCTGAAAAGATTTGTGTTTCGAGAAGGACTCTTTTTAGATATTTAGACTTACTGAGAACTATGGATTACCATATTGTTTACTGCACAAGAAGTGAAAAGTACTATTTAGTTCATCCAACTGATAATAAAGATTAGGTTGTATCATTCACTATTACTTTGATTCTGGATTCTTCTTCATCTCAAGTGATCATTTTTTTTATGAATTACAGGTGATTTGAATTCTTAATCTGATGATTATGATTTTGCCGGAGAGTAAAGGGAGAATATCTTTTTTCAAAGTTGTGGTGCCGATGCGAATTTGAAGAATGGCACTCAAGTGTCAAATTTTGTCACTTAGATAGTCCATCTTTGTAGAATTGTTAGTAACCCTATTTGTATATAATTATGTTATATTTTCACTGGAATATTTTGAAAACTTCTCTGAATTGTTGGTTTAGGTTTTCTACGCTTTTTGCAGGATTTGTTTTGATAATTCTCTTGAATTCTCCTTTTGATGTCAGTTCTCAAGAGAATCTTTTTCTAAAGAAAGGTTCATTAGGATTAAAGACAATTCAAGCAAATTTTGAATCCTTAAATTCGGAGTCTATTAAGTTAAATAGGAATAACTATTATCTGAATTACAGGTCTTTTAATAAGAATAACTTTTCTCTTTCAGATTCATTGATTGATCTTAAAAGGTATAATCAAATGGCTCTATTTATCGTTTATAAGTCAATTGATTCTTTTCCTAAAAATATAATGACTTTGACAGACACAATTGGAAGAGTATCATTTGGAAATAACCTTATAAATGATGAACAGTCAAATAAAAGTTTGGAATTAGATGCATCTAATGGAGTGATTGTCTGCTATGAATTAAATAGTTACGAAACTAAATTTAAAAGGAGTCTTTCGTTAAAAGAGTATTTGAAGGATATGATTACTCCAGTTCAACAAATCCTTGAAATAATAATATTGCCCTATTTACCAAATATCCAAGTGAGAAACATAATAGAATCCTATCTATCAATAAAGTATGGAATATCACTTAATCCGGGGACGAGTTACTTTTCTTCTAAAAGTGAGATGATTTGGGATGGTAAAAGTAGTAGTTATCAGTCTAGAGTCACTGGGATAGGGTTTGACTATGGTACTGGATTGGATCAAAGGCAATCTCAGAATAGTTCTTGGCCTCAGTTATCAATTGGGTATGATAGTATCTATAGTTTCAATTTTCAGAATAAAGTTCTTATAAATGGTTTGCACTATTGTGTTTTTGGTGATAATGGTAAAGATTTTAAATTTGAAACAGATATAGAGAATGGAATTAGGGTTCTAAAGAGAGATTGGCGACTTCAATTAACTGGAAATGTTATCCGTCAGGAGTCTTATCATGTGAAACTTTCAAATTTTAATGAGGCTCTGTCGATTGATTCATCGGTTTGGCTAGTCGTTACAGATTCAACCAACATACAAGTTGATTCAAAAAATAAGCATATTGTTTCAAGATATTATAAAGGTATTTTCAATTCTGGTTCAATCGATTTTAACCTTGTTTCCTTTGGAAGAGATCAAGATTCAAACTCCACTTCGTATTTTACGTTTATTCAAACAGGAAAGTTTGCTGCCGTTGCTTCTTTTGATTCGAGATCTTGTGCATGTCCACATATGGCTGATTTATATATAAAAACATTAGGAGGTAAGGCTCCTTTTACGTATGAAGTGATCGGGCCTCACTTTTCCCATCGGGTTATTTCAAATGAGTCTGAGATGATTGTGAATCAGGTTCTGCCTGGGGAGTATGTAATTAGTGTGGTTGATAGTTTAGGAGAAAGATTCTCTATTACAAAACTGTTAGAATTTCAAAATTCTAACTTGGATGTTTATTTACCAGAAATGATTGACTTCGAGCAGGGCTTAGGTGTTGAATTAACTCCCGTCTTTTTAGGAGACCCTCCAAATCTATATCAAAGTCAATGGTATAATGGGGATAACTGTATCTCAAACGATTGGAGTCTTCATGTTAATGAACCAGGGATCTATTCTCTCATGTTAACCAATCAATCTGGATGTAAGCATCTATTTACAACAACTGTAAGTAAATCAATTGCAGATTTCAATGAGTGTATTAAGTTATTTCCTAATCCAGTTAGAATTGGAGAACTTTTTGAACTTGATCTAAGTGACACTGGACATGGTAATTGTGATGTTTATATAATTGATTCGTATGGAAAAATCATAAAGCATCTATTGACTCAAAGTTCGCATGTTTTATATAGTAAACTTTTTAACCCTGGTTTTTATGTTATTAAAGTTGAAACATCCGAAAGTAGTTATCAGATTAAGTTGGTAGTTATATAGGCATGTCTAAAGATCAAAGTGTTATCTTGATAAATAATTATTTTCAACAGTTTATAATAAGTATCATGACCCCAGTATATACAAAGAACTTTTTACGTAGACCATTTTTCAACTTATCATTTAGTTTGGCTCTATTTGGAATGCTACATAGTACAATTGCTTACCCTGCAAGCGAGATATCATCATTGATTAATGGTGGGGATGCCTTTATCATTGTAGAGAGTGAATTTAACCGAAATGCGACTACCTTTTTTATACCGACTGTTGTAAATGATATAGACGGAATTAAGAATAGTGATGAGGAAAATGTTATTGAACGAGAAGCAAGTCCTGATAAATATGGTGATATATCTAGTCAAAATAGTGCCACGATCAATGAATTCTTTGCAGATTTATCTGAGGGGGTTATTGGTGTTTCTTTAGATGATCGTATTGATAATCCCTCTGATAATCTTTTTGTTGTTGAAATTAATAGGGAGGTAATAGAATCAGATAAAGTTTTCTTATGTTATGATTTATTTGGAGTACAAAATCAAGATGGGATCAGTCTAAGTGTAAATCAACATCCTTCTACTGGGGGGTATCTTTCAAAGACTTGTCAAGAATGGTCAAATGTAAAGGAAGAGTTGCCTAGCCAATGGATGAAAAAGGGAGAAAATCAATTTCTTTTTACATCTATACCTTCTTCAGGAGTATCATATAGAATCAAAAATCTCAGAATTGTGATTGAAGAAGATAATGAAAGTTCTTCCGTAGATCAAAGTATAATTATCCAGAATAAACTTCCATTAGTAAGTTCTAATGGGAAAGTTTATGTTAAGGGTTTTATTAAAGGAATAGATAAAGAGACAATTGTTGAGGTTGAAGATCAATCAATTGTTGTTTTAGATGGCGTATTTGAAGTTTTCACAGATGTTGAGAACCTCGAAGATAACCACAGTCTGATAGTGAGAGCTAGGGATTCCAGAGGTATTCTCGGACAAGTTAGTCTGCCAGTTGAATGTGAAGTTGAGAAAATAGCTATATCTGAATATGAGAAAGCTTTTAATCAGAAATCTGCTTCATTTGATCCACAAAATGTTCCAGCTTATTTAGAAACCAGAGGAGCTTCCATTGTTTTCCCTAAGGGTAGCTTGGATAATCAAACAGAGATTTCAATACGAAAACTTCGTAAACAGGATATACCTCCAATGGGCATAGGTTTAGTAAATGTAACATCGGGAAAATGTGGATATCGTTTTACTCCTGATGGAATGACTTTCTCTAAGGCTGCGATGATTTCTATTGCATATGACTCTACTTTAATACCTGTAGGATATACGCCTGAAGATATTAGAACCTTCTTTTTCAACACCAATTCAAAAAGATGGGAAATGGTAAGGTTGGATACTGTAGAGAGAGCTTCGCAAATGGTCACCTCATATACTACTCACTTTACTGATTACATTAATGGGATAATACAGGTTCCGGAGAGCCCTCAAACAAGTGGCTTCACTACTACAATGATGAATGATATAAAGGCTGCTGATCCATCTACAAACATAACGTTAATTAGTCCACCTGAATCGTCTCAAACCGGGGACGCTAATATTTCATATCCAATAAAGATTCCGGCTGGTAGGCATGGAATGCAACCGCAGCTTGCTTTGCAGTATTCAAGTGGTGCTACAGGAGACAGTTGGGTCGGAACAGGTTGGGATTTGTCGGTTTCTTCGATAGCTATAGATTCTCGTTGGGGGGTACCAACATTTGGTGATAAAAATAGTGATGGGGATTATGCTGATACTGGAGAGAATATTGAAACAGAGATCTATACGTTGGATGGTGAACAGTTAATGTACCCAAAGTTGGAAGTCTCTGATGGTTTTGTAGACTGGATGCCGCATCGTCATTATGAAGAGGTACCTGGAGTCTTTAGTACTATTGCTCGTCCTAGGATAAGCCCAAGTAGTGCCTATTTTACTATTAGAAAACAAGGAAGTTTTGCGAAAATTCAGAGGCTTGGGAATTCTCCATCTAATTATTATTGGAAAGTCACCGAATCTGATGGCACGATTAAATGGTATGGTGGTAAGACCGCAAGTGATATTACAAGTTCTACCGCTGTCTTGAAAAACCCTCATGGAGATATTGTCTATTGGTCTCTTTTTCTAGTCGAAGATGTGCATGGGAATAATATAAAATATTATTATGAAAGTAAATTGTTTCCAGCAACAACTGGTACGAATTCTAAACTTTCGGATGGTAGATATTTATACCTTTCAAAGATTGAATATACTGGTCAAAATGGTAATTCAGGAAATTATAGTATAGAGTTCGTGAAAAATTACAATGTTAAGCCTGATGTTAGTATAAATGCAAGGATGGGTTTTAAGCAAATTGATCCTTATCTGTTAAGTAGAATCAATGTTAAATTTCAAAATCAACTCGTTAGATATTACGTGTTAGATTATAATTTAGGAAGATTTAATAAGACTCTTTTAAATAGGATCTCCGAATTTGATAAAGATGGGCATCTTTTTTATGAAAATAAGATTGATTATTATGACGATATGATGCAGGATGGTAAGTTAGTTTTGTTTAATGGACCGGACTCTGTTATTATTTGCCCTGATCATTGTTATGAGGTGAGTTTTCCTATACCATATTCTAGTGATTTGGCGGTTTTTCAATATCATATTAGCGCAAATTACATTCTTAATAGTTCTTCGTTTCCGAATATTCAGGAGACTTGCCTTTATCCTGCTTCAGTTGCAAGAGTTAATAGCTTTACATTAAATGATATTGAATATTTCCCAAGTAATAATAATTTATATTTGACTCATTATTCAAATGGAGTGGTCCAGAATTTGTGTACTGCAAATGCTTTCCCGTTTAAACCAAATTATGCCCTTCAGAATCCGAATTTCTGTGAGTCTTTTTCTGATTGGTTATATAGCCATCCTCTTCTTTCTATTACTCCATTTAACTTACATGTAACTAATAATTCCTATTCTCAATCATATTATAATAGCAATAATAGTCCTCAAAATCACGTATTGTTATCTTATGATTGTACTTTTACAAGCGATATAAAAGCTACTGGGAGTTCAGAACTTTACATTCAAGGATATAATAGTACCTTTGTTGATAATTTGGTTAGCAATTCGGCTAATATAGCATATGGAATTACCTGTGAAGTTATAGTTAATACTGATAATGGTTCATGTAATTTTGGTAAATATAACTTTTCTGATCCTTATTATGTAGCCAAGTTTAATAATGACTTTGCTTTAAAATACCCTGGAATTCCTACTCCAACTGTTATGAGTGATAATGGATCAATAAATATATATATTCCAAATACCACTGCAAACACAACTTTTAATTCTATTGTTTTAACAGGTGGTGGTATTAGCAATACCTATCTTTTTAATATATGTAGTGATAACCCTATTGAGAACAAGTCTAATAGTTGGAAGAATGTGGTGGTTTCCAAAGATGACATTGAATTTGGTGTAAATAAATTGATATCGGAGGGCAAATTTGTTGACCAACCAATTTCCGATGCACCACTGCATATTGTAGAAACTGTTTCCTATGAATCTCTTAATTCTTCTTCTTTAAGGGATATTTTAAATGACAGAAGTGATACAATTCAATGGAATGATTTTTATGATTTCTCATTAAAGAAAGACGACTACGTATTGACTATAACTCGTGATTCATCGGTCTGGTATGATAGTAATGGAGTGGCGATTAGGGATTTACGTAAACTTAATGTTTTATATGGGTTATTAAATTTTGATATCGATTCATTATATTCTGATTTTCAAGTGCAACATCGTTCATACGTGAAAGATTCTCGACTTAAAGAGGTTAAAATAGCACAAGATAAGTTAAATGCTTTACGAGATCAGAGATTCTTTAAAGTCGAATCTGATGTAAGCGGAATTTCTAAATCTAGAATCAGTTTATTTAAAGATCATAATAGCAGGCGCTCAGGTGTTGATAATCTTGTTGGTAAGTATAAAACTCGTTTTGAACCTATTCAAGGTCTAAATACAGATGGAGTTAATTGCGGTACAATCACGAATCAAGGCTTTTTAATACAATCTATACTTCCTTCGTTTAATAGTGCTGCAAGTATGTTAGGGAGTACTACAAGCGAAAATTATAATGTAGGTGGTTATCTTGGACTAGGGATAGGACGTAACCATTTTACTAAACTCTCAACATTTGGGGTTCAGTATAATAAAGGATGGAGTTCAACTACAGCAAAACTTAATATGGTTGATATTGATGGGGATGGTCTGGATGATATAGTTGTAAAGGAGGGTGATCAGCTTTACTATAAAAAGCATATAGTTGAAAGAATCTACGATGAAGACAATAACCTTAAAATTAACCATTCCTTTGCTCAAAATAGACGTATTCAAGGAATATCTAATTTTTTTAAGCAGGATGGGACATCATCAAGTTTCAATTTTCAAGCAACTTTTGGTATAGGTTTCGTTGGAGGTTTTGCTGGTACAGATCGTGCTAAATCCAAGTCGGAAAATTCGATTTATTTTACTGACGCAAATGGTGATGGACTTATTGACATTGTTAAGAACGGGACTGTCTTTTTTAATAGACTCGTTAACAATGTCCCGTTTTTTGAAGCTGACAGTAAACATACAGAGAATATGGTTATTACTGCGGCACCTAGAGATATTAATACACCTGCTGAGTATTTTCAAAATGAAATAGAGTATCCTGATAATGATGCCGTACGTGTTTGGGAAGCACCTGCCGATGGTACTATTAAAATTGAAAATCATATTGTTCTTAATGATACAACTAAAAACACCCTTGTAACTATAGAGATTAAAAAAAATGATCCTACACCTAATAATACTTCTGGTAAAGATGCTATGATAAATAGTTACATACCAAATATTAATGAGAATTTTGGCTCTTTAGATCATATTTTGGCTGGAAGATGGACTAGAAGTGGGAAGTCAATGACGCAGAGAATGCTGATTGATTTTAATCTTTCAAATATTCCTGCTGGCTCGACAATTAATTCCGCCTTTTTGAGTCTTTATGGTGTTAAATCAAATATGAATGGTTATAGCCAATTCATTTCACCTGCGACATCAAATAATTCTTTTATTAGGAGAGTTACCTCAAATTGGTCAGAAAATGGTGTTACATGGACGAATCAACCCACCACCACTACTTTGAATCAGGTAGCTCTTCCTTCCCTACAATCTACTTCTAGTTTAATTCTCAATTTTGAGAATATTAATGTGACTAGCTTGACCCAGGATATTATTGATAATCCGTCTAATAGCTTTGGGTATATGATTAACATGGCTAATGAGAGCCAGACGTGGAGAAGGATTGTATTTGCTTCATCAGAAAATTCGGATACTTTAAAGCATCCTAAGCTGACAGTTCAGTTTACACCACCTGGTGGAAAAGGAAGAGATAATGGAAGTGGCTGTGGAAATTCCACAGAACCCCCGTGTCTTCTTTTCGGAGCTACTTTGAATAGTAGTCTTAAATCGATTGATAATGTCTTATTACAAAATAGTACTGTTTGTAACTCTGAGGAGACTCCAATTTTTGTTAGAAAAGGTGACCGCGTTTATTTCCGGATTCATAATATTGCTAATGGAAATCCATCTGTTACCTGGGATCCTAAAGTTGAATATCTCAACGGATATTATGCAACTTTGACTGACCAAAATGGATTGACTCCGTTTAGTAGTAGATACTCTGACGGTTTTATCTTGTCAAATGCAACTGGTTTTATTGCTCCTGGTGATGGAGTTGCAACGATTTCTTGGGATCGAGTTGAGGTGAGTAATCTTTCAGATAATGTTACATTTGAGATAATAAAGGCTGAATTCTCTGGCGCTGAACAAGAACCAATTAGTCAGACTGTCATCTTTTCTAGAACGTGTAATGCGGGTACTACTCAATCCGTTGAGTCAGGAAGTCTTTCCCCTGTTGTTATTAGTGGCAATAAATCTAATCCCGCGGTAACCACTGTGTTTTATTTTAACTTGAAATCAAATTCAAATGTTAATTGGAAGCAGATAGAATGGCGTCCTAAAATTGTTAGCCTTGTTAAAGGGGATGTTATAGGTTTAGATAATCAACCTGAGGGGACTCTCTCTTCTGAGCAGACAGATTATCCTATTGTCAATTATGATATCTATAAATCATATCTTTGCGCTCAGCCATATTCAGTATATAGTTTAGGGTTAAACGAAACGACCCATGAAATTGCCCCTAGTTTAGATGGTATTTTTAGTTCATCAGATAATGGTATTATACATTTTGTAATTAAAGGAAAGGGATCTTTAATTGGTTCAAGAGAAATATCTGTCTTAAATGGGGTGGTTTCCATAGACAATCTTCAGAACATTATAATACCTAGTATTTATTCTGAGATTGAAATTGGATTTTATACAGATGATTCAAAAAATGATAGTTTGACATCTTCTTTATTAGAAAAAATGGCTCAGACTGAAAATACTGTTGCATATGTCTATTCTGGGTTAATCACAACTCCGTTATCTAGTTTTGATGTAAATCTTTTTCAAAAACCCAGATCAAATTTTGGACCTATGTATAGACAATGGGGGCAGTTTATGTATAATCCTGATGTTGTAGAAAATGCATTACCTATTGGTTCCTTCCCAGGCTTTCTTATCAAGGATGAAGCACTTGTGGTCTCGCAGTCCCAAGCCACAGATATACAACAAGCTATTAATACCTTAGAAAATTCAGGATACAATCAAGTTAATCTGGACGATTCTATCGCTTTACAAAACTTTGAGAACAATCTCAATCAATTTCAAGCGAATACTGCCTCATTGCTTAATGTTCCAATGGTTTCGGCACAACCAATCAGGTATTTTAATGACGGAGAGTATTTAGATAAGTGGATTGGATTCCATGAGCAGTGTTATACCGCTGAATTTTCAACTAGAGCTGCTGGTTATTCTCAATCTTTTGAAGGGTTTATTAACGAGGAAGATGAAACTGTTCAAGCAACTCTTAATACTGGAGCTTATGGGATTACTAAATATAGCATTAATTCTGGTAGAAACATTTCAGCAGGTGCTAATATTGGCATAGGATCTGCAAGTTATGGAATCACAGGTTCAAGATCACTTGATGGCAAAAATAAGTCTTTGACTGATTATGCTGACATGAATGGAGATCGGTATCCTGATATTATTTCATCTGAAGAAGTTCAGATGACAAATCGGACGGGAGGTTTGTTTTCAACTATCTCGAGAAATACGAATGTAAGTGGCGTTGTTCAAAGCTCTGAGAGTAGTTCTAGAGGTGGTGGCGCGACCGGTAGTTATTCTGGTGGTGGAAAAAGTGGGGGTGGTGATAAAGGAGAATATCCAAAATTTGATATTCCGAGAATTGATATTCCGTCAGGAAATTCATCAATTGGATTATCTGGTAATTTTTCCAGTGGAAATGAAAAGACATCCCGGATGTGGGCTGACTTTAATGGTGATGGTCTCAGTGATTTACTTCAAAGATCAGGTGATAGTATATCAGTATATCTGAATTTCGGTAATAATGCTTTCCCTTCTAGCCAAAAGTTTAATTGGGGTAGTTTTTATCCTATTAAAGGTTCATCAAGAAACTTTGGTGGTGGTTTAGGTTATAGTTATGCTTCTGGAAGCGTTGAAGCAGGCGTTTCTCTCAATAATAATACATCGGGATCTGAGTACATGATTACTGATATGAATGGAGATGGATTGATGGATGTAGTTCGTTCATCCGATAATACCCTTTTTATCACTTTTAATAAAGGTATTTCTTTTGCCCCGGAAACGACAGATACTGTGAGTTTTTCCTTAGCTGACAACGCATCGTCCATTTCTGCATCTGCCAATGTGGGGTTTACTATTGCTTGGGTCACTCCAATATTTTTTATTCCGTTTAAGTTCCCTTGTATAAATGCAAACGGTCAATATGCAACCTCAACTAACAAGACCTTAAAATCAATTACTGATTTTGATGGTGATGGTTATCCAGACCTATTAGAAGAGGTTGATGCAACAACTGTTAAAGTTTGGTATTCTAATATTCGAAGGACTAATAAGCTTAAAGCTGTTCACAATCCATTAGGTGGTGAGTTTATTATCGATTATAAAGTATCTGAGAAAGACTACAATAATCCAAATTCTAAATGGGTTATGAGTGAGGTAGTTGTAAATGATGGGTATAATTTTAATAATGATGGTGAAGATGTTTATAAAAAGTGTTATACCTACGAGAATGGGCGTTATGATAGGCGTGAGCGTGAGTTCTATGGTTTTGGAACTATTAAAACTAAAGAATATTCAAAAAATGATAGTGGAAAGGATGTTTTATATAGAGTTGGAGTGAGTAAGTTTCACAATAGAAACTATTTTCTAAAAGGCTTGATGTATGAATCTTACGTTTATAAAGGGATGGATTCGACTAAAATCTTTAGTAAAGAAAATCGACTGTATAAATTAAAAGCTTTACTTGATGATAACTTGCATATTGACCTTAACTCAGAACTACCATTAACCTTTGATGTTGGTGGTTCTGAAGGTAGAAAATCAGCTATTGCATTGCTCTCTGAAATAACAACTTCAATCTATGATCTTGGTACCAGTCCTATTGTTTCAAGAGTTACTATGCAATATGATGAGAAGGGAAGGGTTTCGAGTTATATAAATCTCGGTGATATTGCTGTTACATATGATGATTATTCATCTGCAATTACTTACCATGAGATTTCTTCTCTTACTGATAAAAATATTGTAAGTATACCTGAAACAATTTCTGTTTTTGATGCCAATGGACTTCTATTAAGACAACGAAGTACCTCCGATATTGATCCATTAACAGGTGATATTGGGAAAATTAGTATCTCTCTGGATAGTATGGGCAATACTTCTGAGACAGATTTGGAATATGATAGTTATGGGAATCTAAATAAACTTATATTACCACCTAATCATGCTAATCAACGTATGCAGTATCAATGGACTTATGATGCTGTTAACCATAAAAATGTACACGTTGTAACAGATGCATTTGGGTATAGTACAACTACAGTTTTTGATACAAAGTTTGATGTTCCAACCCAAACAACTGACATGTGTGGTAATACTATAAGTTATTTTTATGATTCTTTTGGTAGGCTTATCAAGGTCATCGGACCTAATGAGGCTCAAAATTCACCTGATGCCTATACAATAAAGTTTGAGTATTTTCCTCTATTTTCAAATGTGAACTCTTCCTCAAATTATGCTGATTGTGTGACACAAGAAAACTTTGTTCCTGTTGCAATTAGTTCTCACTATGATTGCCTAAATCCAGATAATCCAATTGAAACGTATACGTTTATTGATGGATTGGCTCGTCCTATTCAAATTAAAAAAGACATAGAAATAAATCTAAATGAAGATCTTCATGATCTTCCAAGGTATTCTGAGATGATGTCAGTGAGTGGTAAAGCTAATTATGATTTCTTTGGAAGAGTTATTGAGCAGCGCCACCCTACATTTGAACCAAAAGATTGTTCTGTTAATATGATAATCAATAATTCTGATTCAAAGTTCCGTTCCGGAACTCTTTATGATGAAATGGATAGAGCTGTTAAAACTACTGATCCGGATGGTAATTTTACTACAATCGCATATTTTATTGCATCTGGAAAAATGGTCACACACTCTGAGACTGACCAAAATGGAATACAGTCGGTTATCAATGAAATACATAAGGATGCTGCGGGGAAAACATTAAGTGCAATTAATTATGGTCCTCAGAATAATGTTGTTACTAATTTCACTTATAATGCGATTGGAGAATTAATTTCCTATACAGATGCAGATAATCTTACTTCTGAGTATACATATGATTTGCTTGGTAGAAAGACTTCCTTTTTACACCCTGATAATGGTTTCACAAGCTATGTCTATGATAAAGCCGGGAATCTAATACAGGTTCAGACTGCTAATCTTGCAAGTACAAACCAATTTATAAACTATGCATACAATTATAACCGTTTGTCCTCTGTAACCTTCCCGCCAATTGCTGGAAGTTCCAATATCTCAAATGTGTGCTATCTTTATGGTGCTCCGGGAAGTGGTAATAATACAGGTCGACTTGTTGAGTTATCTGATGCTACTGGTACAAGAACCTTCGATTATGGAATGATGGGAGAGGTTGTTGCGGAGAGTCGTGTATTAGTTGCACCCACTCCTCTTCTTCCTACTCGGAGCTTTACCACACTCTTTGCCTATGACAGTTGGAGCAGACTTTTAAGTCAGCAGTATCCCGATGGAGAAATAGTAAGTTTTATGTATGATAAAGGGGGAAATCTTAATAAAATTACAGGTACTCTGTTTGGTTCTCCTTATGATTATTTAGCACGTGTTGATTATGATCATTTTGAGCAAAGGCGTTATGTCAGTTATGGTAATAACACAGAAACCATCTATGATTATTCTCCTGGTCTACGTCAATTACAGACCTTAACGGTTAAGACTGCAAATCAACTGGAGATGGTTAACAATACCTATCAGTATGATAAAATTGGGAATATTACTTCACAAACCAATACAGCCGGGTTTAATAATTCAAATGGAATGGGTGGAAGTATTATTAATAATTATCAGTATGACGTGCTTAATCGTCTTATACGTGCATCTGGTTCCTTTGTAGGTGATAGGATTTCTCAACCACCTTTGGGTAATGATTTCAATGCAGTATATAATCTGGAAATGACGTACAGTAATACAGGCCGAATTGAAACCAAACATCAATCTCATGAACTTAATGGAGATATTGTTACATCGAACAGTTACCAACATAGTTATTCATATCTTAGTGGTACACATAGAGTAGATCAAATCATAGATAAGAATCTGGAAACAGAAACATATACTTATGATTTAAATGGAAACCTTAAAGTTAAGGCAGATAGTCTGAATACAGTTGAATTATTCTGGGATGAGGCAGACCGTTTGAGAGTTTTTTCATCTAATGGGTTAATGCAACACTATTTCTATGATGCTTCCGGTGAACGGGCAATGAAGGCTTCTGGAACCTATAATGCAGTATACATTAATGGACAGTTGGAGAACAGTAATATCATCATGAATGGGTATACAACTTATCCCAATGGATTTATTACTGTAGATGCAAATGGTTTGTATACTAAGCACTATTATATGGGATCTCAGCGGATTGCCAGTAGAATAGGTGATGGTACAGCCGCAATCTTTGAAGGTAACTTACTTGATAATAGTAAGCTTAAATCGGAACAACAATCAGACTTAAATAGGTATGCAAATCAACTTGGAATTAAGGATGTATCGTATCGACCAATTCCTGATTATAGTACTGCAATGCGAGGTGAATTGGAGGTGGTTGTTTACTATTATCACCCTGATCATCTTGGTAGCAATACTTTTGTTACAGATATGACTGGACAACCTTACCAAATGTTCGTAAATTTGCCTTTTGGTGAAACTATGGCCGAACAAACATCCACTGGATACTTCCTGAACCAATACAAGTTCAATGGAAAAGAACTCGATCAGGAGACGGGCTTGTACCACTATATATCTTTTGTTTTTTTCAGCTGAAGGGGAAATGGCTTTATTTAATAATCGCTTTAATGATTTCAGCAAATTCCTCCGGATTCCTTCTGCAATCCCATACCGACACTACAAATACAGTATCACAGTCCTTAAAGAACACGACTTTATATCTTCTAAACACGACCAGAGAACGGAATTCCACTCCTATGCCTTTGAGTTCCTCTTCCACTTTTGCTATCTGCGGAAATTTTATCAGTCTTTCAATTTCATCCAAGATCCCATTATACATTTTTACCGCACCCGCCGGACTCTCCAATGCAATAAAGTCATGAATTTCTGACAGCTGCTTCTTAGCCGCGAGATAAAATACTATCTTCATTGAGGGAACAGTTTTCTCATATCATCGATAGATGTATAATTTATCCCATGCTTGGCATCGGTTACAGCTTTTTGAGCCAATTTTTGGTATTGCTCCAGCGAATAAGGGTTGTTGTCTTTGTGCTTTACCGTATCAATAAATGCCAGCACAGCATTATACATATCCCTGCTGTCAATCTCTGCGAGCAGACTCTCCTTCTCCTGATTATTTAAAACGATTGTCTTTCCCATACCTAGTTATTTTTCTTCAAATGAAAATAAAAACTACGATGCCGTGATCTTTTTGTTGAAGAAATCCTTGAACTTCTTTTTTGTAAGCATTGTATCTACAATTTTAAACACTGTAGCTTTATCATCGTCATCGAGTTGATTAATTAGATTTAATTTTTCAAAATCAGGTTTATTGCTGATTGTAATCTCTTCCGGGACAATATTCTCATAATTGAGTATCTGATCGGTGGTCAAATTAAAAATTATGGCTATCTTTTGCAACTCATCGACAGACAAATCCCTCTTGCCGTTTTCCAACTTGTTGTAGTTACTGTTTCCTATGTCCAGATAAGAAGAAACCTCTTTTTGCATAAGTCCCTTATCTTCACGTATCCTCTTAATAATTCTTCCAATATCCATCCCTGATTATTTATATAACAAAAGTAGTTAAATGTGCGTAAAAAGAAAATAATTGCGAATAGATAAAATATTAACCAAGTGCAAACCGAATAAAAAAGATCGTATTATAACGTCCCTTGTTCCATATTTTAGCCCCCCCATGCCTCTCCCTTCAACCTTTTTCCATACTTTTCTTAGATTTTTACCAATTCGCTAAAATTCATTACCCCTCTGATTAAGTGATTTATACAAGATTCGCCTAAATTGAAAACAATTGCTTGATATTGTGAGTCTATCAAGTACCTTTCCCGTTCCTCTTTCATGACTCTCTCTTATCTCTATATATCTTCTCAATATCCTCTCAATATTCCCTCTTTATCCTCTACCTATACAGTTCGTATCTTACACGAGTTTATAGGGAGAGGATAGGGAGAGGATAGGGAGAGGCATAAGAGGAGAACAAGAGAGGAACTTGAGCGGAGCTAGATTAGAGAGGAACGGAACGAGTAAGAGTGAAGCGGGCCGGAGGGGAAGCGGGGGGGGCAATAAGCTTCTGGCTACTCGCTTTCAGCAGCCAGAGGCCAGAAGCCAGAAGCCATTCTAATTTACTGCTTCAACCCTATTAAAGTTATCCCCGCGCCTCCGCTATCTGGATTATCGTCCTTAAACCATGCAATTTCTGGTCTGGTCTTAAGATAATCTCTCACAATGTTTCTTAGTACGCCATTACCCTTACCATGTAAAACCCTTAGCTCTCTTATATGAAGCAACGATGCCTCGTCGATGTAGTTGAGTAATGAGGGTATTACCTCATCGGCTCGTTTCCCTCTTACATCAAGCGTGATCTGGAAGTTTCCTAAGGTCTTTTCAAGATCGGTAGTGTGCGAGGTGACTGATCGCCGACGTTTTGGCTTATATTCGGATGTATTGGCGTGTACCAACTTCTTAAGCTCAGTATGAAGCATGACCTGATCAAAGGAGACTGTTGCCGATTTTCCCTTTATCGCAACAAGCTCCCCAATTGCATCTTGTTCCTTGATCTGAACCAAATCACCTACCCGTAAAGGCCTATCTTTTACCACTGGAGCTGGCTTCTTTAAAACCTCTGGAATTGGTGGTAGATCATCATCTTCGCCTTGATCACTTTCGGTTAAGCGAAGTGCGTCAGCCTGCATCTTTTCTCTTAGTAGTCGTGTCTTCTCTTTTTCTGCTTGCGCCTCTTTGATATCGGCAATGGTGTTCTCTACCAGTTTATTGGCATTTCTGAGGATGTCAGTGGCATCACGTTTCGCCTTCTTGATCAACTCAGATCGAGACTTCTCTAACTCACCATGCAACTTGACATATTTAGCCAGCGTGTCAGCTAAAAGCTGATCAGCTATCTCTATCTCTTTCCGTTTTTTGTTTAACTCCTCCTTCTCAAGACCCAGTTGTAACAATTGCTCTTCGAAGCTCAGCTCCCCTGTCTCTGTCCTGTTCTTTGCTGACTCAAGAATAAACTCAGGAAAGCCAGTCTTCTTGGCAATCTCAAAGGTGAATGAGCTTCCGGGTCTACCAGTCTGTAGTCGAAAGAGAGGTGCCATATTTCGGGCATCAAAAAGCATCGCCCCGTTGAAGACTCCATTTACCTTACCGGCTAAGAGTTTGAGATTGGCATAGTGGGTTGTAATAACCCCAAATGACCCCTTCTCAGCTAAATATTCGATGATCGCCTCTGCTATAGCTCCTCCGAGTCTCGGTTCTGTTCCGGTTCCAATTTCATCACTTAAAAAGAGAGTTTTATTATCGGTATGCTCAATAAAGTAACGCATGGCGACCAGATGAGACGAGTAGGTGCTCAAATCGTTTTCTAGTGATTGCTCGTCGCCGATATCTATTACGATTTTATCGAAGATACCGGTCTCACTAGTGGCTCTCATAGAAACGGGTAGTCCGCACTGAAGCATATATTGTAACAACGCAACGGTCTTCAAAGCCACCGATTTTCCCCCTGCATTCGGACCAGAGATAACGAGGATTCTCTGGTCATCTTTAAGGGTAATATTCAGTGGAACAACACTTTTATAGTTTGCTTGATGAGATAGATAAAGTAGTGGATGGATAGCATCAAGCCAATCGATTAAAGGGGCATTCGACATCAGAGGCATGACCGCTCCGATCTTTAGTCCAAAACGAGCTTTAGCCTTAATGAAATCTAACTTACCCGTGATTAATAGTCCTGCCTTCAAATCGGATAGATGTTCACGTAGTTTCGCTGAGAAAATCATTAAGATCTTGATGATTTCTCTTTTTTCGGCAGACTCAAGTTCTCTGATTTGGTTATTGGTCTCGAAGATGGCTTCGGGTTCGACATACGCCGTTTGACCGGTGGCTGACTCATCATGAATAAACCCCTTTATTTGCCTCTTATAGGCACTTAGAACAGGGATTACAAGCCTCCCGTTACGAAGGGTCGGCTCAGAGTTTTCGGGGGTTAAACCGGCCTTTCTTGCATCGGCAAGTGTGGCCTCAAGTTTTCTGAAGATTGAGCTCTCCTTTTGTTTGATCTCTTTTCTGATAGAAGCAAGTTCGGGAGAAGCGTTATCATTGATATTCCCTTTATCGTCGACAATTCGAACAAGCTCTTTGATAAGCAAGGGATCGATTGTAAGAGGGGCGACAAGCTGAGCGAGGGTTTTGAATGTCTCAATTCTCTCATCCGTGAACCAAAGACTAATTTCGCTCATTGCCGACAGTGTATGTCGCAGGTCGGGGAGGTTTTCAGGCTCAATCCAGGTGCCGGGGGTAACGAGGCGGGAGAATTCATGACTTAAATCAGGAATATCGGTTGCCGGCAGTGGGTTGCCCGAGATAAGTATCTGTCTCATCTCTTCTGATTGTAATTGTGCCGTATAGATAGCATCGAAATCAGTAGAGAAGGCAATGGTTTCTGTAAATCGAAGTCCTAAGGGACTGGTACAATATTTTTTTACAAGCTCGCGGATTTTGTCAAAGCCGCTTTTCTGCTCAAAGTTTGCTGGATAGGTGGACATTAATGGCTAGGGGGTCTGTTTTTCATTGTCACGAGGGCTAGACCGCCCTCTGATGTCTCTTTGTAAATTGAAGGAAGATCGTGTCCGGTAAGGTTCATCGCCTCGACGACCTTATCGAACGAGACCATGTGCCGACCGTCAGAGAGTGTTGCATAAACATTGGCGTCGAGGGCACGAGAGGCTGCTACGGCATTTCTTTCTATGCAAGGAACCTGAACAAGACCAGCGACAGGGTCACAAGTTAGGCCTAGGAAATGCTCTAATCCCATAGAGGCAGCGTATTCTACTTGTGCAGGGGTGCCACCGTAGAGTTGTGCGGCGGCTCCGGCAGCCATTGCACTGGCTGTGCCAATCTCACCCTGACATCCAACCATGGCTCCTGAGATAGATGCATTAGTTTTAACGAGATTTCCAATGAGTCCCGCAGTTGCAAGTGCTCTTACTATCTTTTTATCTGAGAGTTGGTTGTTTTGTTGAAGAAGAAATAAAACACCCGGAACGACGCCACATGAGCCACAGGTAGGAGCAGTAACCACTTTGCCTCCTGATGCATTCTCTTCAGCAACGGCTAGAGCATAAGCAAAGATTATATTACGGCGACGCATACTCTCCTTATGTGAGTTAAGTTTGGTGAAGTATTGTGACGCTTTTCTCGGATAGTTTAATCCGCCGGGAAGAGCCCCCTCGGCTTCAATTCCTCGTGCAACAGCCTCTTTCATAACCCCCCAGACTTCGAGCAAGTAGTCCCAGATTTCAGGTTCTTCATACTCTTCAACAAATTCCCATAGGTTTCGTCCATTGTCTTTACACCACTCAAGAATGTGTTTCATCTTGCTTAATGGGTAGATGTTTTGCCTTGGGTCTCGAATACCGGTATCACTAATGTCGCCACCACCAATACTGAAGGTCAGGTGTTCCGAAAGTTTATTACCATTGGCGTCAAAAGCCTCAAAAAGCAATCCGTTAGGATGTTGAGGAAGGAACTCAGAAGGTTTCCAAAGAATCTCAACCCCATGAGGTTTCAATGCGTTCTCTATGGCCACATCGGTCATATGGCCTTTTCCTGTCGCTGCCAGTGAGCCATAAAGCGTTACTCTAAAGTGATCAGCATTGGGCACTGAACTCAAGAAATTCTCGGCTGCACGACGAGGTCCCATAGTGTGAGAACTAGATGGGCCGTATCCTATTTTATAGATTTCGCGAATTGATTCCATTAAGGGGGTTTTTAAGATTCCGCGTGCAAAGATACAGCCTTTTAGCCTGATGCTGAGTTTTGATGAAAAGGAGTTAAGAAAACAGCCTCTTAAGTTGAACCTTAAACGAGCTAGTTTGTTTCAAATATCACAGTGATACAGATAAATTACGGTAATAAAGCATTGGAACCGGGAGTCTTTTGGGATTTCCGGTTTTGAATCAAATAAAGAGCTATGGATCAATTACCCCACTTAGGAGCAAATGAAGCGCAGGCACTTGAAGAGCTATATAAAACATGGTCAGATGATCCCAACCAGGTGGATCAGAGCTGGCGCAACTTCTTTCAGGGTTTTCAACTAGCAAGAACTCAATATTCTGAAACAAAAGGTCTGGTAGCCGATGGCGAGTTTAATGTGATTAATCTTATTAATCAGTATAGATTAAGAGGTCATCTTTTTACCCGCACGAACCCGGTAAGAACCCGACGCCAATATTCTCCTACTTTAGATCTTGAGAACTTTGATCTGAAAGAGAGTGATCTAACCAGAGAGTTTGAAGCAGGTAATGAAATTGGTATTGGGCGCAAACCACTTCATGATATTATTGAACATCTGCAAACCACATACTGCAGATCAATTGGTGTCGAGTTTGTTTACATCAGAAATGTTCAACTAACCACATGGCTTAGAGAGCGGATGGAGAGTACTCGTAATCTCCCCGATTTTACGTTAAATGATAAAAAGCATCTTTTAGAGAACCTATCCAGAGCGGTTTTCTTTGAGAAGTTTTTACAGAAGAAATTCACCGGTCAAAAGCGTTTCTCATTAGAGGGTGCTGAGGCGCTCATACCTGCGCTTGATATGGTAATTGAGAGTGGTTCGCAACTTGGAACGAAGGAGTTTGTAATTGGCATGCCGCACCGGGGCAGACTTAATGTCTTAGCCAATATTATGCATAAGCCGGTTCGGAATATACTTACTGAGTTCAGAGGGGTTGAGTTTGATGATGAACTTATACTCGGAGATGTGAAATACCATTTGGGTTATACATCAACCTACGAGACACGATCAGGCACCTCAGTCAAGATGACTCTTGCTCCAAATCCTTCTCATCTTGAAGCGGTAAATCCGGTGGTTGAGGGTATTGTAAGAGCTCGTCTTGATGACCGTTATGATGGTAATAGTGATGCCATTGTTCCCATTTTGATTCATGGTGATGCTTCTGTTGCCGGCCAGGGTATTGTCTATGAGGTGGTACAGATGTCAGAGTTGCCGGGTTATCAAACAGGCGGCACTATTCATCTTATTGTAAATAATCAGATTGGTTTTACCACGAATTATCTGGATGCCAGAACCAGTATTTACTGCAGTGATATAGGTAAGGTGGTACAATCTCCAATCTTCCATGTCAATGGGGATGATGTGGAGGCTGTTGCGTTTGTTGTTAAGTTGGCAATGGAGTTACGTCATAGATTTCATAAAGATATCTTTATTGATCTGCTTTGTTATCGGAAATATGGTCATAATGAGGGTGATGAACCTCGTTTCACGCAACCTACCCTTTATAAGATCATTGAAACCCATCCCAACCCTCGTGATATATATGCCAAGCAATTAAGTTCAGAAGGATTGGTGGATTCTGACTATCTTCTTCAGCAGGAGAAGCAGATCATGGAGGAGCTTGAACAGCAGTTGGATGAGAGTCGTGAGCAAAAGACGATTCATATCACAAACTTTCTTGAAGAGGATTGGAAAGAGATCAGACGTGCTACTCCTGAAGATTTTGATAAATCACCTATGACCGGGATCACCCTAGATCGGGTCAAGTCATTGACTGATTCAATTACTCATCTTCCTAAAGATAAGAGATTCTTCAGGAAGATAGAGAAGCTTATGGCCGATCGTCGTGAGATGGTCGAATCTGATAAGATAGACTGGGGTACGGCTGAGTTATTAGCTTATGCTTCTCTTTTAACGCAAAAGATACCTGTTAGATTGAGTGGTCAGGATGTTGAAAGGGGTACCTTCTCGCATCGTCATGCTGTTCTAACCATGGATGAGACGGATGAGAAATACTCTCCGTTGAAGTCACTTGGTGATGAGGCTGCAAGGTTCGAGATTTATAACTCGCTTCTCAGTGAGTATGGAGTGATGGGCTTTGAATATGGCTATGCATTGGCTGAACCCCATGGCCTAACTATCTGGGAGGCTCAGTTTGGCGATTTCAGTAATGGATCGCAGATCATTCTTGATCAGTTTATCAGCTCAGCAGAGGATAAATGGAATGTAATGAATGGACTGACCCTCTTCTTGCCTCATGGCTATGAGGGGCAGGGACCAGAGCATAGCAGTGCCAGGATGGAGCGCTATCTGACACTTGCCTCAGAGAATAACTTCCAGGTAGTAAATGCTACAACCCCGGCAAACCTGTTCCATCTGCTTCGTCGACAGGTTTTAAGGCCATTCCGTAAACCATTAGTTGTTTTTACTCCTAAAAGTCTTTTAAGACACCCGCAATGTGTCTCTTCTAAGGAGGAGTTGGCCACGGGTCGTTTTATGGAGGTTATTGATGATTACTTAGCTGACGCTGAAAAGGTCACCAGGGTGATGCTCTGTACCGGAAAGGTCTATTACGATCTATTGGAAGAGAAGACCAAAACTTCTCGTGAGGATGTTGCAATCATAAGGCTTGAACAACTACATCCATTGCCAGTTAAGCAGATCAAGGAGTTAGTGAAGAAATATGAGAAAGCTGAGCGTTGGTTGTGGGTACAAGAAGAGCCGGCGAATATGGGGGCATGGAGTTATCTGAAGCTAAACCTGGTTGATCCTGATTTGAAATTAATTGCTCGTCCCGCCTCTGGCAGTCCCGCTACCGGAAGTAGTAAATTTCACTTTATCCAGCAAAAGAAGATTGTAGATAAGGCCTTCCATCAGTGCGATTGTCATCGTTTGGATATAGAATGTCGGATGGTTTGTATTGGAAACCGTTGGCAGAGTTTTGCTAAAGAGTTAAATCTAAACAACAAAGCATAATAACCATGAGCCTGGAAATTAAAATACCTAGTCCCGGAGAATCAATTACACAAGTCCTTTTGGCTAACTGGCTCGTTGAAAACGGGGCTATAGTTGAGAAAGATCAAGAGATTGCTGAGATTGATAGCGATAAAGCCACTTTAGCAATCAGCTCACCTGAAAGAGGAAAAATCACCATTCTGATTGAGGCAGGAACCAACGTGGCAGTAGGTGCTATTGCTGCAACCCTTGAGGTAGTTGAGGGTGAGGTTGGTAGTACCACTGATAAAGTTGATGCGGCTGCTGTAAAAGAGGTGAAATCAAGCGGACAAGCTGCTTTGAAAGAGAAAACAGTTACAGCGGAACCTGAAAAGGTGGTCGGCAAGTCTGATATAACGGGAGATAAATCTAAAGGGTTAAAAGATAAAGAGGTTTCATTGGCTACACCTTTGGCTCGTCAGTTGATGGCTGAGAATGGGATCACTGAAGATAAACTAAAGGAGTTTTTTACGAGATATCATTTCACAAGAGAGGATGTTAAATTTTATCTTGAGAATAAAGATCTGTTGCCTGATAATAAGAAGGAAGCAAAGCAGCGTGAAGATGACAGGCTGGCAATGACTCCTTTGAGGAAGAAGTTAGCAGAGCGGTTAGTCTCCGTAAAGAATCAGACGGCTATGTTGACCACATTTAATGAGGTTAATATGACGCCTATTTTTGAGTTGAGAAACAAATACAAAGATAAATTCAAGGAGAAGCATGGAGTTTCTTTAGGGTTTATGTCATTTTTTACCAGAGCCTGTGCGTTGGCATTGATGGATTTTCCGATGGTAAATGCGATGATTGATGGTGATGAGATAGTAACCCATAACTATACAGATATAGGTATAGCGGTTAGTACACCCAAGGGGTTGATGGTTCCAATACTAAGGAATGCTGAAGAGATGACCCTGGCTGATATTGAGGCCAAGATAAAAGAGTTAGCCACTAAGGCCAGAGACAAGAAGATTACCCTTGAGGAGTTGAGTGGTGGAACCTTCACCATTACTAACGGAGGTGTTTTTGGATCTTTGTTATCCACACCGATTATCAACCCACCACAAAGTGCAATATTAGGGATGCATAATATAGTTGAGAGGCCAATAGCTGTGAAGGGCAAGGTAGAGATTCATCCGATGATGTATGTAGCGTTATCGTATGATCACAGAATTATTGATGGTAAAGACTCTGTAAGTTTCCTTGTAAGAGTAAAAGAGCTACTCGAGAATCCGGTACGATTAGCCTTTGATGATGGCAAGGCAGATGAGCGACTATTTGGTTTATAAGTGTTGGGGCATTACTTGATAAAGTATTTGCCGTTAGCATTTTTAATTAGAGCTTTCTTTGGGAGCTAAATGGATTAATAATTTCAAGAACCGGGGCATCTGATAAGGGTGTCCCGGTTTGTTAGTTTTTAACTCTGTTCATGACCTCTTTTTGGAGAGTAGGGATTGACTCTCTTTTTAGGAAAGGAAATATATGTATTTTGGCTATCTATAAGGGAAAAGATGATGTATGATAGCTATCCTTAAGGTTTTTTTAATAAAGCGATTATAATTTTATAAGACAATGTTGTTAGATTTGTAATCTGATTGAGAAGGTCAATTGGCTTAGTTACTAAATAAAAAAAAGATGAGAAAATTTTACGCCCAAATTTTTATTGTTCTTGGGGTATTTGCCTACGGAATGCTAGGAGCAGATGTTAAGGTAAATGCACAGACAACAATTACAGAATGGAATTTTGATACTGAAACTCTTTTACCTTCAGTAGGTTCAGGAACAGCTGATGTAGTTGGTGGTACAACTTACACATTTGCTGGTGGTTTAGGAAGTGCAAAAGGATGGAATACTTCGACTTATCCTGCTCAGGGTACAGGCTCAGGAACTGCTGGTGCTGAGTTTGATGTTTCTACTGTTGGTTACCAAGATATTACTATTAGTTGGGATCAGCGTCATTCAGGAACATCAGCAAATAGAATCAGACTTCAGTATACCACTAATGGTACTACTTGGGTTGATTTTGTTGCCACTGCTACCAATGCAACAAATATCAATAACACTACCTCAACAACTGCTGATTTTGATGCAGGTAGGTATATTGGGAATGCAAAAGATACATGGTTTAACAGATCTGCCAATTTAGCAAGTATAACGGCGGCAAATAACAATGCCTCTTTCAAAATCAGAGTAGTTACAGAATTTGTGGATGGTTCAAATTATGGGCCTGCTAACCCAGCTGCGGGTAGTACCTATGGAGTAGCTGGTACCTTACGTTTTGATAACGTGAAAATTATGGGTAACACATTTGCTGCTGGTGCGCCAACCGTTACAACTACAGCTGTTAGTAATGTTACATACAACAGTGCTACATCAGGTGGAAATGTTACCAGTGATGGTGGAAGCACCGTTACCGCTAGAGGCGTTTGCTGGTCAACCTCAATGAATCCTACAACTGCTGATGCTCACACAACCGACGCAGGTACAACAGGAGCATATACCAGTCAATTGACAGGTTTAAGCTATAGTACCCTCTATTATGTTAGAGCATATGCAACTAATGTACATGGAACTTCTTATGGAAACGAGGTTACTTTCACTACTGCCATTCCTCCTTTCCCTCCTGTCGCTGATTTCTCCGCTGATTTTACTAATATTCCTACTGGTCAGACTATTAATTTTACTGATTTGTCTACCAATGTGCCTACTTCATGGAACTGGTCATTCATTGGAGGTACACCATATTCTTCAACCGTTCAAAATCCTCAAGATATTCAGTATACTGTTGCAGGCACCTATGATGTTTGTTTAACTGCTACCAATGCTTACGGAACAAATACTGTTTGTAAGACTGGTTATATCACAGTTGTTGATCCAGTAAATGCACAGATTGTGATTACAGAAATCATGTATAATTCTCCTGAATCTGGCACAGACTCTTTAGAGTACATCGAGTTCTATAACAATGGTGCAAATGCTGTTAACATGGAAGGTTATACCACCACGGGTGTTGATTTTACTTTCCCTGCAATGACGCTTAATCCTGGTGCATATTCTGTTATCGCTGTTAACGCCGCCGCAATGCAACGTACTTTCGGTGTAACTGCATTGCAATGGACATCTGGCGCATTAAGCAATAGTGGTGAGGCTATCACCCTTAAGGACAACTTTGGGATCTTGGTTGATAGCGTTATGTATGACGATGTTGCTCCTTGGGATACTCTAGCTGATGGTTGGGGCCATTCACTTACTCTATGTGATCCAAATCTCGATAACAATTTGGGTGAGAACTGGTCAGCCGCTACAACTTTTGTTACAGTTAATGCTGCTAATGATAGCATTTGGGGAAATCCGGGTGCCGGTTGTCCTTCTATCGTTCTTCCTGTTGCTGCATTTACCTCAAACGTCACCGAAGTTGGCCTTAATGGTACAGTAGCCTTCCAGGATCAATCAACAGGTGGAACTATCACAGCATGGGAGTGGACATTCGAAGGTGGTACACCTGCTACATCAACTGAACAGAACCCAACTGTTGTCTATTCAACATTAGGAAAGTATGATGTAACCCTGAAAGTTACCAATGCTGATGGCGATAATACAATTGTTAAGACTGACTATATCAATGTAGTTGTTAATCCGGGTATTGGTGATGTTAATGGAGCTAAACTAAATGTAACTCCTAATCCCTCAACTGGAATTTTCAATATCAATTATAATGGTAATGCAAACTCTTTAAAGGTATACAGCTTAAGCGGAAGTGTTTTACTCGAGCAGAGAAATGGTGAAATCAACAATCGTCTTGATCTTACCAGTTTCAATAAAGGAATGTATATTCTTGAAATCGTACTTTCTAATGGATCAAAACTTAACAGTCGCTTGATTGTTAAATAGATATAATATTAGGCTCTATTTTTGAGGGTACAGGGTGGCAAGTTATTGTCACCCTGTATTATTTTTATGTCATGAGAAGAATCGTTTATGTTGTTATAATATCCCTACTCAGTTTATGGTCTGTACATTTGTCAGGTCAAGCGAGCTCATCATATAAGATCGCAATCACAGAGATAATGTACAATCCTCCTGAGACCGGTACAGATTCTCTTGAGTTTATCGAACTATATAACTATGGCAATCAAGTAATTAATCTGGAGGGTTTTGTGTTCACTGATGGCATTAGTCATACATTTGATGAGTATCAGTTTTATCCGGGGCAATACTTTGTGTTAGCATTAGATTCGGGAGCAGTTAACAGGACTTTTGGTATTCATTCACTTAGATGGGATTCTGGTCGATTGTCAAATTCAGGGGAGGCAGTAAAATTAATTGACCCATTTGGGTTAAAAGTTGATTCGGTTTATTATAGTGCATATATGCCTTGGCCAGAAACGCCCAATGGGTTAGGTTCTTCTTTAGTTTTATGTGATCCGTATTCAAATCATCTGCTACCAGAGTCATGGAGTTCATGTGATGATTTTGTCTTGAAAAACACCAACGGGGATTCAATTTGGGCAAATCCGGAGGTTGGATGTCATTGGGTGACTGCGCCCATAGCCAATTTTTATGCTAGTAAGACGCAACTATTACCAGGAAATTCAATTGACTTTTTTGATGCTTCTTTAGGTGAGATAACTACATGGAATTGGGTTTTTGATGGCGCGACACCATCAACCTCAACAACTAAAAACCCAATAGGTATTACCTATTCCAATTATGGTACTTACAGGGTTTGTTTAACGGTAACAAGTGCTTTAGGACAGAATGTCCATTGCGAGGAGAGTTTTATTACTGTTTCTCCTCCTCCGGCTCCAATCCCCTTGTCAATTACGGAGATAATGTATAATCCTCCTGAATCCTCGGATACGCTGGAGTATATAGAGCTATATTATTCTGGGAGTGATTCGTTGAATTTGCTTAATTATAAGTTTGTTGCAGGAATAACACATACATTTCCGGTATCCTACATTCATTCAGGAGAGTATTTTGTCTTAGCTGGGAATAAAGCTGCTTTTAAGAGTGTTTATGGTTTTGAGCCGATGCAATGGAATAGTGGTAGTCTGAGTAGTAATGGAGAGATGCTAAAACTTGTTTCATCAGATCAGCGGACGGTTGATAGCCTCTATTATTATCCAAACTCGCCCTGGCCAGTTGGGGCAAACGGTACCGGAGCGTCGATTGTGTTATGTAATCCGGAGTTAGAGAATAGCATTGGAGAGAATTGGTCGGTAGCAACAGACACCTCTGCTACAGTTGGAGATGTTGTTCTATTTGGATCTCCTGGGCGGGCTTGTACACCTGAGATGCCAAGTGCTCTTTTTTCGTCTAATTATACAGATATTTTGCCGGGTGATTCGGTTAAGTTTACCGATTTGTCTACTGGTGGGATTAGTGTCAGGAGATGGAGTTTCCCCGGTGGAGAGCCTTCGTCATCTGAATTAGCTGAGGTTTATGTAACCTATTCAGCTGCGGGGAGCTATCCTGTTTGTTTGAAAGTTTATAATAACGTCGGTTCAGATAGTATCTGTTTAGAGGGCTATATATCGGTTGGTCAGGTGGGCGAGAGGCAACTGGTTATAACGGAGATAATGTATAACAGTCCTGATAGTGGAACCGATAGTCTGGAATATGTTGAAGTGTATAATAATGGAAGTTTAAGTACCAATTTAAAGGGTTATGCTTTTACAACAGGAATAACTCACACTTTTAGTGATGTTACTCTGATGCCGGGAGAATATGCTGTTGTGGCGAAAGATTCGGCTGTCATAAGATCTTTTTTTGGAGTGAAGAGTTTTCAGTGGACCTATTCAGACTTATCAAATGGAGGGGAGCTGCTTACATTGGTTGATCCTTCTGGAAGAATTGCAGATACGGTACGATATGATGATATGTTGCCATGGTCAACCAGTGCAGATGGCCATGGTCCGTCACTTGTTTTATGTAATCCTGATTTAGATAATGGACTAGCCACGAGCTGGTATGCCTCTTTTGATACAGTCGGACAACTTACAAATGGATCTTATGTTATGGGTAATCCGGGGCATGGTTGTCGGGAAGATTTGTTAGCGCCTGATTTTATTACTGCTGATACTTTTTTATTCGTCGGGAATGTGGCTGCATTTACAGATATTACCCCCAACAATCCTTATAAATGGCACTGGGAATTTGAAGGAGGTAATCCGTCTGAATCATTTGAGAGGGATCCGGGTTTTATTCACTATTCAAAAGCGGGTCAGTATAAGGTTTGTCTGGAGGTTACGACACCCTATGGAGTTGGAAAGATTTGTAAGAATAGATATGTTAAGGTTTTTGATAAGGGATCTCTGAGAATTGCTCTTACCGAGATAATGTATAATCCACCCGAGAATGGAGAAGATATGTTAGAATATCTTGAGTTCACCAATATAGATACCGTATTGATAAATCTAAAAGGGTTTAATTTGGTTGGCGGATTGAGATATACTTTCCCTATGAAGTGGGTTCAACCCGGTGAACGAATTATAATCGCCAAGAGTAAGCTGGCCTTTTTTGATAGTTTTGGGTTTAATCCTGAACAATGGAATAGTACGGAAAGCTTAAGTAATATTGGGGAATTGATTAAGTTACTAGATCCAATGGGTGAGGTAATAGATTCTGTAAAGTATTTGGCTAAGGCTCCGTGGCCTTTGAAGGCAAACGGGGATGGGGCGTCATTGGTACTATGTAATCCATTGGCTGATAATAGTAAATATGAGAATTGGCAAGCATGTACCAGCTATTATGGGTTGTCTTATAATGGGGATAGTCTTTTTGTCAATCCGGGAACAGGTTGTGTGGTAACAGCTCCTGAGTTTATTGTTATACCTTCGAAGAATAAGCTTCAACCAGGGGATAGTATCCAATATAGAGTCGTTTGGCTTAGCCCAGATCCGGGTACTACGTTTAATTGGGCTTTTGAGGGTGGTGTACCTGAAACAAGCATCAATGAAAGTCCTGTGGTAAAGTATCCTGATGAAGGTATCTATGGATTACAATTGACAACAGCAAATCAATATGGTGCTACTACAAGAGAATTTAAATCGCTGATTGTTGTTCAGAAAGGAATTGGCTTAAATGAAATCCAGAAGGAGAGCCTGTTTGAGATTATACCTAATCCAGCTCATGATTTCGTATTAATAAAGAGTAAAAATGAGCCAGCGATTATTGTAGTCACTGATTTAACAGGAAGAACCCTTGTCAGACAGACCATTGTAGGGAATGAAACGACAATGAATCTTAGTGGGTTTTCCTCGGGTACCTATCTGGTAACACTTTTATATCGAAACAATAGGAAATCATCAAGCTTATTAATTGTTGATTAGAGGTAATTCTTCTCTAAAATAGGTTTTCCCCCAGTTTCAATGGGCAAGTTAATTGATATACTGAGCTTTGCTGTTTATAATTCAATGAACGGAACTTGAGGGTCACCACTTCGATTTTATGACGATAGATTTGATGGAAAGACAACTGTTATCCGAGGAGTTTTATTCCTACTATTGGTAGCGAATAAATGTGAATAACTGATTGAGATTCTACATTTCTTTTTGTATTTTTGTCTTTATTAATGCATAAGACCGAATTTTTAAAACCTTAAATGTTTAATATATGAAGAAACTCTTTACTCTTCTTTTTGCTCTTCTCCTTTTGGGCGGTAATGTTGTTATGGCTCAAGGACTTGAGACTTTTGCTAATTTCCCTGTAACCGGAAGTACTTATACTGATGGCACTTTTACTGGTCAGGATGGTTCAACATGGACTTTCAATCAGTGTCGTGGTGATATAGCTATCGAGGCTCCAACCCCGATGTTAGGAAGAAATCGTCCAACCCTTCCATTTATGGAGTCAGGTACAATTGCGAATGGTATTGCAACATTATCCTTCACTTACATGCAGGGATTCTCTGCAAATTGTAACATGGATGTAATGGTTAATGGCAACATTATAGCAACCATTACTACAAATGCTCAACAGAACGTTGTTCAGACTTTTGGCCCTGTTGATGTTAATGTTTCAGGAAACTTTGTTTTAAAGTTCATCCAAAAAGAGGCTAATGCCGGTCAGATTGCTATAGATAACATTACATGGACAAGCATGTCAGGCGGATTCTTACCTGAGCCTTCTAACTATCCGACAAACTTTACTGCTACAGGTGGTATTTTCAGTGCTACCCTCAATTGGGCTGATGCAGTTGGTGCACAGTTACCTCAGAAGTATCTTATCGTTGCTGGTGAATCATCAACCTTAGGCGTTCCTGTTGATGGAACTCCAATCGAGGATGATGTTGATTTATCAGATGGAAAAGGTGCCAAGAATGTTAGCTATGGTACAACCACTTTTACTTTCAATAAACTTGAAGGTGGAAAGACTTACTATTTCAAGATCTATTCTTATACCAACAGTGGTAGTTATATCGACTACAAAACTGATGGTACCGTTCCTTCAGCTAATGCTACTACAGAAGACCTCGTAACTATTTTCAATGAAGATTTTAACGATGGTGATATGAATGGTTGGGTTCCTTATAGTGTAAGTGGTGATCAGGTTTGGGGTATCGATGCAACTCATGGCGTTGATCTTACACCTTGTGCTAAGATGAGTGGCTACGCAACTGCTGCTGTCGTTAATGAGGATTGGTTAATCTCTCCATTGGTATATCTTAACAATTATCATAATGAGAAATTAGTCTTCTACACAGCTTCAAATTATACTGGTCCTGCTCTTGAAGTATTAGTTAGTTCAAACTACAGTGGACAGGGTAATCCAAATATTTCAACATGGACTCCTTTGACTGCTAATTTCTCAGCTGGTAGCTGGACATGGACACCTTCAGGTTATGTTGATCTCACTGGCTATGGTGATGCAATTCGCGTTGCATTCAAATATACATCTACCAGCACTGAAGCTGCTACCTGGGAAGTAGATAATATCATGATTATTGGTGCCCTCGGTACCGGTGTTTCAGAAGTCAATTCTCAAGCTATGGTGACTGTTCGTCCAAATCCGGTAGTTGATGATATCAATGTCTACTTCAATGGAAATGGAACTGCTCAAGCCATTCTTTATGATCTTACAGGAGCAGCTGTGGCTCAGTCACAACTTGTTAATGGAAAGAATACAATGAATGCAAATAGCCTATCTGCAGGTATGTATCTGTTAAAGGTTGTTTCTTCAGAAATGAAGCAGGTTTATACTCAAAAGATTATCGTAAAGTAATTATACTTTTCATATAGCATTCAATAAAAAAGGCCGGGGTTCCGGCCTTTTTTATTGAATGCTAAACTATGATCTGATTTTATGGTTGTGGAGATTGAATTCTAAGATAAGTTATTACCTGGATATTACTTAAGGCAGACCTCCCTAAAAGTTCTGGTTACAATACTTGATAGACCGCTACACTTCCCAACTATTTATCTAACCTTACCAAATAGATGGCATTATTAATGATATTCTTTAACTATTTAGTTAGATATTTGTTCTTATATTTGATTTGCACTATATAGAAGGATGAATAATCTTTTTAACTTTGTCCTGTTCTATACTGCGTTACTTAATTTTGAGGAAATGGACATACTACTCGCCGCGCTCATTTATACTATAGCGACTTTAATTATTACTTATTTGGCCTGGAAAAAAAGGATTAGTTGGAAAAAGGCATTTGTACTATCACTTTTGTTGACTCCATTTGCCGGGGCAATCTATTATTCGAATACACATATTTTGTATACCTATAAAGAGGCCAGATATAAGTGTCAACGATGTGGGTTTTATTTCACAACAGAAAATGAGTTCTGTCCACATTGTGCTAAGGATGGTGTTAAAGTTCCGCTTATAAAAACATATGCTACAATGACCTAGTTGTCTATGGTCATTTTTGTAATTTAGCCGGTAATCAATACAAACCAGGAATGATTTACCGGCTTTTATTTTTCACTGTATTTATCTTTTCCATCTGTACCAATGGGATTTCAAAGCAACTCCTTGAAGGTGGTTTAGCAAATGTAAATACTGAATCAAATCCGATTACTTTTGGGGTGAATTCATCTTCCCTCCGAGATACTATTTATCTGAAGGATTGGGTTTTCTTTAACTGTAATGATAGTATTTTGAATCAAGCGACAGTTCCCGGGACTGTTCAGTCTGATTTAATAAAATCAGGTTTGATTAAGAATCTGGCAACAGGGGATAACGAGTTAAGTATTCAGCCTATTGGACGGCAATACTGGGTATACAGAACAACTATTAATCTTGATCTACTTAAGTTTGAAGAACCTCTCTTGGTTTTTGAAGGTATCGATACTCATGCTGATATCTTGATTGATGGTGTTAAGGTGGCTGAGTCGCATAATATGTTTGTTAGGAAAGAGGTCTTGATCCCTTTAACTGACAGAGAGGGTAATCATACTTTGGAAGTAAGGTTTTTACCAGCCGAATTACATGACTCTATATCGTTTATCAAAGATAAGATTGGAAAAATACCAGATAAAAGAACTTTTAGTCGAAAGGCAGGTTACCATTATGGATGGGATTGGGGGCCTAAAGTGGTTACTGTTGGTCTTTGGAAACCTGTCTATATAATTGAGAATGCAACGCCCCGTATTAACAGTTTAGCATTGAAGTCTGTATATGCCGATAATAACGGAAATGCGGTATTAGAGTGCCATTCCAGGATTCAGGGAGGTAAGAAGGGGGTATTTGACTTTCAGTTGGTTATTGATAAGCTAAATGTTGACACTACTTTGACTTTTGATTGTGCCGGGAAAGATGTTATGATTAAGTTCCCAATTAAAGTTAAAGGAGGTAGACTGTGGTGGCCAAATGGTATGGGTGAACAGGTTCTCTACTCTTCTGAAGCCCGGATCATAAAGAATGGACACATATTAAATCGATTACCCCGTGACTTTGGAATCAGAACCATTACTTTAAATCAGCAAAAGGATTCAATTGGAACCTCTTTTGGATTTAGTTGTAACGGAGTTCCGTTCTTTGCCAGAGGTGCTAACTATATTCCTGGTGAGATATTTCCCTCTTTAACAGCTATACAAAAGCAGAAGCAGATGCTATTGATGTGTAAGGAGAGTGGCTTTAATATGATTAGAGTCTGGGGAGGTGGTATATATGAATCTGATCGGTTTTATCAGCTTTGTGATTCATTAGGATTAGTTGTTTGGCAAGATTTCATGTTTGCATGTTACTTTTACCCTGCAACACCTGATTTTCTTGATAATGTCAAAGAGGAAGCAATTCAGCAGATTGAACGAATCTCACAATATACCTCTTTAGGGCTATGGTGTGGAAATAACGAGGTAGATGAAGCCTGGAAGAATTGGGGTTATCAAAAGGTGCTTGGATATTCTCTTACTGACTCAATAGAGCAGGCTAGAAGGCATTCTGATCTTTTTGATGGATTACTCCCCCAGATGGTCAGTAATTACGATCAGCTAACTCCTTATGTCTCTTCTTCTCCGTTGCATGGCTGGGGCAGAAAGGAGAGTTTGACAGATGGCGATCAGCACTATTGGGGTGTTTGGTGGGGTGAGCAACCTTTTGAGATTTTCAGGGATAAAACAGGACGATTTGCCAGTGAGTATGGATTTCAAGCTTATCCCGATGTTAGAACAATAAATGACTGGTGTCAAGGGGTTTTTCCATCGACCGATTCAGATCAGTTGCTTGCCGCTCATCAAAAGCATCCCAGAGGTAGGGAGATTATCTCCAATAGTGTAAATCACTATTATAAACAGCCAGAGACATTTGACCAGTTGGTTTATCTTAGTCAAATAATCCAGAAAGATGCCTTAACCGTAGCCATTGAATCACACCGTCTCAGTTCTCCTAAGTGTTCTGGTACGCTCTTCTGGCAGCTAAATGATTGTTGGCCTGTTACATCTTGGTCTGTCCTTGATTATTACATGAGACCGAAAGCAGCATGGTATTCCTTAGCAAGACTCTTTGCCCCGATAATGGTAGGTGAAGGCGGAAGTACACAAGCCCCAATTCCTATGTTGGTTTCTGATTATGCTTTAGACACTTGTTATATCTCCATCACAGGTTATTCTAAAGCCTCACGCATAACAGTGTATGATCGTTTAGTTAGTGTTAGAGAAAGAGAACCTCATGTATTAACATCTGTATCAGCTCTTCGTGATTTTCAACATCAAGTGGGAGTTAACCCTGACTTCTTTATCATTCGGATTGATTCTGCTTATCTCGCTAATAGTTATACTTCAACGAATCAAAAGAATTGTTCTAATTCTATTTTCCCAATATCTGTGGTTAAGAGTCTTAAAGGTCAGACTCTCTTTAAAATTGAGCCCCCCCTGAAATTCAGCGAGAAGGTCATCTGTAATTTATCACCTAATGAGAAGGGAAATCATGAAGCTGAGATCTTTTGTAGGATCGCTGGTGATGGTTTGACCTACACAATTGAACTCTGGTCAGAAACGATAATCCCTGATTTGATGCTTTCATTTAATAATCGAACAATTAATTACAGCAGCTCTGATAATCAGATTCTATTAAATGGAAGTAGGTCTATTCAGATTAAATTAGAGGCTAAAGTTGACGAAATTGAACTCAAGAATGAATTAGTATTTCGAAGCTGGTATGTTAATAATGGAAAGCCGATTCCCATTGTATGGAAACAATGAGCAGGCTGATACTATTTATGAGGTTAATATCCTCAATTTGATGAGTCTTCGGGACGAATACTGCCACCTAAATCCTCTTTTATAGAGGTTTTACCCGGGTCACCAGTGTAGTAAATAATACCACCTGTTCCGGCTTCGGCTGTGAGTTTTTGGGATACAAAGATTTTAACCTTTCCTCCGGTATGAGCCGTTGCTTTTGCTTCCTGGCTGATGAGGTTTTTAGCATTAATTACTCCACCTGTATGCGATTTAAAATCAATACTATTCGCTTTACCGGAGAGTGTAATAATGCTTCCCTGAGTGGCTTTGCTATCCAAAAAATTGGCTTGAACCGAGATATTTATAGACCCTCCATATTTTGCGACTAATGAGAGGTTCTCTGATCTAAGAGACTCGTCGCAAACTATTGAGGCTCCAGCTGAACTGTTGATCTCATCTAGGGTTTTAAATGTGAGGTTGATCGTTGCAGGTGTTTGGCTTCCTGTTGAGAAGAGGTTACCTGATGTCTCTATTTTGAGTTGCCCGTTGATTACGTTTATTGTTACTCTATCTGATGGAACATCTCCATAATCTATGGTCAGAAATGGGTTATCTCCCTGTTGTAGTTTTACAACAAAATTGCCAGAGACTAGTAGTGAATTATATTCCTTGAGGTTCATTGAGTCCTTTTCGCCTGCCCATGTGGTCATATAAAGGAAAAGAATGCTTACTAAAGTTAGAGTGATTCGTTTCATTTGAGGTAAATTTCGGATAAATCAAAGGCTGATAGTCAGAAGACTGTTTGCCTTAATGTGAGGTTTAGTAGATGGTTCCTCTGATTGTATTTTGTAATACGTTATTTTAAGTGTTGTATTTCATACCTTCAATGCAAAATTCGTGCAAATCGCTGCGGATATAGAGCAAAGTACACCGATTACTGAAAGGAAGTATCAAATATGGGTGGTTTTTCATATTATTGAATGAATAGAGATATCTTTGAGATAAAAACATGTACGCAGGAGGGCATATATTATCATCGGCATTGTTAGGAACGGTTGTCGCTCGAAAAGAGGGACTAACCATAAACAAGAGTGTTTTCTGGATTATGCTTGGATCAGTAATTGATTTTGATCACATGTTAAGATATCGGTTAGATGATGGTGCAGCTAACTCTTTGGGTCTCCACTGGCTTCATATGAACATTGGCGTTTTATTATTTTCTTTTTTTCTTCTGGCATTATTCTATAAGCCCTGGCGTATTCCTTTGACTCTAATCACTGCTGGTGTGGTACTTCATCTGGCTTGTGATTCATTAGCTTATATGTTAGAATATAGCTTTTTGTGGTTAGGAATTCTTGATGGATTAATGTTGATGGTTTTAATTAGTCTCTATTTTAGGCGAGATTCAGGAGTCAAGCCGATTAAAATCTCGTTGTTCTTTTTCATGGCAGAAATTATAGCATCGGCTATTCAATTTGTGGTAGTTATAGTAGGTGGATTTAAGCCAAATGAATATTGGTGGGTTTATGGAATTTCACCTTTGATGTGTGCTATAACTGCATTTCTTTTTTTGAATTTTAAAGTGCAGAAAGATGCTGAAGGCAAGCTATCATTACAGAGCGAACACAATAAATCAACTCGATGAAGGTAAGTTTTAGCGAAAAGGCAGGGACATATGTAAGATATTTCGGTCACAGTGCCATCAGGTTTGATTTTGACTGGATGTTTAATGGGGTTATGTATATAGGAACCGGACGTGCCCCGAAAAAGGAGATGTTTATAAACCAAGGCATGGGGAAAATCTACTGTCGTGCCCATACAACCGACTTTATGTATGCCAGCCGTGGATATGAGTATAAAATCAAAAGATTACTCAAGAGGTCAATGTCTGGATTTAATCTGTTTATTGATGTTGGTGCTTGTATTGGTGAGTATTCAGTGTGGTTAGCATCGCAAGGTAAATCATGTATTGCGGTTGAACCAGTTAAAGACAATTTCTTAAGTATTAATAAAAACCTTGTCTTAAATGGATTGGAGGATAGGGTTGTTACAGCTAATGTAGCACTTAGTGATCATCATGGAACCGCTGAGTTTGCTATAAGAACGATGAATAAAGGGGCCAGCGGACTGGCATCGCTTTTTGCTCCCGGCACAGGGGTCAGTGAAAGAGTTCCAATGACCACACTTGATGCTCTTTTAGAACAGCTTAAACCGGATTTGGATCAGGGGGTTGTGCTGAAGATTGATGCTGAGCGTATGGAGGAGTGGGTTTTAAAGGGCGGCATAAAGAGCATGCAAAGAATACCTCGTTTGATGGTGATATACGAGACGGCACATCTAAAAAACAGGAAATCGCTTGAGTATCTTTTTAATGAAGTGGGGGCGTTTAACCACAGTCATATTGATTGCCTTAATTCACTTGCCGTAAAAGGTACTTTTTAGTTAGTAGGCAATTTGGTGTAGTATTTTAGATTAGTTGAGATTTTTGTTTAGGTTTAGGCTTAAAGAGTCTAACCAGAAGGGTAATAACGATGGTAAGCCATCCTAAAGGGTAGGGGATTAGGAATAGGCCATACCACATTGGTCTTCCTGAATTACCACCAAAACCACCTAACGATGAGAAGAACCACATTAGCGCTACACCTAAAAGGACTCCTGCAGTTGCCACTAAGAAGATGTTCTTATGACGATCATTAGTGAAGAAGCTTACTGCAGATAAAACTGTGGCACCTGCGGCAATCAGAATAGATCCTTCCAGAGGATCAATTGCTCCGAGAAGAACGGCTGTTACACCTGTATAATAGAGTATTCGCAATGTTTTAGGAGATACTTGCATGGCTAGTGTTCATTTTTGTTGAACAAAGATAGAATAAGACCTTTATCAAAGGGGAGTTTTTTCTATTTTTGCCGCAAATCACCTGCCTGTATCTGTGATAGATGAAACCACAAAGAATTCTGATTTTTATACTTACCATAACTCTAATGCTTCTTATGCTTATGTTTATAAGCAAAGAGCATGATCAAGGTGGTGGTATCACAGAAGAGGGGTTTATGACATTTGGTAGTTTAATTAAGTATCCTACTGTTGGTTCCTTCTTAGGATTTAAAGAGGAAGAGACGAACACCCGGGCAGATAGCATTGTGGCTGAGGTGATAAAAGCCCTTCCTGATTCTAATACCCGAAAGTTTCCTGACTTTTCAGATTTAGATACCTCAGAGGTAGTTCATATTTTATATCCTAATAATAAGTCCTCATTTATTGAGAGCCTTCATCAGAAACTTAATGCAAGTCATTGTAGAATACTTCACTATGGTGACTCTCAAATAGAAGGGGATCGCATGTCCGGGTATATCAGAAACCGCTTACAAGGGATATATGGGGGAGGAGGACCCGGCTTTATTCCGATAGTTCAGGTTTATGAGCATCTGGCAATTAGAGTATCTGCAGTTGGGAACTGGAGTCGTTATGCTGCATTTGACCCAACACAAAAGGTACAAAAGCACAAAGAGTATGGAATTTATGACTCTTTTTCGAGGTTTACTCAACCCTATAATGGGTCGAATGACTCTAGTCAGATGGCAGCTAAAAGTCCTTCGAAGGCCTCCATAGAGATAAGTCCTGATAAAAGAGCATATGAACGTCTACAACGTTATTCCAGGATAAAACTTCATTATGGGAACTCGCATTATTCAGTTAGATTTAGAGTAGTTGCCGATGAAGTATTGATTAAAGAGGGGGCCTTAAACTCTGACGGGTATCATCATTCGCTTGATATTATCCTAAACTCAACCCCTTCGAAACTGATAATTGAGTTGGAAGGTGTTGTCTCGCCTGATTTTTATGGTTTAACTATTGATGGGTCAGGTGGCATTTCCCTTGATAATATCGCAATGCGTGGTTGTTCCGGAACTGTTTTTAGTAATATGAATGGTCAGGTCTTTGGCTCAATGGGGAGAGACCTTTCCCCTGACATTATAATCTTTCAGTATGGTGGAAATACCATACCCTACGTAAAGGATTCTACTCAGGTAAGTGATTATGTTAGAGGGTTAATGCGGCATCTAAATTGGGTTAAAAAACAGCTGCCCGGGGTGCAGGTGTTTTTTATAGGACCCTCAGATATGTCTACCCGAATTGGAGGAGAGATGAGAACTTATCCGCTGCTACCTTATATGGATAAACTGCTAAGTGAGGCCAACCTTTCTAATGGGAATGCCTATTGGAGTATGTATAAAGCAATGGGAGGAAGTAACTCTATGCCTGAATGGGTAAAGCAAGGGCTTGCAGGCGATGACTATACTCACTTCTCTCCCAAAGGTACTGGTGTAATCTCTGAGCTATTCTTTACAGCTCTGAGTCTTGATCTCGTAAAAGGAAAAAAATGAGCAGAAGAACACTGATTCATATTATATTATGTCTTTTGACTTTTAACCTTTCTGCGGTAAACAGAGATACCTTATCTCGACCGTTTAAGACATTGGTTAAGTATGATTTGAATCAACTCTATTATGCATCTGAATCGGTATCATTTATTCGATTTTTGGATAAATTGGAATCAATTACAAATGGGGATACTGGTAAACTCTCCATCATTCATATTGGTGGGTCTCATATTCAGGCGGATATCTATTCGGATAGATTACGACATTCTTTTCTTTCATTAACCCCAGGCGCCTCCTCCTCAAGAGGATTGGTTTTTCCTTATCGACTTGCCCGTACTAACCAGCCATCCAACTATAAGTTTACAGGAGATAAGTCGAGATGGAAAGGGTATAGATCAACTCTCATGAAGGACTCCTCAATCTGGGGCGTTACCGGGATTACAGCAGAATTGATCTCTGATCATGATACTCTCTATTTTTCGCCCAATCCTAACGATAGCTTGAATGATTCTTTTCTTTTTGATAAAGTAAGAGTTTACTATAAGGGTGGGGCTTCCGATCGCCCTTTATCATTAAGTTCTGGTACTCACAAGGCTATCCCGGAACAGTATGATAGTATATCATATTCGCAGGTTTTTCGATTTCCAAAGCCGGTAAAAGATCTTGTTATCTATTGTCAGCAAGAAACATTCACGGATATTAATTCAAAGATTGTTACAACTGATTCAATCACACTACTTGATTCAATTGCCCTAACTGATTCAATTACCACAGAGATTGATACGATCAAATCACACATAGCGGGTCATGGATTGCAACTAATGGGCGTTGAAATAATTAACTCTGGCGGGAAAATAACTTATAATAGCATAGGCGTTAATGGTGCCTCTTTTGCGAGCTATAAGAGGTGTGAGTTGTTTTATCCACAACTGAAGATGCTTTCAGTCGATCTGGCAATTATATCAATAGGTACGAATGATGCTTATACAAATCGGTTTGATACCACTTCCTATCGTATAAGATATGAGGAGATGATTCAGGAGTTAATAAAGATAAACCATGATGTAACGGTTGTCCTAACAGTACCTAATGATTGTTACTATAAACGGAAAAGACCTAACAAAAACACACGATTACAGCAGGCAATAATTCACGGGCTTGGTCGAAAGTACAAAATGCCAGTTTGGGATTTGTATGCCATAATGGGTGGGCTAGGCTCTTCTGGACGGTGGTATAAGAATAAGCTGATGAGTAGAGATCGGGTACACTTCACAAGAAAAGGGTATGATTTAATTGGTGATCTTTTGTGGGACTCATTCATTGAAGCAATTGAGGCAAATAGGATGGTTAAATCATCTGGTATTGACAGGAAAGGAGAATCCAAATGAACAGACTAACTGAGATATTTGCTTTTTCTGAGGCTTTTCCATTGATCTTTACTCAAGCTGCCTTCTGGATCTTTTTTGGTGTCGTTTATTTGGGCTTTGTTTTAGTCTATCGTGAAACAAGGATTAGAACTACCTACCTTTTTCTTGTCTCTTTGTTCTTTTATTATAAGACCTCAGGGCTATTTGTACTTCTGCTATTGTTTACAACAATCTCTAATTTCCTTTTGGGCAAAGCGATTTTTAAAGAAAAGAGAGTGCTTATAAAGAAGACATGGCTTTCGGTAAGTGTTGTACTAAACCTCTTTTTTTTATTTTATTTCAAGTATGCTGACTTTTTGATTGATGCGTTAAATGATCTCTTTGGTACAAAGTTAGTAGTAACCAATGTCCTTTCGCTTTGGGGCAATGCACTTCTTGGTTCAGACTATTTTCGGGTAGATAAGATTATTTTGCCAATAGGGATTTCATTCTTCACTTTTCAGACTATAACTTACTGTGTTGATATCTATCGCAAGAAGCTTGATCCAATAAATTCTATAATAGATTATGGGTTTTTTATCAGTTTCTTTCCTCATTTGGTTGCCGGTCCGATTGTTAGGGCGGCAGAGTTTATTCCTCAAATTGAAAGGCCGACTCTTATTAAGCGATCCGAGTTTAACTGGGCAAGCTTTTTAATTTTGAAGGGACTCATCAAGAAGATGATTTTCGCTGATTTTATTGCAATGCACTTCTTGGATAAGGTTTTCGATGCCCCTTCCATGTTCAATGGGTTTACAAATCTGATGGCATTGGTTGGTTATTCTTTACAAATCTATGGTGATTTCTCAGGTTATACTGATATTGCAATTGGGTTAGCCCTATTAATGGGATTCCATCTCCCGGTTAACTTTAACTCACCGTATAAGGCATTAAACTGTGGGGAGTTTTGGAAAAGATGGCATATCTCGCTCTCCTCCTTTTTAAGAGACTATCTCTATATTCCTCTTGGTGGAAATAAAACGGGATCATATGCCAGCATACTCATTACGGGCTTAATATTGACCGGAGTTGCATTGGCCTCGGGTAGTTTGGTAGTAACACTGGCAATGGCTTTCGTGGTTTTTACCTTTTTAGCTTTGAGTTCCTATTTTGACACGGTACATCGATATTTGATAATGAATATTAATTTGATGTTGACGATGTTGATAGGTGGGTTATGGCATGGCGCATCATGGAAATTTGTGATATGGGGAGGTTTAAATGGGTTAGGAATTGTCTTCTATAAATACTGGAAAAATGTCTCTCCTTGGGAGAAAAGTAATAGTTATCTGGCTGTTTTTTGGAAGATAACCCTCACTTTTTCGTTTATCACTTTTACAAGGCTTTTCTTTAGAGGTGAGAGTATGGAGCATATTGCCTTATGGTATAATCAAGTCTCAAATAACATGGGTTGGAATGAAGCCATAAGAGTACTTATAGAGTACAAAGGGGTTTTTCTTGTGATGTTATTAGGCTATATAACCCATTGGTTGCCTAGTCAGATAAAGTCTCGCATATTTGACCGCTATTCTGAGAGTCCTTTTATTATAAAGGCTGGTGCCTTTGTCTTTGTAGCGTTGATCTGTTACCAGGCTTATTCAGCCAGTTTTCAGCCGTTTATTTACTTTCAGTTTTAAGGGGTATTTCAGTATAATTGGGGCGATTTTCGTTTTTCTCCTGACTTCGACACAGGGACACCCTAAATAAAAGGCCAAAACACTTCCTCAAATAATCTGGTAAAAGAAGAGATTTTTTGGTGCTAATCACATGACAAAGACTTAAAAATACTGATCAATGACTTGTTCTTGAAACTTCTCTGCCTCTCCGCCTCTTTGCCTTCGACTCCGCTCAGGCAGCGGTGGGGGTGGTTGAGCGTAGTCGAAACCACTGTAACCTTCGACTCCGCTCAGGCAGCGACCCGGTGGTTGAGCGAAGCCGAAACCAC
>MTLC01000244.1_pt1 | contig 53356 bp, 58 predicted proteins | sample 1982451 | NCBI WGS metagenome assembly MTLC01 (sample SAMN05710165, study PRJNA340218) | biofilm metagenome | isolation source: sample SPH anode biofilm adapted to +100 mV | place: USA | collected 2012-02-03 | reverse complement strand
CTGATTGCGGTGACAGGGCAATTTTTTAGTCAGGTACCATTTGAGCTGTTGCAGCAATTGTCAAAAATATCCAAAGTTGCAACACCTTCCTTTTTAAAGCGCGCTGCAGATGATAATCGTTAAGCCGCCGTGTTGATGCAGAGGGCAAATACGTTTGCATAAGGATCAATGATTGAAGAAACTACTTACATGGATCACAGTAAGTTTGCTGACCACTGCCGCCCTTGACCCGGTCATTTATTCAACGCTTGACAAGCCGATTCCCTGGGTGCGGGATCTGCTGATGGGCATAGGTGGTGTTATTTGTTTTTATCTGCTGATAAAATATCGCAACGAACTTTAGAGGGTGGTTATGTTTGAAGTCCAATACAATGATGAGATGGAAGCCGAAATCAGGCGACTTGAGGCGAAGAACCGTGCCATTGCGGCCGGACATCCCGAGTGGGACAACGCCTGTTCCATCTGCAGTTGTGAGCTTGACTCTTCAGATCCTGACAGGTGCGACGGTTGTTCATGAGGCGAATATCTAACATTATCTGATCTCAGGATGTACAGATGCCGACCAAACCACAATTCCCGATACAGGTGTTCTATGACGGAGCATGTTCAGTGTGTGCCTCCGAGATAGAACATTATCTGCGCCAGGATCATGGCGGCCGACTTCTGGCTGTGGATATCAGCGCGACGGATTTTGAGCCGGAATCGCACCAGATCGCTCTGAATGAATTTATGTACGAATTGCATACCATCGACCGTGCTGGCAGGGTGTATCGCGGTGTGGAGGCATTTTGGGCCATTTGGCAGGCGTTCCCATCTTCAACGGTATATGGGATAATGGGCGATGTGATAAATCTGCCGGTGGTTAATCCGGTTGCCCGTCTGTTGTACAGAGGATTTGCCCGCATCCGTCCTTATCTGCCGAAGAAACACAGCTGTGACAGCGGTACCTGCGGAATAGACCGGAAGAGTTGACCCTTGAAATTTGGGGAAGGAGTTATCATGATAGGGTTGTTACGCAAACGTCGCAGTATTAGGAAGTTCACTTCTGAAAAAATTGCTCCCGATCTCGTTGAAACGATCGTAGAGGCCGCACTCAGGGCGCCTTCGTCGCGGGGCATCAATCCTTGGGAATTCATTCTGGTGGATGATCCCGAAATTCTCCTCAAGCTTTCCCGGGCAAAGCAGCATGGGTCTGAATTTCTGAAAGGAGCCCCGTTTGCGATAGTGGTTTGTGCTGATTGCACCAAATCAGATGTCTGGATCGAAGATTGTTCGATCGCTGCGATAATCATCCAGCTTACGGCTTTGTCATTGGGACTTGGCAGTTGCTGGGTCCAGATACGAAACCGGCCGCATGATGACAAAAAAACGGCAGAAACCTATGTTCAGGAGTTGTTGAATTTGCCGGAACAGATCAAGGTCGCATCAATCATTGCTATCGGACATTCGGCAGAACATAAAAGTCCTGTGTTGGCTGATCAACTCCAGTTCGACAAAGTGAAAAACAACAGATGGTCTTGAAGGAATCAAAAGCAGGTTGGCCCAGACTGAATAAGGATAATCAAGGAGTTACACCATGAATGAATTGAATTCCAGCTACACCCGCACCGCAGGACAGGTAATCGTGAAGCAGAATGCCCTCATCCGGCAAGTATATGCCTGGATGGGAGCCGGACTGGCCATCACCGCTTTTATGGCACTTGTCACGCTTTCCTCACCAACACTTCTCAACGCAATCTTGGGAAACCGGCTTCTTTTTTTCGGCCTGATGATTGGAGAGCTGGCACTGGTGTTTACCCTGTCGGGGGCTATCAATAAGTTGAGCACTTCCACAGCTACACTTATTTTCCTGGCATACTCGGCGCTCAACGGAGTTACCCTGTCAGTTGTGGCGCTGGCCTATACCGCAAACTCGATCGCCTCAACCTTCGTAATTACTGCCGGCATGTTTGGCGCGATGAGTATCTATGGTTTTGCGACCAAACGTGACCTGACTTCATGGGGCAGTTTTCTTTTTATGGGACTGATCGGCGTGGTGATCGCTTCGGTAGTTAATATATTTGTGGGAAGCAGTGCGGTCTCCTGGTTCATTTCCGGTATCGGTGTGATAGTTTTTACCGGCTTGACCGCCTATGATACCTGGAAGATCAAGGCGATGGCCGTCCAGGGGATAGAGGGGCGAATGCCGGCCATTCTTGGCGCTCTGACTCTGTATCTGGATTTCATCAACCTTTTTCTGATGCTGCTCAGGTTTACCGGTAACCGGCGTTAGTTCTGCCTTTTAAGAAATTCCTGGTTCAGGCAAAGGAATATCGGCATGTCCAAAGGATACAAGGCAAACCGTGAGAGACAGGACGAAATCAGCAATTTCGGTAAAGTCATCGGTAAACGGGCCGGATTCAAGTGTGAATGGTGTGGCGGTAAGGATGACCTGCGTGTATGGGATTATCGGCCGGACTCGGCGCCTGATCCGGATTTGCTCGCTTTGTTGTGTCAGCGTTGCCGAGGGTGGGCAGACGGCGGGAAAGCTGATCAAAATGAACTGCGCTCGATCCGCAACGCTCTCTGGAGCGATATCCCGGCCATAGCGGAAGGCTCGGCCCGAATATTGGCGCAGTGCAGGGAAACGTGGGCCAGGGAAGCGATAGAGGAAAGTTTAATCAATGATGACGTCAAAGATGAAATTCTGAAGTAGTAGCGAAGTTTAAAGCCTCAAACTGACAAGAAGGGCTTCGGGAAGAATCCGCGAAGCCCTTCTTGTTTATTGATGCAGTTGCCAGGCAAACCTGTTTCCCCTATTCATCCTCCGGAGCGGCGCCTTTGCTAATAAGTTCGACGATCTTGCTGTAAAGATCGTCACCGTCCTTGCCGGTTACTTTTTTCTTGTCCACAACCGCCATTGGCTTATCGCTACAGGCACCGCACTGTTTGACACAGTCCTTGATCTTGATATTAAGGTCAGGAAACTCCTCTTCCAACCGCCGGAATACTTTGCCCTTGCCTTTGTTATGCTTGCAAAATCGCACTTTCATTGATCTCACCCCATTCTGACAACGGATAAAAGCTGATCTGTTACACAGCCAGAACAGAACCGGGCGGAACCACAAATACCCGTTGCCCCATTTCACCGTCGATCATCAGGATGCCGTGTCCGTTGTCGCCAACCAGTTTCAGTTTGGCGATCAGATCACGGTCGTTATTTTCCTCTTCGATCTGTTCGGTCACGAACCACTGCAAAAAGATCTGCGACGCGTAATCTTTTTCGCGAACGGCCTGTTCGCTCAACTCGTTGATGCATGATGTTATCAGTTGCTCGTGAACCAGAGTATTCTGCATCATTTCCAACAGTGACTTGTACTGGTTTGGCACCGCTTCGCTGGCATTAAGTGAGATAACCACGCCCTGATCGGTCAGGTAACCATAGAATTTCATGAAGTGAATCATTTCTTCTCGATACTGTACAAAGAACCAATTTGCGGCGCCCTTCAGCCCCAGGTCATTGGAACAGGACGACATCGCGAGGTAAAGGTGGGCCGAGTAGAGCTCCAAATTCATATGTTTATTGAGAGCATCGGACATTTGTTTACTGATCATTGGTTGACCTCCTTAAATTTTACAGCATTATAACTTAAAACAGGACTTAATCAATCCTGAATCGAAAACTAATTTTTTTTCGGCGAAGATTGTAGTGGCCCGGCGCGCTTTGAAAGACGCAGAACCATGATGCTACCAACCAAAAACATCGGGAAGCTCAGGAATTGTCCCATTGAAAACCAATTAAAGATGAATCCGATCTGGGCGTCCGGCTGCCGGAAAAACTCGACAATGAAACGGAATAAGCCGTAGCCGGCTACGAATGTCCACCCCGCTACACCATTGGCATTATATTTCCTCGAAGTGAATCGCACCAGAAAGAACAGGACCGCACCTTCCAGAAAAGCCTCGTAAAGTTGCGATGGATGTCGTGGCACACCGTCGCTGCCGGGGAAAATCATTCCCCATGGAACGTCCGTTGGCCGGCCGTATAATTCGCCATTGATGAAATTGCCGATCCGTCCCAGACCCAGGCCGACCGGGGCACAGAGTGCCGCCATGTCGATCAGTGTCATAAAGTGAAGCTTCTTGCGGCGGGCATACAGTACAAAGGCCAAAATAACTCCGAGGAAGCCGCCATGAAAAGACATGCCGCCTTCCCAGACCGCCAGAAGTTTCAGCGGGTTCGCCAGGTAGAAGCCGAGGTTATAGAACAGGATATAGCCTAGTCTGCCGCCAAGCACGACACCCATGGCACCGTAAAAGACCATATCAGACACGTCATCGGTTGTCAGAGGCAGTTGCTTGCGCTTGACTTCGGAACGGATGATCAGGTAGGTGGCGATAAAGGCCAGAACGTACATCAGCCCGTACCAGCGAAACTGGAGCGGGCCGATGCTAAGAAAAACAGGATCAATATGTGGTATTTGCATTATGAGGTTATTAATCAGGCACCGCAGCCGCAGCTACGAGTGCAGGCTCCGACCCGCATATGAACAGCTTTGATGAAGGTAGCTTCTGTTGCCGCTTTGATTTCATCCACTACTTTGTCCGGCACGGCGGAATCCAGGGAGAGGATGACCATCGCTTCCCCTTTTTTCTCGCTGCGTCCCAGATTCATGGCGGCGATGTTGATGTTGTGCTCTCCCATGATCGTTCCGATTTTGCCAATCATGCCTGGGCGGTCGCCATAGTGCAGCATCAGCATGTGTTCTTCGGGGCTGAAGTCCATCGTGTAGTCGCGCAGTTTTACGATGCGGGGAGCTCCTTCGAATAATGTGCCGGATATGGTGCGTTTTTTCCCACCCGCCTCAATGACCAGTGTGATTACGTTGGAGAAGGCATCCGCCTGGGTAGATTTGACCTCTTCAACCACAATACCCATCTGTTCGGCAACCAGCAATGCGTTGACCATGTTGACATCCTGATCAACCATCCGGTTAAGAAGGGCTGTTAAGCCGCAGACCGCCAGAGGTGAACAGTCATAATGGGCGATACTGCCGGCAAATCCAAAAGTAACTTTTTCCAGGTTGTTTTCTACCAGCTGGATACCGAAGTCGCACATAACACTCATCAGATTCAAAAACGGACGCATCTGATCCATCAGAGCCATGTCGAATCGAGGGATGTTGACTGCGTTTTCCATAGGCTGGTCATCCAGGTAGTTGAGGATTTCCTTTGAAACATCGATGGCTACGTTGACCTGAGCCTCAAAGGTGTTGGCGCCAAGGTGTGGCGTTACCACCATGTTCTTATGCGCGATCAGCTGCTTGAGCGTGTCGGTTGCCGGCGGCTCTTCACTCCAGACGTCGAATGCGGCGCCGACAACTTTACCGGAGTTGAGGTTGTCCAGCATGGCCTGCTCTTCGATGATGCCGCCGCGAGCAACGTTGAGTACGATTACTCCGCTTTTCATCAGGCCGAATTCGCGCGGTCCGATCATCCCCCTGGTCTCTTCATTGAGCGGGGTATGGACGGTAATGATGTCGCAGTTTTTGTAGATTTCATCGTGCGAAACCAGTTTGACGCCCAGGTCATGAGCGCGTTTTACCGATATGTACGGGTCACAGGCCAGAACTTCGCACTCAAAGGCTTTCAGTCGGGTGGCGACGCGGCCGCCAACCTTGCCGATGCCGATTACACCGGCAATTTTGTTTTTCAGCTCATGTCCGGTAAAAGGGGCACGCTTCCATTCCCCTGATTTAAGGCTGGCATTGGCGGTGGTTACGTTGCGACAGAAGGAGAGCAGCAGCGCCATGGTATGCTCAGCGGCGCTGTTGGTGTTGCCGAAAGGCGCATTTACGACGATGACACCTTTGGAGCTGGCGTAATCCACATCGACATTGTCGATGCCGACTCCGGCCCGTGCTACGATCTTCAATTTTTTGGCGGCATCCAGCAGCGGCTTGTCAACGTTGGTGCCGCTGCGGGTGATGATTGCGTCATAGTCGCCGATGACCGCCAGAAGTTCATCCTTCTTTAAGCCAAGCTTTACATCCAGCTGGATGCGCGGTTCCTGGGTCAATAGTGCCAAACCTTCCGCAGAAACTTCATCCGTTACAATTATCTTCATTACATAGCTCCAGTTTCAGTGGATTTAATCACGGCATAGTAGCCCCGACATAAAAAAAAAGCAAGCATGGCAGCGGTTATTAATGGTATACATTCGACCCATGAAACCATTTAATATTGTTCTGATCGAACCGGAAATTCCCCCCAATACCGGCAATATTGCCCGCCTCTGTGCCGCCACCGGCGCTGTGCTTCATCTTGTGGGGAAGCTGGGTTTTTCCATTGACGACCGTTATCTGAAGAGGGCAGGGCTGGACTATTGGGAATTTGTAGCACTTAAACAATGGCCGGATCTGGCAACTCTGCAGGCATCTGAACCAGATGGACGTTTTTTCTATTTAAGCACCAAGGTTGCCAGAAGCTACCTGCAGGCCGGTTTTAAAGCGGGTGACTTTATTGTTTTCGGCAAGGAGACCAAGGGTCTGCCGGAAGAGTTGCTGGCCGCCAATCCTGATACATCAATTACGATTCCGATGCCGGCCGGATCGGTGCGCAGTCTCAATCTTTCCACTTCCGCCGGGATCGTCCTGTATGAGGCGATGAGGCAGGCGGAAATGATAGGGTGATGTGAGATGAACGATATCAATTCCAAAATCATTCATCCGTTCTTGACAGAGGGCATTCCGGGTACAGGCGGGGCAATCAAGGAATCACCCGGGGATTTCATGGTTGAAGAAATGCCGTCATATCTCCCATGTGGCTCGGGTGAACATTGCTACCTTACAATTGAAAAAAGCGGCATCACAACTTTGGAAGCTGTACGCAGAATTGCCCAGAATCTAAAGATATCCGAGCGGGATATCGGTTATGCTGGCATGAAGGATGCTGTTGGTATTACTCGTCAGTCAATCTCGATTCCGCGCGTGTCCACGGAGAAGTGTGGCAGTCTGGAGCTGGATGGAGTCAGGGTTGTTGCTGCAAGTCGGCATACTAACAAACTCAAGCTTGGTCACTTGAAAGGGAACCGTTTCCGGATTGCTGTTCGTGATGTGTCAGTTGCTGCCGCAAAGCGCGTCCCTGAAATTCTGGGTCTGCTGAAGAAGCGCGGTGTGCCGAATTACTTCGGTTATCAACGCTATGGGGCTCAAGGTAATTCGCACAAGATCGGCGCTGCCATACTGCATCAGGATTGGCGCGGAGCCGTGGACCGGTTAATCGGAGAGCCGGGTGAGTTGCGTGATCAGGAGTGGCGAGCGGCCATTTTGGCTTATCAAAAGGGTGATGTTGCAAGATCGCTGCAGCTTTTTCCGCGTCATTGCCGCACCGAACGCGATCTGCTGCAGCGGCTGGTGAATCGCCCGGAGGCGTTTGAAAAGGCATTTTCGTCGGTTCATCCCAGACTAAAAAAACTCTATCTGTCTGCATTTCAGTCATATCTGTTTGATCAGGTTGTTGCAAAAAGAATCCAATATATCGATGGCTTACTGTCAGGCGATCTGGCCTGTAAACATCTCAACGGTGCCTGCTTTCTGGTTGAAAATGCTGATGCGGAAATGGAGCGCGCAAATGCTTTTGAAATTTCTGCCACAGGTCCCATGTTCGGCTGCAAAATGAAGCAGCCGGAAAATAAAGCCCTGGAAATTGAGTCGTCTATCCTTGAGAATGAGCGGATAAATATTTCAGTTTTCGATCTGCAAGGCGGTTTGCGTATGGAAGGAGAGCGTCGTCCGCTTCGTGTTCCCTTGGGGGAACCATCCTGGACATTGGACGATGATTGTCTCTGGCTGGAATTTTATTTGCCAAAAGGAAGTTACGCCACATCGGTGCTGCGGGAAGTTACTAAAAACTTGTGACATATTACACAATCCCAACACACAAAAAAACCGGCACTGCTGCCGGTTTTTCTGTACTTGTGCTGTTGCCGACCAGTTCAGGAGCGTGTGAAATCTGCCTTTGCGAAGGAATATTCAAACTGCATGTGATCAGTATAGGTGCCGTTCAGGATAGCAACCACGTCCTCCGTAAAAACAAGCTCTTCATCGGTTGGGATGACGTAAACCTTGACCGGTGAGTCGTCGGTGGTGATCAGGCTTTCGCGTTTGCGGGTCATGGCCTTGTTGTTGCGTTCTCGGTCAAGTACAATGCCGATATGTTCCAGTCCTTCGATGGCTTTTTCACGGATCAAGGCTCCCATTTCACCGACACCTGCAGTGAAAACAACCGCATCCAGTTTGCCAACGGCAGCCATGTAGGACCCAATATATTTTTTTAGGCGGTAAGCTTCGATATCCAGTGACAGTTGGCAGCGTTTGTCGCCGGCGATGGCATTTTCAATTACATCGCGTCGGTCGGTAAAACGGCCGGTAACCCCCATGACTCCACTCTTCTTGTTGAGGATGCTGTCGATTTCCTTGGCAGAAAGGTTTTCCTTCTGCATCATGAAAGCCGGGATAGCCGGGTCAATATCTCCGCAGCGGGTGCCCATTACGGCGCCTTCCAGAGGGGTCAGTCCCATGGTGGTATCAACCGAAATACCGTTCTTTATGGCACAGTGCGAGACACCGTTTCCGATGTGCATTGTTACTATATTGGTCTCTTTAGCCGGTTTTCCAAGTATGGCTGCGGCACGTTTTGAGACATACAGATGTGAGGTGCCGTGAAAGCCATAACGCCTCACCTGATGTTTTTCGTACCACTCATATGGAAGTGGATAAATGTAGGCATGTTCAGGCATGGTCTGGTGAAAAGCCGTGTCGAAAATTGCAACATGTGGTACGGTCGGCATAAGGGTTTGCGCTGCTTCTATCCCCTCGATATTAGGAGGATTGTGGAGTGGCGCCAAGTGTTGAACTGCTTTTACTGCATCAAGAACCTTGTCATCAATCATAACCGAGCAAGTGAACTTCTCACCGCCATGCACAACCCGATGGCCAACTGCGGATATTTCGTCAACACTGCCAAGTACGCCATGAACCGGGTCTGTAACGGTTTTTATAAGCAGATCGATAGCGGCCTGATGATTGGCGCAGTCCTGCTGGTGATGATAGGTCTCACGACCTGGAACTTCATGCATAATAAAAGAGTCACCGATTATAACCCTTTCTACCATTCCTTTGGCTACGACCGTCTTATTTTCCCAATTAAATAACTGGTATTTTACTGATGAGCTGCCGCAGTTTAGTGCCATGATAATCATGGTGCATACCTCCAAATAAACAGAGATTTATTTATAATATCAATAAAAATAAAACAACCAGACTAAAATAAACTCCTGAAATAAAACTGTTTTTGATATATACACGAGACATGAATTGAATTCAACAAAATTTGTGTAAACGGTTTTGGCAAACGTTAATTTCTTTGCTGGACTTTTGAAAATCTGTGTGGTAAATCAAAATAGCTTATCACTCTGGTGAGCTAATCTTATAAGGAGGTGAAACTGTGGCCCATACTATTACTGACGATTGCACAAACTGTGCAGCATGTGAGGATTCCTGTCCCGTAAACTCAATCAGCGAGCAGGGTAACAAGCGCGTCATCGATGCTGATACCTGTATCGACTGTGGCGCATGTGTAGATACCTGTCCCGTAAACGCAATTCATGCCTAATTGGCATTGATGCAAACCGGATGTTAAAAGCCCGTGGCAACACGGGCTTTTTGCTTTTTTACAACTATTTTCTGAAAAGCCACATGATGAGTGAAAGGATTGCTGATATAATCAGGCAGGTTACAACGGGAAAGTGAAAGCTGAAGTTCTCACGTCTGATGGATATGTCTCCTGGTAGCCGACCTAACCAGGTTGGGAGTTTTGGTGCAAATGAAACCAAAAGTCCGACGGCGACCAGCAGCAGCCCAATGATTATCAGAGGTCTGCCCAAGCTGTTCATCGCTTGCTGACTTTCGGGAGATAACGCTCTTTTTCGCTATAGATGCAACCGCAGTATTGCTGACGGTACAAACCAAGCTCTTTGGAAAGCCTGATTCCTTCCTGCCAGCCAGGGCGAAAGTCCTGATAATAAAATGTCACCCCGAACTCTCTTCCGATCTGTTCACCAAGTTCCCTGATTTCCTCATGGCGTTGAAATCTGCTGTAGAGCAGTGAAGCGCTGAACGCATCAAAGTTCCCGGCTGCAGCGACTTCCGCCGTTGCTCTAAGTCGTGAGGAGTAACAATAACTACAGCGTTTGTCAGGCTGTTCCGCTACGTTAGCCAGAAATGTTTCCAGATCGTAATTGTCATGCATGATCAGTGGCACTGCTTCAAGCTCGGCCATCTGCAGAACTGCATCGCGTCGTTTAACGTATTCCTGATAGGGGTGAATGTTATGATTGAAAAAGAAGCCGGTCACATCGTGACCGGCCGTACGAAGAGTTTTCAGAGGATATAGCGTGCAGGGACCGCAGCATGTGTGCAGGAGGATCCGCATCACAGGTTATCCAGGATGTGCCCCATCTTTTCACGTTTGGTAGATAGGTAGCCGCGGTTGCAGTCAGTTGCTTCAGTTTCGATGGCCACTCGCTCGACAACATCTATGCCGTAGCCCTGAAGCCCAACCAGTTTTTTGGGGTTGTTGGTAAGCAGACGCATTTTGGTAACGCCGAGCGCCAGAAGTATCTGTGCGCCAATGCCGTAATCACGAAGGTCAGCCTTGAAGCCAAGCTCTATGTTTGCTTCGACCGTGTCGCGTCCCTTATCCTGAAGCTCATACGCCTTCAGTTTGTTAACCAGGCCGATTCCGCGCCCCTCCTGCCGCATATACAGGATTATACCGTTTCCTGCCGCTGCAATCTGCTCCATGGCATGATGCAGTTGCTCCCCACAGTCACAGCGCAGGCTCCCCAGCACGTCGCCGGTCAGGCACTCCGAATGAACCCGTACCAGTATAGGCTCTCCTTTTTTTATGTCACCCTTTACCAAAGCGATATGCTCCAGTTTGTCGATGTCGTTTTCAAAGGCGATTGCACGCCATTCACCACCGAAAGAAGAGGGGAGGTGTGCTTCGGCAACTGTGCGCACCAGGCGTTCATTTTTAAGGCGGTAGGCGACCAGGTCCGCGATAGTGCAAATTTTTATGCCATGTTCCCTGGCAAAAACCTTTAATTCCGGCATGCGAGCCATGCTGCCGTCATCATTCATGATTTCGCAGATTACACCGGCCGGTTTCAACCCGGCCAACCGGGCCAGGTCAACGGAACCCTCCGTCTGGCCGGAGCGCACCAGAACTCCGCCTTTGCGGGCCCGCAAAGGGAAAATGTGACCGGGACTGACCAGGTCATTGGCGCTGGCGCCATCGGCAACAGCGGTCACAATCGTGTGAGCACGATCAGCGGCAGAGATGCCGGTGGTGACTCCGTGTTTGGCTTCGATCGAAACAGTGAAGGCAGTTTCGAATGGAGACGTATTATCCCGTACCATCGGCCGCAGTCCCAGTTCATCGCATCTGTCAGCGGTCAGGGTCAGGCAGATCAGTCCACGACCATGTTTTGCCATGAAATTGATGTTTTCAGGGGTGGCGGCCTCGGCGGCCAAGGTCAGGTCGCCTTCGTTTTCACGATCCTCGTCGTCTACCAAGATGACCATCTTGCCCTGGCGGATATCTTCGATTGCTTCTTCTATTGTTGATACTGACATGATGAGCCTTTCATTCTATAGGAATCCATTTTCTGCTAGTATTTTCATACTCAATCCACCACTGTTTTTCCAGGGGGTTGTGAGCCGTTCCACATACTTGCCGATGATGTCGGTCTCTATGTTGACCTCGTCTCCGGTTCGAATAAGCTCAAGTGTAGTACTGACAAACGTGTGCGGGATGATATTGACGGAAAAACTATCCAACGATACGGAATTCACCGTAAGTGAAATGCCGTCAATTGCAACTGAGCCTTTCTCCACCAGGTAGCGGGCATGTTCGGCAGGGAGAGTGAACAGTAGTTGATGATTGCCGGATCGTACCTCGCTTCTGGATAAACGCCCGCAGCAATCGATGTGGCCGCTGACAATGTGCCCTCCGAGCCGGTCTCCCAGTCTGACGGCTCGCTCCAGATTTGTCCGGTCTCCAGTGCGAAGTTTGCCGATGGTTGTGCGGGTGAGGCTTTCCGGTGAAACATCGAAAGTCACTGTATTGCCACCTGTTTCAGTGACGGTCAGGCAGGCGCCGTTGACGGCCACCGAATCTCCGATGGTAATTTCATCAGTTGGGATTTCTGTCTGCACGGTCAAAAGACCGGCCTCGCCGCGACGCAGAAAAGAGACAACACGCCCCGTATTTTCAACTAATCCTGTGAACATTTAGGTTTTCTCTGGATAAGCATGAATTAAGATGTCCTGCCCGATGCGGGACACTTGACCGAATTCGAGTTTTATTGCCTTATCCATGCTTGTGATTCCGAGCATGGAGAGCGGGGCAAATCCGTCACTGCCGAGTAATTTGGGGGCTATGAAAATAGCAAACTCGTCAATTAACGCCCTCTTGACCATTTCGCCGGCCAGGCGGCTCCCACCTTCAAGCAGGATGGACTGAATGCCCATTTTTCCAAGCTTTTTAAGCAGGTCAGACATGGAAACCCGTCCGTCAAGCTCTTCGCAGACAATAATTTTTGCTCCTTGCCGGGTATAGCGCTGATGCACTTCTTGGGCGCTTTCGGTCGTGGCGATAATGGTTCTTTGTGCTGCCCCGTCTTCAAGAACTCCTACGCTTTCCGGAGTTCTCAGGTGCGTGTCCACAATAATCCGCAGTGGGTCATTTCCCTTGACGTGTCTGACATTCAACTGCGGATTGTCGGCAATGATGGTGTCTACTCCAACCATGATAGCATCGTTTGTTGCACGCATTTTATGGACTTGAAGCCGCGACTCTTCGCCACTTATCCAGCGCGATTCGCCGGTTACGGTGGCAATTTTTCCATCGAGGGTCATTGCGCATTTGAAGGTTACAAATGGCATTCCGGTAGTTGCGTGTTTGATAAAGGAGCGGTTTATGGCGCGGCACTCCTTTTCCAGAACCCCGCAAACTGTCTGGATACCTGCCCGCTCCAAAGCTTTGAACCCGTTGCCGTTGACCTGTGGGTTTGGGTCGCTCATGGCAGCAACAACCCGTCTGACCCCTGCCTTGATCAGGGCATCACAGCATGGAGGTGTTTTGCCGGTGTGGCTGCATGGCTCCAGAGTCACATACACGTCGGCATCTCGTGCCGCCGCTCCTGCCGTCTGCAGTGCATGGACTTCGGCATGGTGGCCACCTGCGCGTTTGTGCCAACCTTCGCCGATGATGACTCCATTCTTAACTATCACGCATCCAACGACCGGGTTGGGGGAAGTCTTGCCGACCCCTTTGCGGGCCAGTGTCAGGGCGCGTTTCATGTATTTGATGTCAGTAGAAATCATTTTTTTAGCAGTTCCTGCAACTCCTGCATAAATTCGCTGATGTCCCGGAAAGAGCGGTAAACAGAGGCGAACCGGACATAGGCAACTTCATCCATGTCGTGTAGTTCTTTCATTACCCATTCGCCAACCGTGGTGGTTGAAATTTCCCGCTCTGTAGATTCCTGGAGTCTGGTTTCTAGCCGGTCTACCACCAGCTCGATGTCGGTTTTTGAGATCGGGCGTTTCTCACAGGCTTTGACAATCCCGTTGATGATCTTCATCCGGTCAAACGGTTCTCGTCTCCCATCTTTTTTGCAAACCTGCGGGAGCATCTCTTCTATGCGTTCATAGGTGGTGAATCTTTTGGAGCATTGTTCGCACTCGCGACGTCGACGTATAGCCGAACCGCCTTTGTCTGGACGAGAGTCCACAACTTTGCTGTCCAGATTGTTGCAGAACGGGCATTTCATAGATCTTGTCCGGATGAGTCGGGAGTAAAGTGGATAACCTTGATGCCGGTTTCACTGATCATTTCACGAGCCAGGTCATCAGCATAACCTTCGCCGTAGACTACCCTGTTAATACCGGCATTGATGACCATCTTTGTGCAGATGATGCAAGGCATTGTCGTGCAGTAGAGTGTTGATTCGTCTATATTAATACCGTGTCTTGCAGCCTGGATGATGGCATTTTGCTCGGCATGCAGACCGCGACATAGTTCATGGCGTTCGCCGGACGGAACTTTGAGTCTTTCCCGCAGACAGCCGACGGCGTCACAGTGGCTGATCCCGGAGGGGACTCCATTGTATCCGGTTGCCAAAATGTTGCGGTCCTTGACCAGCACCGCTCCAACCTGCCTGCGCTGGCAGGTTGAACGGGTCGCCACAAGTCGGGTGATATCCATGAAATACTGATCCCAGGATGGACGCTGCATAACTTGTTTAACCTCATTTTATTGGATACAGCCTGACAAACTACTCCAATTCATGCGGTAAGGTCAATAATTACATGTTTACCTTCATATATTGGACAAGGTCGTCGGTGTTTAGGCTCATGCAACTGCTTGTTAGTGACAAGAAATAAAAGTGTTGCTATAGTGGCTCAAATCTGACAAGTGAGGTTTAAAATGAAAATTGTTTTGTTGTGTGCAGTATATCTCTTTGTTTTTCAGTCTATTGCAGCATTTGCCGGATCTCCGGTGCTACCGAAGGGATACCTTTCCTGGCAAAAGAGTGACAGGAAGATCGAAACCGATAAAAAATCATTATTCTACGGAATTCATTACATGTATGCCGACAAAAAAGCCATGCAAGGATACGGCGCCGGCAACAAGTTTCCGGAAGGAAGCCGGATCGTGGTGGAATTCTTCAACATAAAGGGTAACACTGGTGATGATGGTTCCAAGAATATGGTTGTTCTGATGCAGAAGGATAAAAAACGCAAAGAAACCGGCGGTTGGCTTTTTGCCGGTTTTGGGGCTGACGGAAAAGCGAGCGGCATAGATCCTGTCAAAAACTGTTTCGACTGCCATCAAAAGGAAGCCGCACAGAAGGACTATGTCATCTCCACTATAAAAGATTTCAAACACTGAACAAGGTAAATACTGAAATATGAATTATCCATCTAAAACTTCAAAGCCGGCAGTTAAGCTTGAACCGCACATTCTGGTAGTTGATGACGAGCCAGAAATACGCAAGGTAGTAATGCTGTATCTGCAGCAATGCGGGTTTCGCGTCAGCAACGCCGAAAGTGCCGAGAACGGTTACCAGTTATTGAAAAAAGAACGGTTTGATGTAGTCGTTACTGATGTGATGATGCCTGGAGAAGACGGCATCAGTTTTCTGTCGAAGGTTCAGCAGTCTCATCCAGAAATTCCGGTTATATTGATGACTGCCTATGCCGAACTGCAAATGGCGCTGGAAGCAATTAAAAACGGCGCTTATGAATTTATACAAAAACCTTTTGATTTTGATATTTTGCGTAAAGTTGTGGATAAAGCTGTCAACTACAGCAAGCTGCAACATGCCGAAAAAGGGGAGCGGGTCGAGTTGGAAAAAATGCTGGCTGCTCGCACGGCAGAACTAGAAAATGCAAGAGTCCAACTTGATTTAGCCCACGCAAAGATACTCAAATCAGTCACCAGGAACAGCGAAACTGGCAACATAGCTCATCGCGAACAGGATTCGTCTGACACGATATCCAAAATTTTCAGCAGGATCGTTTAGGGTTTGCCGACAGTTCGTACCTTGACACTCCGGAGCTTTTAAGGTAGCTTATCACGTCCTACCACAGGACATCTGGCGCTTCGTCATTATCCCCGTTAACAAGGTTGATTGGTATGAAAATTACAGCGGTAATACCCGCCCGTTTCGCCTCGACACGTTTTCCCGGCAAGGCTTTGGCCGAGATCGGTGGAAAGCCGATGATCCAGCATGTATATGAGCGGACTTCCCGGGCAAAACTGGTTTCACGCACCATAGTGGCTACTGACGACCCGCGCATAGTCGATGCGGTCAATCTGATCGGTGGCGAGTCCATCATGACATCAGCCAGTCACGAGACCGGTACGGATCGTCTGGCTGAAGTTGCACTGGGGCTTGACTCGGATATTATTGTCAACGTACAGGGTGATGAACCGCTGATCTGCCCGGATATGATCGATCAGGCTATTCAGCCGTTTCTGGAGGATTCCGCTCTGCAAATGGGAACCCTCAAAACCCGCATTAAATGCCTGCACGATTTTCTTTCCCCCAACGTGGTCAAAGTGGTAACCGACAAGTTCGGTAACGCCCTTTATTTTTCCCGTTCTCCGCTGCCGTTTTTCAGGGACAAGTGGAAGGATCTGAAAGACGAATCCTTCTGCTGCGGCAAACTGCTCTGTTACAAGCACGTCGGTCTGTATGTATATCGTCGTAATTTTCTGCTCGAATTTGCATCCATGTCGCCCACTTTTCTGGAGACAGCCGAAAAACTTGAACAACTGCGCGCCGTGGAAAACGGGGTCAGGATTCGAGTGGTCGAGACCGAGTTCGAGTCGATCGGTGTGGATACTCCCGATGACCTTGCCAAGGCTGAGGAACGTTACCTGCAGCTGATGCTTTAAACCGTTTATCCTAAAACAGGAATGTGAAAGTTCGATTACTCTTCAGCCGAAACAAGGATACCGGTTGGTTATAAGTCTTGTTTGTGGCTTATTCCCAATCATTTTAATAGTTTTTAAATACAGGAGTTGATTAGCATGAAAACCAAATTTATTTTTATCACAGGCGGCGTGGTATCTTCGATCGGAAAAGGACTGGCTGCTGCTTCTCTGGGGGCTTTGCTGGAGGCGCGCGGTTTGCGTGTGACAATGCAGAAGCTGGATCCGTACATCAATGTTGACCCGGGCACCATGTCACCATTTCAGCACGGTGAGGTTTTTGTAACCGACGACGGTGCAGAAACCGATCTGGATCTGGGGCATTATGAGCGTTACACTAGCGCCATATTGTCAAAAAAGAGCAATTTTACCACCGGGCAGGTCTATTTTTCCGTTATCACCAAAGAGCGGCGTGGAGATTATCTGGGGGGGACTGTGCAGGTCATACCGCACATTACCGACGAGATAAAACACAAGATTATTGAAAATGCCAAGGGTGCCGATGTGGCGATTGTTGAGGTCGGCGGTACTGTTGGTGATATCGAATCGCTCCCGTTTCTGGAGGCGATCCGCCAGTTCCGTTTTGATCGCGGTCACGGCAATGCACTTTATGTCCATGTCACGCTGGTTCCTTACATCCGGACTGCCGGTGAGTTGAAAACCAAGCCGACCCAGCACTCCGTTATGGAACTGCGTAAAATCGGTATCCAGCCGGATATTCTGCTATGCCGTTGTGAACGTGACCTGCCCACTGATATGAAAAAGAAAATCGGCCTGTTTTGTAACGTGGCCGAGAAGGATGTCATTCCGGTTGTTGACTCGGAGCATATCTATGCCGTGCCACAAGCGCTTCATAAAGAGCACCTTGACGACCAGGTTGTCGAGAAACTAAATATCTGGACCAAGGCTCCCGACCTTACCCACTGGCAGGATGTTGTAGAAAAGCTGCGTCACCCCAGCCATGGTGAAGTCCGCATCGCAATTGTCGGCAAATACGTGAATCTGACCGAGTCGTACAAATCTCTGGCAGAAGCATTGACCCATGGCGGCATTGCCAATGATTGTCGCGTTTACCTGAAATATCTTGATTCAGAAAAGATCGAATGTGATGGCGTTGAAGGTCACCTGGACGATGTTGACGGGGTTCTTGTTCCGGGTGGTTTTGGTGAGCGTGGCACTGAAGGTAAGGTCATGGCGATCGAGTATGCCCGCACCAACAAAATTCCGTTTTTTGGCATTTGCCTTGGAATGCAAATGGCGGTGGTTGAATATGCCCGTAATGTCTGCGGGTTGGAGGACGCCTGTTCCAGCGAATTCCGTCATGACGGCGGCCAGCCGGTCATTCACCTGATGGAAGAGCAGAAAAGTGTCAGTAAAAAAGGGGGGACTATGCGTCTTGGCGCTTACCCATGTTCAGTCTCCAAGGGCACGATTGCCCATCAGGCCTACAATGAAACTGAAATATCGGAACGTCACCGTCACCGCTACGAATTCAACAATGCCTATCGGGATGCTCTAACCAGCAACGGCTTGATTCTGTCCGGAGTGTATAAGGACAAAGACCTGGTTGAGGTGGTTGAAATTGCGGATCACCCATGGTTTCTGGCTTGCCAGTTTCATCCCGAGTTTAAATCCAAGCCGTTGGTCCCGCATCCGCTTTTCCGGGCTTTCATCGGTGCATCATTGCAACATCGCAATTCCAAATAATTATGTAGTCAACCCAGACGGAAAAGACGTTCAAATAATTATAAAATCTTGAATAACAGCAAATACGATTTAACGCCCTTCCAGTTTATACGGAAGGGCGTTCGCGTCTTGTTTGATTGACAACAGTGCATACAGAAACTAGTATGTCCCAATTAATTTCAGAAAGGCTTGTATGAAGGTCATAATTCTCCTTGGCGACGGCATGTCGGACGAACTTTACAGCGATCTTGGCAATAAATCCCCACTTCAGGCGGCGGCAACCCCAAACATGGATTTTATGGCGCAGCATGGCCTTTCCGGCCTGGCCGATACGGTCCCCTGCGGTCTGCCACCAGGCAGTGACGTGGCGAACCTATCGGTTTTCGGGTATGATCCGCGCAACTGTTACACCGGGCGTTCCCCGTTGGAAGCGATCAGCATGGGGGTTACTCTCGGCCCGGATGATGTCGCATTCCGAATGAACCTGGTGACGCTCAAGCCTCACGGCAGTTCGATCTATATGCAGGATTTCTCGGCCGGACATATCACCACGTCAGAGGGGGGCGAACTGGTCGAAGCACTGCAGCAAAATCTTGGGAGTGCGGAGATCGAATTCCACCCCGGAGTCGGATATCGCCACCTGATGGTTTGGCGCGGCGGCAAGGATGCCATGACCGGCACGCCTCCCCACGACATAACCGGCAAGGCGATCATCGATCACCTGCCCAAGGGGGATGGTGCCGACGCCCTGATCAACATAATGAACCATGCCCAGATGGTGCTGCACGATCATCCGGTCAATAAAAAACGGAAGGATGCCGGTGAACTCCCGGCCAATTCAATCTGGCTCTGGGGGCATGGCAAAACGCCTAAAATCACTCCTTATAAAGAAAAGTTCGGACTAAGCGGCGCGGTAATCTCGGCTGTTGACCTGATCAAGGGCATCGGTATCTGCGCCGGCCTCGATGTCATAAATGTTGAGGGCGCCACCGGCTACATCGATACCAACTACCTTGGGAAGGCTCAGGCAGCTCTGGCGGCTCTGGAAACTCATGATTTCGTGTATGTTCATGTGGAAGCTCCGGATGAGGCTTCCCACGCTGGCCGGATGGACCATAAAATCCAGGCCATTGAAGATTTTGATCGCCAGATTGTGGGAACCGTGCTGGAAGGTATTAAAAAGTTCGGTGAATACGTGATCCTCTGTACGCCGGATCACCCGACACCTGTCAAGCTTATGACTCATACATCCGATCCGGTTCCGTTTATAATCTATCGCGGTGGCACCGGGGCAGGGAACGGGGCCGCTTCTTATGACGAGTTTCAGGCCAAGTCCACCGGATTAAGCATGGAAGGCCATGCGCTGATGAAAGCCTTGTTGTCGTAGCCGCTGACGTATTTAATCTTCGCAATGAAATGATTTCGTGAGGTGCATAAATGAGTCGATTATTTAAAACAATTGCATTTGTCCTGCTGGCACTCACGATCTATCCCTTTTCATTTCTTATGGCTGCCGAATTATCCTCTCAGCCTGTTATTAAAACGAACCCAGACAAGGCGATTAAATCGTCTGAATCCGAGAACCAGACCGGACATCGTAAGGAAATATCGACCTTTGCCCTTAGCAAAGACGGTTTGTACGCGCTGACCGGTGATGAAGACGAAAATAATTATCTGTGGGATGTAAAGTCCGGCAAACTGATCCGGGAAGTCGGAAAGCCGGATCAGATCCGTCTCTGGCTTGTTTCAGCCGCATTTTCGCCAGATTCTTCCACGCTTGTCTGGGCTCGCTATCGTAAATATATGCCGGTGTTGTGGGATGTTAAGAGCGGAAAACGACTCGGCATTCTGGCCTCCAGGGAAAAAGGGCATAAAGCCGAGGTTGTCTCTCTGGCGTTCTCGAACGACGGCCGCTATGTCGCAAGTGGCGATATGCAGGGAATGATCGTTATTTGGAATATGAAAGACAGGTCGGTGGTTCGCAGGTTTAAAGCCCATGATGGAGAAGTGGATCAGATTGTTTTCATTCCAGGTGGCAATGAGTTTGCCACAACAGGAATGGATGGAGCAATTTACTTATGGAGTCTGGAGCAGGATCAGCTACTGGCAACTTTGCTGAAACCTTCGGACGATATCGTTACCTCGCTGTCCGTTTCCGCCAACGGTTCGGTTATGTATGCATCTTTCTATAACATGGCGGTCAAGGGGTGGAATATTCCACTGAGGACGCTGCGAAGCACAATCCCGTTCAATGACAGCTTGATTAACAATGTTGCCGTTTCTCCGAGCGGTGATTTTCTGGCAGTGATAGATGAGGACCGTTCTGTTCTGCTTTGGGATATTCACGAAAGCAGTGTGGCCTGGAGGAGCGACCTCCCTAACTCGGCTCTGAAGGCCGTCTTTTCTACCGACGGCAAATCTTTGTTTACCTCTGGCGGGGATAACTGGGTTCGTGAGTGGGACGTTGCCTCGGGACGTTTGATCAGGAAGTTTGGTGGTGCTGCCGAATAAAGATACTCTGCAGTTAACGCCGTGGGTAGATGAATATTGGTGTCGGCACGTCAAACCGGTTTCGCAAGTTTCTCCTCCAGCACACTCCTCAGTACTTTTTGCATTTGATCAAGCGTATAAGGTTTGCTGGCCAACCCGTCGATCTCTTCGCGGGGGATTCTGGAAGTGATATACTCATCTCCAAAACCACTTGAGACGATTATGGGCAACTGGGGATGGAATCTTTTCAACTCATGGAAAAGATCGTAACCGTCCATGATCGGCATGCCGATGTCCATCACAACCAGACTGATGTCAGCAACATTGTTTCGGCACAATTCCAAAGCTTCCTCGCCGTTTGCAGCTTCCAAAACATCGAAGCCGAGCGCCTCCAACATGGTTTTTGCTACAAACATTACCGGTTCCTCGTCCTCTACGAGCAGAATCGTTCCGCTTCCACGCCAAAGCGCTCTTAAAGCTGATCCGTCTTCGGCTGGTCTGTAAGTCATTTAATATTCCTCACATAATATATGATTTTCGGTTGTTCCTTGTGAGCAGCACCAACATTGATGTTGGCTTAATGTGGATGCGGCTGTTGGAACTATATACTTGAAGTTGCCGATTGCAACCATGTTTAGAAAATATGGGATATGTGAGTTTCAGATTTTTACAGAAAAGCCTGATTTGAATGGATTTCCCGGCAGTGCGCAAATACCGGCAGTACCGGGTTTAACTATAATCTTCCTTTTTAATGCAATACTTCTTGATCTTCCGGTACATGGTGACCATGTTTATACCGGCCTCTTTTGAAGCATTTTCTATAATCCCTTTATGCTTTTTCAACAGACTCTTCAGCAGGTCAGCTTCAAAACGTTCCAGGGCCGTATTGAATGATAGCTCGCCAAGTTCTGCGATGGCCGTTTCAGCTTGTGATTCGTCGTAGCCCGACTCCACGAACTGCGCCAGAGTCTCCCATGAAATAAAATCGTCATTTTCCATGGCCATGCAGGCTTCGATCACATTTCTCAACTGTCTGATATTGCCCGGCCAGTCAAAATCCGACAAAGCGTGCATCGCATCGCTCGCGAATCCTTTGATGAAAGTACCGAACTTCTGGTTTTGATGATGAATGAAATGAGCAGCCAGCAGCGGAATATCGTCACGGCGCTCGCGGAGCGGCGGCAGATGAATGTTGACCACATTCAGCCGGTAATAAAGATCTTCTCTGAATGTACCGTTCTTAATGGCCTCTTTCAGGTCGGAGTTTGTCGCTGACAATATTCGCACGTCAACCCGGGTGGGGGTGGTGTCACCTAAACGGTTGAATTCCTTTTCCTGCAGGAATCGCAGCAGGGTTTTCTGCACATTCATCGGAAGATTACCGACTTCATCCAAAAACAGCGTGCCGCCGTTAGCCGCCTCCAGCAATCCGTGACGGCTCTCTTTGGCACCGGTAAATGCGCCCTTCTTGTAGCCGAACAGCTCGCTTTCCAACAAGGTTTCCGGGAGGGCGCCGCAATTGATGGCGATGAACTTTTTTTCACGGCGGGGAGAATTATAGTGGATGGCCTGGGCGATCAGTTCCTTTCCGGTTCCCGATTCACCGGTGATCAGCACGGAGGTGTCCCTGATGGCCACCTTTTCAACCCGTTCGAGTACTGATTTTAAGCCGCCTGATGAACCAATGATGTTGTCGAAACAGAACTTTGCCTCCAACTCGGCCCGCAATTCGCGATTTTCCTCTAGCAACTGTGATTGCTGCAACGCATTTTTGACCCGGTAAATCAGCTCATCCGGTTCAAACGGTTTGGTCAGCATGTCGTAAGCGCCCTTGCGCAAGGCTTGAATAGACATGTCTACCGTGGCGTAGGCGGTAATCATAATGACCGGAATATCCTTCTGCTTTTCCTTGATGGCCTGCAAGACTTCCAGGCCGCTCATGCCGGGCATTTTAATGTCACTGATAACCAGATCCCAGGCCGTGGCCTGAAAATCCTCAACAGCTTTTTGTGGCGAAGTGTAAGCTTTGGCCAGATATCCGTTATCAAGGAGAATGCTCTCCATCATCCGGCAGAGACCTTCCTCGTTATCAATCAGCAGGATGCGTTTTTTGCTGGTCATTTACAGTTCCTCCTGGTCAATCGGCAGCGTGACTGCAACGCAAGTACCTTGCCCAATGACGCTGTCGATCCGGATTTCGCCATGATGCTGATCAATGATCTGCTTTGTAATGGCAAGCCCCAGTCCTGTGCCGCGCTCCTTGGTTGTGTAGAACGGTTCAAATATCTTGTCCTGACTCTCGGCCGGAATGCCGCAGCCACTGTCACAGAATGAGATCCGTACGCGCTGGTCGGGAACCTGTTCGGTCTTTATGCTGAGCTTGCCACCTTCCGGCATAGCCCCTCCGGCATTCAGGATCAGATTGATGGCGACCTGCCGCATCTGATCCCCGTCAAGCTCGATTTTCGGGATGTCGGCCGCAAACTCGGTGGTAATGGTGACGTTGCGCATGTCGGTATGGTTGGCCGCAAAATCAACAATCTGCTGCAACAGGTCGTTCAGATCGGTTGTTTCGAGGGTCGGGCGCGGAGTCCGGGCGTATGAAAGTAGGTCCTGGACAATCTTTTTACAGCGTTTGCTTTCGCGTTTTATCTCGTGGATATATTTGTAATTGGGATCATCTTCGTTCATCTTTCCTTCCAGATAACCGGCGTAACCCAGAATTACACCCAGCGGGTTGTTGATTTCATGGGCTACGCCCGATGAAAGCACGCCCAGTGACGCCATTTTCCCCTGTTGAGCCAGACTGGCCTCGATATCCCGGTTGCGCCTGATGATCTCGGTCATCCGGTTGAAGGCTCCCGCCATTTCGGCCAACTCGTCTTCTCCCGATACCTGCATGCGCTCATTCAGCTTACCTCGCTTTACCCGCCTGATGACTTCGATCATATCAGCAATCGGACTGGTAATGATATTTGAAGCGCGAAACACCATGACCGTGGAGGTGGCGCCGACGGCCAGGATCAGCAGCACCATACTGTACATGATATGGGTCTTGATCTTGTTGGCCTCCAGATAAAACTCGTCTTCATAAGATCCAACGGCAATAATCCAATCCCATGGTTTAAAATATTCGTAACGCACGATTTTCATGCGTGCTGATTTTTCACCACTGTTTTTCCAAGGGTAGCGGATCCAGCCGCTTTTGTTTGTACACATTTCACGGATAAAATGATTTCCATCCTCATCCTTGGCGTCGATCAGGTTCCTGCCTTCCGAATTGGGGTGGATGGTAAAAGTGCCTTTGCTGTCCATGCAAAAAATGTAGCCGGTTGCACCGACTTTTTTTGATTTTATACTTTCCTTAAGTGCTGCAAAGGATTTGCGCTCGAAGGCCGCCTGTTCCGAGGTTTCATCCAGATAACCGCCGGCGGCGATGATCCAGTCCCATTCCCGGAAATACTTGTAGGCAATAATCTTGTTGCGCGGGCGCTTGTCGCCCAGCACGGCGTTGCGCCACGGATAGCTGATATATAAGATTTCGCCCGGTTTTGATGCCTTGGCGGTTCTGCAAATTTCGCGGATGAAATAGCGTCCGTTTTCATCGCGCTCATCAAAAACATTTTCCCCTTCTCTGGCGATGTGGACCTGCAAGTCTCCCTTGCTGGTCATGGCGTAGATATAGCCGGTTTCACCCACATTGACCTTTTTAAGCGCCTGTCTGGCCTCGCGCTTGGCAGACTCCAGGTTCAGCCGTCCTTTTATGTACTGTTGATGTTCGTTGCCAACCAGATTGTATGAGAGTGAGGCCAGTGTTGCCAGTTCCTGATTAAGATTTTTCAGTCGCTCCTGCTTGTAAACCTGATACTGCTGGTAGTGTGAATTGAGCAGGTCGAGGCTGAAGGAAGTCATGTGCTGAAGATCATCCTTGCTCGTTTTGGTCACACCGCGATAGGCCTGCTGATTGGCGATATAGCCGATCACGCCGGCAACGATGAAAATCGGGCCGATCACCAGCGGCAGAACCAGCGCCAGCAGTTTTCCGCGCATTTTAAGTGTTTTCAATAGGTCGTTCATCGGGCCTCTGGATATTGTATACATTTTTACATCCACTGATATACCCGATTGGCGCGGTCAAATCAAGCAGCGAGGCTTGGAGCCGGTGTGAGGTTGTGATATGATGGCGGTGCAACTGGATCAGGGGGGAGCGAAGCCGATCTAGCCGGAATGGCAAGGTGCTCGTAATAACTGGAACAATAAACCCGTCTGAATGATGAAACCCTGCGGTTTGTCCGGTAAGCGGGGTTTTAAAACAGGAGTGTCTGGATCATTTTTCCTGAAGCAGTTTCCGGTGTTCCAGGACGCTGTTTTCCAGATGCACCTCGCGGAGAATTTTATTGGCCTCTTCGGTGGTCAGGCCGACACTGGGGCGGTTGCCCATCCAGTGAGTCACATCGCCTTTGCTTGGATCAAGCGGGGTCGGAAGAGGTGGTCCGGGTATGTGTCTGCCGTCAATGTAGAGGGCAGCCTGAAAAGCATCCTCATCGCGCACCAGGGCAAAATCGGCCTTCAAGCCGTTAGACAGAATTTTGGTCACGATATTTCGTTTGAATACCATCTCTGTTTCTCCTGTTTTGGTCTGCCTGAATGAGCTAAAGTACCGTCGTTCACATCTGTAGTACTGTCACCAATTAAAATACTAGAAATATCCGGAGGATTCAAGGTGTCTCTGACAGCCCGCAATCAGGTTTTTACCAACATGCTGGAAACTCTCTCCCGCGATTACCTGCAAGGGAAGGAGGATGTGCTGCGTCTGTCGGCGATTGCCCTGCTGACCGGTGGCCATATCCTGATAGAGGATTTGCCGGGCCTGGGCAAGACTACGGTTGCACTGGCCCTGGCCGGGATTACCGGACTCTCCTTCGGCAGGGTGCAATGCACCAGCGACCTGCTCCCTTCCGATATAACGGGCCTTTCCATATTCAATCGCGATGATGGGCGTTTCAGTTTTCAGCACGGCCCGATTTTCAACAACATTGTCCTGCTGGACGAGATCAACCGCGCCATGCCGCGCACCCAGAGCGCCATGCTGGAAGCGATGGAGGAGAGGCGGGTTACTGTTGAGGGGGTTACGCACCATCTTCCCGAGCCTTTCATGGTATTCGCCACCCAGAACCCGTCCGACCAGAGCGGCACTTTTCCGTTGCCGGAGTCACAACTGGATCGATTCCTGATCTGTACCGACATCGGCTATCCAGAGGAAATCCTGGAAAAACAGATTATTGCCGGAGGCGGCATTCGTGAGCGCATCAGCGAAATGATGCCGCTTGTGACACGAGAGGAAATTCTAGCCGCCCGCCGCGATGTACAATCGGTTTATCTCTCCGCCAAGGTTTTGGATTATATCTACCTGCTGGTGTCCGCCACCAGAACGGACGACCTGATTCAGACCGGGCTTTCGACTCGGGCCGCCATCAATTTGGCTCAAGCTTCCAAAGCATCCGCATATCTGGCCGGTCGCGACTACGTTGCTCCCGATGATGTAAAAAATATGTTCCAGGCTGTCTGTGCTCACAGGTTGGTCCTGCGGAGCGAGATGTCAGCAATTGACAGGGGAGGGGTGCTACGGACAATCGCAAGCCGCATACCGTTGCCTTTGGTTTAAAGATCAGCAAGGCCGGCGCCATTTATATAGCGGTCACCCTTCTGCTCGGTTTTTCTGCGGTCAATACCGGTAACAACCTGCTGTTTCTGGTTGTGTCAGGGCTTCTGGCGTTCATGTCGGTGACCGGGATGGCCGGAATGTCCAATATCAAGGGTCTGGTTCCTTCCCTGATCCCCCCCGAAGAGATCTTTGCCGGTACTGCCGCCCCGTTCCGGCTGTGCGTGCGAAACGGCAAACGTTACCTTCCCTCCTTTCTGATCCGGGTTGAGTGCCAAAACTCGCCCGGGTCAACCTTTCCCCTGATTCGGCAACAGACACTTTCCGAAAGCAGCGTCATGCTGACATTTGACCGTCGCGGCCAGATTCCGGCCGTGAAGGTAACGGTCAGTTCGACTTATCCGGTCGGTTTTTTCACCCGTTACTGGACGTTTGAAGTTGATACGCTTCTGACCGTTTTTCCGGCTCCGTTGGCCGCCAGTTACCCTGCCGGAGGAGTAAATGCTCCCCGCACCGGTTCTAACTATCGCCGGGAACGCGGTCTGGATGGGGAACTGGAGCGGATTGACCTGTACAGCGGATCGGAACCACTGCGAATGATCCATTGGAAACTCTCGGCCCGCAGCGCCGACTTTCTGGTAAAAGGATTTGGGAGTCAATCGGCGACACCACTTACCATAAACGTAGCTGATCTGCCGGGTCGTGGAGTGGAAGAACGCTTGTCAAGGGCCGCCTGGCTGGTGAGGCGCTGGGTGCGGGAGCGACCGGTCGGACTGGTGCTTGGCGAGCGTATCATAACGGCCGGATGCGGCAGGATACATGGGCGGATGCTGTTAGCGGAGCTGGCTTTATATGGTCTCGATTAAGTTCCTTGCAAGCATACTGACCTACTCCATAGGATTGTGCGGCTTGTTGCCGCTTTTCCCGTGGCTGACGTCCGCTCCGCGTCTGGCGCTGCTGCTGGGGCTTGCCGTTGGGCTCTGGCAGGATTTCAAGGGGAATTGGCCATTCAAGACATGGATGCAGAACGGCGCCATCGTCCCGGTCTTTCTGTACTATGCGATTCAGTTCAGCCGCGCCAACCCGGTTCAGCCGGTTGTCAGCATATTGGCCATCATGCTGGCTGTTCGTCTGGCCGGAGAAAAAACAGTTCGTCACAGCCTGCAGATCCAGGCACTTTCCCTGTTCTGCCTGGCTTCTTCCTCACTATTTGATCTTAGCCCTATTTTCCTGCTCTATCTTGGTCTGATGCTGTTTTTAGTCGCGATCGCACTGGTCTTGCTGACCTTCCAGGATCAGGAAAACTCCATGCTGCTGCCGAAGCGTGATCTGCGCAAGGTGCTGATCGCCGGCGGCCTGATGCCGCTACTGTCGCTTCCGCTGTTGCTGTTCTTTTTTCCGATTCTCCCCAGAACGCAGATGCCGCTCTGGAATTTCCTCTCTTCACCGACGGTCCGCACTTCCGGATATTCGGATAAGGTTGAGCCGGGGGTGCAGCCGAATGCAGGAGAATCCAGGGCGCTGGCTTTCAGGGCCGAAATGGGGCGTCAGACGCCGCAACGGCTGTACTGGCGTGGCTCCGTTTTCAACACAATGCAGGGAAATCGCTGGGTCCGGGCTGATGGCGTTCCGCCAGAAGTGCCGGTTTTCAGCGGGCCTAAGGTTGATCAGCTGATCTATCCGGAACTTTCGGTTTCCAGGGTGATGATCGGGTTGGATCGGCCAACAGAAATCAGTCTGAATCGCTTGAAGCGTTCACCGGATGGCGTTTTTGAATACTCCGGATCATTGAACAAGCATCTCAACTACCGGGCCAGCTCTGCTCCGGATGGTCTGGTGGCGGTTAAAGGTGCGATCAACAAACCATTTTATACTAAGCTCCCGGTTGACATCTCACCACGTATAACCGGGTTGGCTGCCGAAATTGTAAAAGCGGTCAATACCGATCGTGAAAAAATTGATCTTCTGGAAAACTATTTCAGGAACGGCGGTTACCGTTATTCAATGACCGGATTGCCAACCGGGCCCGATGCGCTGGAACAGTTCCTGTTTATCCGCAAACAGGGGCATTGCGAATTCTTCGCGTCGGCCTTTGCCGTGCTGTTGCGCAGCGCCGGGGTGCCGTGTCGCTTGGTTGGTGGTTTCAAAGGTGGAAATTACAGCGAGTTGGGTGGTTATTATCTGGTTAGTGATGACATGGCCCATGTCTGGGTAGAAGCGTATATTGAAGGGAACGGATGGCAGCGGATTGACCCCAGCAGCTTTGCAGCAAACGCCGGAGAGGTCTGGAACGACAAGAAATCCCGCTCTTTGATCCTTAGAATGAAGCTGACGCTGGATTACCTGAATTACGAATGGAACCGGTCTGTTATAGTATATGACTTCGAGCAGCAGTTTGAGTATGCCCGCAAGGCGGGTAAACGGTTGCAGGGGATTAACCCCGCAAACATCTTGCGAAACATATTCCCCTATGTCTTGGCGATTGCTCTGTTGATAGCGTTGCTGTTTGTGGTGCGCAGAACCTCACTGTTCAATCGGCGCGAAGAACGGATTCTGAAACGGTTTCTACGCAAAGTTGAAAAGGAACATGGTATTAGCGTCGAGCGGGGCGAATTGGGGCTGTTTGAAATTGCCGAAAGAGCAGACAATCAAAGGGTAAGCGAATTTTCAGGGATCTACGCCGGGGCGCTTTACCGTGACCGGCGCTTGACAGATGACGAGTACCGTCGATTGCAGCAGATTTTGCGGGAAGGGTTTTAAGTAATTTGGAGTAGTTATGAAAAAAGCTGGTATATAGGCAGCAGGCGGTTGCGGTAATAATTTTGCCGGGGAATCTTGTGGCAGTAGTTGCCGCGTCACAGGTCAGGGCGGGGTTTCATTTGCCTCCGGTGTAATGTCAGTAACGGCAAGTGTCAGGGACTTCGGTTATCGTTTCTAATGTCCGGCGGTTCTGGTATATTCAGGTAAGGCTGCTCGCAGTCGCAACTGGCAATCAATCGTAGAAAACATTATTTGGAGTGCGGACAACAAGATGGAGTTTTAGATGAATGACATGCCCGACTCAACAGACAAAGCTTCCAGGATTTCCGCTGATGCCGTCAGTTTGTCCCCTGCTGAAGTTCAGAGGTTGATTGACGAACTGAAGAGCTGCAAGGCAGAGTTGGAATCCTTGAAATCGCAGCGCCTCGAGCGTTATAAGAAGTCCGAAGATGAGGTTGGAAGAGAAAGGTCTTTGCTGCGCTGTCTGATAGACTCGGTTGGCGACCTGATCTTTGTCAAAGATATGAATGGAGTCTATCTGGCGTGTAACAAGGCCTCCGAGGAGTTTATCGGACTGTCTGAAAGCGAGCAGATAGGCAAAACCGACTTCGATTTTTTTGATCAGGATGTTGCCGGGAAAATTTGGGAGCTTGATCGGCAAATTTTATCATCCGGCAAAGAGAATCGCTCCGAAGAGTGGGTGACATCCTGTGAAGGCGGAAGAGTGCTTCTTCATACTCTGAAAGCACCTTTCTATGGCTCTGATGGAGAACTATTGGGGCTGGTCGGCATTTCCCGTGATATTTCGGAACGCAAGCGTGTTGAGGAGGCCTTAAGAGATAGCGAGGAACGCTTTCGTGCCTTGTGTGACTTTTCACCACTAGGGATATTTTTGTCAGACCGCGACGGGAACAATGTTTACTCTAACCCGCGCTGGAGTGTAATTACCGGATTATCTGCTTCGGACAGTCTGGGGACGGGGTGGAAAAAAACAGTCCACCCAGACGATCGCGAAAAAGTGGATAAAAAATGGCTGGAGTCCATTGTTTCAGGGACTCTCTATTGCAATGAACATCGTCTGCTGGATCCGCTCGGCAAGACAATCTGGGTTCGGGTATTGGCTGCACCGCTTAAAAAGCCTGATGGCACTGTCGCTGGGCATGTCGGGACTGTTGAAGATATAACCGAACTGTGGCAGGCCAGGCAGGAGCTAATGAAAACCCAGAAGCTTGAATCGCTTGGAGTTCTGGCAGGTGGAATCGCCCACGACTTCAACAATATCCTGACAGCCATTCTTGGCAATATTTCCCTGGCCCGTTTACAGTCCGGCGACCCGCAGAAAGTGCTGGATAGATTAGTGTCAGCAGAGAATGCCACGGTTCGCGCCAAAGACCTGGCCCAGCAACTGCTGACTTTTGCCAGGGGCGGAGAACCGGTCAAGAAAATAATTACTGTAAGCGGTCTGCTGAAGGAAGCGGCAGACTTCGCACTGCACGGTTCCAGTGTAAGGTGCAAATTTGCTATTGGTGACGGGCTTTGGCCGGTGGAGGCAGATGAAGGGCAACTTTTTCAGGTCATTCACAATCTCGTTCTGAATGCGGTGCAGGCCATGCCGGAAGGTGGAACGATAACCATCTCGGCGGCTAATATCAGTTCTGAACGTACAGGAAACAAATTTGTTAAGATCTCCGTTGCGGATACGGGGATCGGGATGTCGGAGCAGCACCTGCAAAGAGCCTTCGACCCGTACTTCACTACCAAGCAGCAGGGAAGTGGCCTTGGTTTGGCGACCTGCTACTCGATAATCAGGAAACATGGCGGCAAAATACGAGCGGCCTCGAAGTTGGGGGTGGGGAGCAGGTTTATAATATCCCTGCCGGCTTCGTTAAAGGATAATTCGCAGGTGCCGGATGCTCCAGTAACGCTATTCCGCGGAAGTTGCAGTGTGCTGATCATGGACGATGAGGATATTATTCTGGAACTGGCCAGGGCCATCCTGGGTGAGCTCGGTTACACGGTCGAGTGTGTTGAAAACGGTAAAGACGCAATCGAGCTTTATCAAACACGGAAAGAACAGGGCACGCCATTTTCTGCGGTCATTCTGGATCTGACCATTCCGGGGGGCGTTGGCGGCAGGGAAGTAATTTCCGAACTTCTGAAATTGGACCCGGATGTTAAAGCGATCGTTTCCAGCGGCTATTCGTCCGATCCGGTTATGGCAAATTACCGGGATTACGGTTTCAGTGCCACGCTTGTTAAACCTTACGGGGCGAACGAAATGAGCGAAGTCATGGGAGAGTTGCTAAGGGATCGCTGCAAGCCAAAAACGTCTTCAGAAATCGGCTGAATTGACGATAAACAGGAGTGTGCAGTCTGGTTTGATCTGAAAAAACGAATGAGGTTGCGGCGTGGCGAAATCTGCTGTACTTAAAATACCGGCCGATATTGAATATCGGGCCATTGGAAACGCGTTCGGTCTGATGATTGCCACTGCCGGCCTGCTGGCCGGAACCATGGTGCAGCAGCGCAGTTTTGAGTATTGGCCTGAAGATATCGTGACGATATTGATTGTGGCATGGCTGCTTTTCCGCCTTTTCAGAAATCTGCTCTCCACCATGACCGCATACAAGGATTTACCACCGCGGCGGCTTGTGCGAATCCATTCAGAAGCACCTTCCATGGCTCATGAACATCTGGTCGCCGGACAGATCCCGGCCGTAACGTCACCTTCTCCTGATCAGGTTGTTGAAGCGGTTGCCAGGCGCCTCGACGAAAAGCGGGCTAAAGCCGAAAAATCCAATAAATTCACGAACTGACGGGAAATATGACCGAAACCACCAGGCTTACAGTTGAAAATGTTGCGCATATGCTTGAACGCAGGGGGCTATTGACGAAAGGGCAACTAAAGGATGTTCTGGGGCGTGGGAAAACACAGGAACAGCGTCTGTATGCCCAGCACCATTCCGGCGCGTCCCGGCGTACGCTTTCAGGTGCCGAAACGGTTTCTCCGGCCGAAGTGATCGCTTCTTTCAATCTTGGTATTCATGGAAGCGTCGGGCAGTTGCTTACCGAAGATGCTGTAACCGAGGCGCTGGCGGCGGCCACCGGGCTTCCCTACTATAAAATAGACCCGCTCAAGCTGAAACTGGACATAGTTACCGAGCATATCCCGCGTCCATTTGCCCTTAAAAACCTGATCGTGGCCGTTGATGAAGCGGACGGAGTTATCACGGTCGCCGTTGCCGATCCATTCTGCGATTCTATCATCAGCGGTCTGGCCTCCGCCCGCCGCCTGGAAATCCGGCGGGTTCTCAGTTCCAAAAGCGATATTCTGAAAATACTGCGCGAGTTCTACGGGTTCCGCGCCTCGGTTGTGGCTGCCGAAGCAGAGGCGTCAACCACTGTCGATCTGGGCAATCTGGAGCAGTTTTTCAAAATAAAAGGCCAGCATGAAACGATCGACGGTTCCGACAAGCACGTTGTCTCAGCCGTCGATTTTTTATTGAACTACTCATTTGATCAGCATGCCAGTGATATCCATATCGAACCCAAGCGCGAAACTTCGCTGATCCGCTTTAGGATTGACGGAGTCATGCACAACATTCATGTCATTCCCAAACCTCTGCATGCCCCGATTGTCTCGCGGATAAAGATGCTTTCCCGCATGGACCTGGCCGAGAAGCGCCGCCCTCAGGATGGCCGAATCAAAACCAGCTTCAATAACAAGGATATCGAACTGCGCGTTTCAACGGTTCCGGTGGCTTTCGGCGAAAAAGTCGTCATCAGGGTTTTTGACCCGGATATCCTGCTGCAGGATATTGACAGCATGGGCTTTTATCCGCGTGAAATGGCTCTTTACAATTCTTTCTTACGCCGCCCGAACGGCATCATACTGGTGACCGGCCCGACCGGCAGCGGCAAAACCACCACGCTCTATTCTTCGCTCCGGTCGCTCTCATCGCCGGAAGTTAATATCGTAACGGTCGAAGATCCGATCGAAATGGTGATGGAGGAATTCAACCAGATCGGTGTGCAGCAGGGCATCGGAGTCGGTTTCGACAGCATTTTGAGGAATATTCTTCGTCAGGACCCGGATATTATCATGATTGGTGAGATCCGTGACCGTGAAACCGCCGAAAACGCTGTGCAGGCAGCCCTGACCGGTCATCTGGTCCTTTCGACGCTGCACACCAATGATGCCTCCTCAACGATTGTCCGACTGCTTGATCTTGGGGTGCCGGCGTTTTTGATTTCGGCCACGGTACTCGGCATCGTGGCTCAACGCCTTGTGCGTAAAATCTGTCCGCATTGCAAAACAGCCCGCACCCTTTCCAGTGAAGAGTGCAATTATCTGTCGCTGCCCGATAACTCCTACACGGTCTGGGAGGGCGAAGGGTGTAAAATGTGCAGGGGGACCGGATACAAAGGGCGCAGCGGGCTTTTTGAAGTTATGGACATGAGCGAGAACATGAAGGCGCTGGTCAGCAGTTCGGCCGGGTTGGCCCAGATTGCGCTGGCTGCCCGCCAGGATGGCCTGGTCTCTCTGCGGGAAGTGGCCATCAGCAAAATGCTGGAGGGCGTCACAACCTACGAAGAAGTCATCTCGATGACCGGGTAACCACCGGCTTTGCGGTAATTATCGCTTGCCATGCCGTTGTTGTTGCCGTTATAGTGCGGCTCCAAATTGCCAATCTCCGAGTTGCAAAGCCTAACAGGGAAAAATCCTCACGGCCTGCAACCTGCGGGTGTCGCCGGAAACAGCGCCGCCCTCCTTAGAAAAGGGGAATATAGTGCATGACGAGCCGTTCAACGATCCGTCCGCGCCCCTTTTCTGTTCAGCCAGAGAAGGGGCTTTTGGTTATTATGTTATCACCGATTTAATGATTGCCGGTATAACAGAGGTTGTCATAGGCAGCTTTGGCGTTTAAAAACAGGTTTCGATGGGACTCTGATGAATCTGATTTTAGAAGGAATACATACCGCACTGAATCTGATTTTCTCCCTTGATCGGGAGGTGCTGGATATCACGCTGCTGTCACTCAAGATATCTTGCAGTGCAACGCTGGTGAGCCTTTTCATGGGAATACCAATGGGAGTTTTTCTGGCTCTGTCCGCCTTTCCGGGGCGCCGGTTGGTGATCAGTCTGGTCAATACCGGCATGGGATTGCCGCCGGTAGTGGTCGGTCTGTTTGTAACAATCCTGCTTTGGCGTAACGGTCCCATGGGGTTTCTGGAGATACTTTACACCCCGATTGCAATGATCTTCGCCCAGGCGGTGATTGCCACGCCGATCGTAACCGGAATCACGATAGCATCGATCCAGAACCTTCCCGCCAATCTCAAACTTCAGGTGCGGGCACTTGGCGCAACCAGGGTGCAGACGGTCTGGATTCTGGTGCGGGAATCGCGTCTTCCGCTGCTGGCTGCCGTGATGGCCGGTTTCGGCGGTGTTATCTCCGAAGTTGGCGCTTCGATCATGGTTGGCGGCAATATCAAGGGACAGACGCGGGTGCTGACTACCGCCACGGTGATGGAAACCGGCAAGGGCAACTTCGATGTGGCGATCGCTTTGTCACTGATCCTGCTGGCGCTGGCGTTCGGTGTCAACTACCTCCTGACAGTTATTCAACAGCGCGAGCGTCCTCGATGAAAAAAATCATATCGTTACTTGAAGTGGAAAATCTGAAGGTCAAGCGCGGTGGCGTTCAGGTGATTGATCTGCCGGCTTTTTCTGTGAAAGCGGAGGAAAAAGTGGCGGTGATCGGCCCCAACGGCGCCGGCAAATCCAGTCTGCTTCTGGGGCTGGCCTGTCTGGTCGGACGTGAAAGCGGCCGGATATCGTTTCAGGGAACCGAGGTTACCTCGCGCGATGAAACCGCCTATCGCCGACGGATCGCCATGGTATTTCAGGAACCGCTGCTGTTTGATACGACTGTTCTGGATAATGTGGCTGAAGGTCTGCGCATTCGAGGGACGCGGCGTTCGGAAGCCAGGGCGCTGGGTATGGAAAGTCTGGAGCTTTTCAAAGTTGGCCATCTGGCCGGGCGCTCGGCTCACAAGTTGTCCGGCGGGGAGGCGCAACGGGTCAGTCTGGCGCGCGCTTTTGCCGTCAGACCGGAATTGATTTTGATGGATGAGCCTTTCTCCAGCCTCGATCTGCCGACCAGAATTGTGCTGGCGGAAGATCTGGGGCGGATCCTGCATGAATCCGGTACTGCGGCAATCATAGCAACCCACGACCGTATCGAGGCGCTGCGGGTGGTGGATCGATTGGTAGTCATGGATAAAGGTGCTGTCATTCAGGAAGGAAACCCGGCGGAAGTTATTGAAAATCCTGTAAACGAATTTGTGGCGGCTTTCCGTCGCACGGCACACCCTGCAATTGTAAAATAAGCCGAATGCCGCACTGCATTCGGTTCACCCATCTAATGTCCCGCACCGCTTGAACCGTCGTGTCTGGTCCGCTTCAGCAGCAGCAACAACGGAATAATCACCAGAAATGCCAGTCCAATGATGAAAAAGATCCGGTTGAAGGCCAGCGCACCGGCCTGACGGCGGACTTCGCCATACACCATTCCAAGAGCGCTGCTGTCGGCCTCGTGAAGTCCGATTCCTTTCGAAATCAGGCTCTGTTTCAATCCTTCGATACGGGTCTGCCAGATCGGATTGTAGGGATTAACGTTGGCAACCAGACCGGTCTGGTAAAACTGCTGATAGCGGGCAAGCAGTGTGGCAGCCATGGCGATGCCGACGCTGCCGCCGATGTTGCGCAGCAGGTTGAACATGCCGGTGGCGTTGCCCATTTCTTCTCGGGAAATGGTCGCCAGGGTGACGGTGGTCAGCGGAACGAAAATCATAGCCAGGCCGAAGCCCAGCACAATGCGGGGCCAGGTGTAGTTCCAGAAGGCCCCTTGCAGGTTAAGCCCCTGCATGATGAACATGGAGGTCGCGCCCAGCAACAGGCCGACAAAAACGATCTTGCGGCCGTCGCGCTTGGCCAGGGCCGCGCCCACGAAAGGCATCGTGATCAACGTAGCCACACCACCGGGAGCCATGACCATGCCGGCGTTGGTGGCTGAGTAGCCCATCAGGGTTTGCAGAAAGAGCGGTATCAGCATGATCGAGCTGTAGAGGCAGAAGCCGACCACGAACATGATCAGGTTGCCGGCCGAGAAGGAAACGTTTTTGAACAGGCGCAGATTGATGATCGGGGTTTCGTGGGTCAATTCCACCCAGACCAGTGCAATCATTGATGCTATGAAAATCAGGCTGAAAGTTATAATAAAAGACGAGTTGAACCAATCCTCCTGTTGTCCCTTATCCAGCACAACCTGAAGTGATCCCATGCTGACCGTCAGCAGAAACAGCCCCCAATAATCGATTTTAAGTGCGCTGGCCCGTTTTCGGAGATAGGCCGGATCAAAGATGAAAAAAGCGCAGAGGATCATGGCGATAATGCCGATCGGCAGATTGATGTAGAAAATCCAGCGCCAGCTCATGTTGTCGGTGATCCAGCCGCCCAGGGCCGGTCCGACAATAGGTCCGAACATGGCGCCGACGCCGAAGATGGCCATGGCCATGCCGCGCTGATGTGGTGGAAAGGTTTCCATCAGGATCGCCTGGCTGATCGGGATCAGTGCCCCTCCGGCGGCCCCCTGCAAAACCCTGAAAAATATCAGTGAACCCAGGTTGGGAGCGGCGCCGCACAAGAGCGATGCCAGCGTGAAGAGTACGATGCAGGTCATCAGGAAACGCTTGCGCCCGAATACCCGCGACAGCCAGCCGGTCATCGGCAGCACCACGGCGTTTGCCACCAGATAGGATGTCAGGACCCAGGTGACTTCATCGGTGCCGGCGTTGAGGCTCCCCTGCATGTGCGGCAGGGCCACGTTGGCGACCGAGGTGTCGATGATCTCCATGATGGCGGGGAGCATGACAGTAATGGTGATCAGCCATTTATTGATGTTTTTTTCGTCGCTCATTTAAAAAGGGCTCAAATCCTTGAGAACATCGGCGCTGCTGCGCTCGGTCAGGATGGTTGGTATCACGCTCATGCCGATCCGCAGGAGGTGCTCCGGGTCGGAAGCGCTGTCGATGGCGATCTTGACCGGCAGACGCTGGACAACTTTGACATAGTTGCCGGTGGCGTTTTCGGGCGGCAGCAGCGAGAAGGCTGCGCCGGTGCCGGCCATGATGCTGTCGACCCGTCCGCTGAAAGTCCGTCCCGGATAGGCGTCCACAGTGAATTCAACCTTTTGGCCCGGTTTGAGATGGGTTATCTGGCGCTCTTTGTAGTTTGCGGTGATCCAGGCATCCTGAAGCGGCACCAGTGCCATCAGGTTCTGGCCGGCCTGGATGTTGACGCCCGGTTCGATAGATTTTCTGGTGATATAGCCGTCACGGGCGGCATAGATTTTAGTGTAGGAAAGCTTCAGCCGGGCTATGTCAAGTTGGGCCTGGCGCTCCATTACCTTGGCCTTGTTGCTGTTCTTTAGCCCCAATCCGGCTTCGGCCTGGGCACGCTTCATGTTTTCTTCGGTCTCTTTCAGCTGGGATTGGCTGACGCGCTTGGCCGTACGCAACCGGTCGAGCTGCTCCTTGGGGATGACTTCACGGGCATACAGCTTTTCACCACGCTCAAGATCGAGTGAAGCCTGCTCGTGGCGCACTTTGGCAGAGTTCATCGCTGCCCGCAGCGCATCAACCTTGAGGTACTCCCCGCCGGTTTCGTTCTCTGCCACGCCGACTCCCGCCGAAGCCTGAGATACCTGCAGCAGATAGTCTTTCTGATCGATCTCCAGCAACAGTTCACCCTGTTTGACAAACTGGTTGTCTTTCACAAGCACCCGGGCCACCGTGCCGGAAACCTTGGAGGAGACCGGCACAACCCGTGCTTCGATAAAGGCGTTGTCAGTCTCGACATGGGTCTTGCTTTTGATGAACATTCTCAGGCCGAGCCATCCGCCAACAATTATAATGATCAGCAGTATGAGCAATGCCTTTTTTCGTTTATTGATGGCCGGTTTCTTTGCCCCAGTTGTTTCCGTCTCAACTGGCTCAACCGGAGTTGCCTGGTTCATTTCCTCATCCGACATCCGTTTCCTCCAATATTCTTCGATTCGTCTTCATCCGGTTTAATTACAGCAATTACAGTTCACCGATCGCCCGCTTCAAGCGTGCGACGGCAACCTGATACTCATAATAGGCCTGGTGATAATCGGTTTTGGACTGAGTAACCAGAGTCTGGGCATCCAGCACCTCGGTTGCGGTTCCAACCCGTTCCCGATATCTTTCCTGGTTAATGCGCAGATTTTCCTCACTCTGCCGGATGGAAGATTCGGCCACGCCAATCCGCTCCTTTGACACTGCCGCGTCATTTCTGGCGCTGTCAATTTCAAACAGCGCCTGCTGCTGCGCCAGTTTGAGGGTGTCCTGGAGACGTGAGCGGTTTTTGATCGCCTTCTCTCTGATTGATGTGCTGGCATAACCGTCAAACAGGTTGAATTTAATGCCGACTGTGGCCGACATGATCGCCTGCTCCCGGACTTTGTCATTCTGCACATAATCCAGAGCCAGTCGGGAATACAGCTCTGGAAAAAAACTGCTCCTGCTCTCGGCAACCTCTGCCTCGCTTGCTACGGTTCCGTACTGTAATGCCTGAATGTCATGTCTTTTCAGTATGATGGAGAGCAGATCTTTATCCGAGACCTGATCTGGTGCCAGAGTGCTCTTTTCGTCCAGTTCCGCCCTGAATCCGGGTTCGCTGCCGGTCAGGAAATTCAGGAACAGCCAGCTGTTTTCGCGCCGGTTCCTGAGAGTCAGTAACTTCTGGCGGGCGGCGGCCAGACGGACATCAGCTTGAAGCACATCATTGCGGGTAACAACACCTTCCTCGAAAAGTGCCTGGGCGACCCGCCGATGCTCCGTTACCTGGGTTACTTCTTCGCTGGCCGCATCGATCAGCTTGCCTGTTTCAAGAATGCCGAACCATGTTTCAATGGTCTTTAGCGCAACGTCACTCCGTTTTGATTCGAAGGTTTGCACTGCGGCATCCGTAGCGGAAAGCGCCTGCTGCTTCCTGGAGTCGCGCCGCCCGAAGTCGTAAAGCGTGTAGTTGGCTGAAAGTCCGGCGAAGGCATAATCCGGTTCCTGTGTTTCGGCGGTACGTCCGCTGATGATAACCGCCTGGGGAGCCAGTTGCATGCTGTATCCGGCCTGGGCATCAATCCGCGGATAGTCGCTTGAAGTTGCCAGCCGCAGATTTTCCTGCGCCAGACGGGTATCCCAGGCGGCGCTCTTGAGTGCCTGGTTGTTCTCCCTGGCTTTCTGCAAACATTCCTGAAGTGTCAGCGGTGCTGCCCAGCATTGAGCTGATACGGAAAGTAAAACTGCGCAAATAAAACTAGCAGGTCGGAAAATCATAGACACTCCTTTCTCCCCTCAAGATCAGCAGCATTCGCCTGAGTTCATTGACTTCCTGTTCATTAAGACCCTTGGTGAAGCGGGCCAGGGTCCGTCTGGCGCATTCACACAATGGACCTTCCAGATCGCGGCCGCGTTTTGTCAGGTGGATTTTGTAAGCCCGCCGGTCTTGCGGATGCTGGCGTCGTTCCACCAGGCCTGTTTTTTCCAGGCGGTCAATCAGCCCGCCGATAGTGGTGCGGTCGATCTGTCCCTTCTCGGATAACTCCGTCTGGGTCAGGCCATCCTCTAGCCAGAGAAATGCCAACAGTCCGAATTGCGGCGGGGTCAGATCAAACTGGTCGATCTCTTCCCGCAGCAGGGCCCAGGAACGTTGATACCCCTTGGAAAGCAGGAATCCAATGCTATTTTCTATGTCGTACATATCTTTATACCCCGCATTCAAAATAATCCTCATTATGCATATAGTCAGTATGCTGTCAATGCCGGATTACAGATTAAAGCGTTTACAAGAGAGGCCGCTTTACATATTATGTCCGGTCATGAATCCAGAGAGTCTTCCCAACATACGCCCGATGAGCGAAGCCGATCTTGATGCTGTCCTGCTGATAGAACAGTCATCGTTTCCGGTACCGTGGAAACGTGAACATTTCCAGCATGAAATCGCTTCACCGCACTCTTTTCCTTATATAGCAGAATATGATGGCCGGATTGCCGGTTATGTCTGCCTGATGTCATTGTTTGAGGAAGCGCAGATACTTGATATTGCCGTAGCCGTTGATCAGCGCGGCAGGGGGATAGGACGTCATTTGATGGAAAAGGCTTTTGAAGTGGCCAGGGAGAAAGACGCCGAATTTATGGCTCTGGAAGTTCGTGAATCAGGCCTTGCGGCAATCGGGTTGTACGAGGCGCTCGGCTTTAAAAGGACCGGAATCAGGGCCAACTATTACGAAGCGACCGAAAATGCGATTTTGATGGAAAAAAATATTAAGGAGACAACCTAAGATGCAGTTTACATCCATGATTCTTTCCAATGCGGAGGTCTCGCCCGGTTACTGGCGGATGCGCATGACCGCTCCCCCCGAATTTGCCAGCGCCGCGCCCGGCCAATTTGTAATGGTGCGGGTCAACGGCGCCATTGATCCACTGTTAAGGCGTCCATTCGGTGTCTTTGATGTCGGCGTTCATATTCCAGCACAGAGCGGCGCCATGACCCAGCCGTATTTCGAGATGCTGTACCGGGTGGTGGGGAAGGGGACCGCCATGCTTTCAACCCTGCACAAGACCGATCTGCTGGATATCCTTGGCCCGTTGGGCAAAGGTTTCGATCTTGGAGCGGACGATGAGGAGAAGCTTATCGTCGGTGGCGGTGTTGGCTTGGCTCCGCTTTATCTGCTGGCTAAAGAGCTGGTCAAAAAGTCGCCGGTGCGGCTGTTTGCCGGTGGCCGGACACGTGACGATGTCCTCTGTATTACCGAGTTCGAGCGCCTGGGGGTGGAATGTTATACCGCCACCGAGGATGGTTCGCTGGGGGAGTGCGGTCTGGTGACCGAAGCGCTGCTGCGCCGTCTGGATGCCTTGGACGGCAAGGCCACCATCTATGCCTGCGGTCCGCATGGCATGTTGAATGCTGTAGCCAATATTGCCGCCGAGCGGGGCATTTCCTGCCAGGTGTCACTGGAAGGTTACATGGCCTGCGGCGTGGGTGCCTGTCTGGGGTGCGTTGCACCGGGACACAAACATTCGCCCGAAACACCGGATTTCCGCTGTGTCTGTACCGAAGGGCCGGTCTTTGAATCGGGCGAATTGAAGTGGAGGGATTGAAATGAAACCTGATATGACCGTTAATCTGGCCGGGATGCAACTGCGTAACCCGGTCATGACCGCCTCCGGCACCTTTGGCTACGGCGAGGAGTTTGCCGAATACGTTGACCTGGAGAAAATCGGCGCTTTTGTCACCAAAGGTCTTTCGCTGAAACCGCGTGCCGGAAATCCGACCCCGCGCATTGTGGAAACTCCGGGAGGCATGCTGAACGCCATCGGATTGCAGAATGTCGGGATTGATGCCTTTATCCAGAAAAAAGTTCCCTTTCTCCAATCGGTAAACACTCCGGCCATTGCCAACTTCTTCGGCAACACTATTGATGAATATGCCGAGCTGGCCGGACGGCTTGATCAGATTCCGGAAGTGGCCGGGCTGGAAGTCAATATCTCCTGCCCGAATGTCAAGCAGGGTGGCATCGTCTTTGGAACCGATCCGGAGTGCGCCGCCAGTGTCGTCAAGGCCTGCCGCGCTGTTACCAGTAAGCCGTTGATCGTCAAGCTTTCTCCCAACGTAACCGACGTGGTTGCCATGGCCAAAGCCTGTGAAGATGCCGGTGCCGACTGCCTCTCGCTGATCAACACCCTGACCGGCATGGCGATCGACCTGAACCGTCGCCGTCCGGTCCTGGCCAATATCACCGGGGGATTTTCCGGTCCGGCCATCAAGCCGGTTGCTCTGCGGATGGTCTGGCAGGTGGCCAAGGCCGTCAAAGTGCCGATCATCGGCATCGGCGGAATCATGAACGCCACTGATGCGCTGGAATTTATCCTGGCCGGCGCCACGGCGATTCAGGTCGGTACCGCCAGCTTCATCAATCCGGGAGCCGCCCAGCAGATCGCTGTGGAGATGGAAGCCTGGCTGGTGGAAAACGGCGTTGACGATATCAAGAGCCTGATCGGCGCACTGGAAACCTGACGGAGTGCTGGAACTCTGGTTGTCATTTTCGGCCGGATTGGCCGGCAGCGGACACTGTCTCGGCATGTGTGGCGGAATAGTGACCGCGCTGGCGCTCTCGAACAGGGATGCCACTGCCGCCCAGCGCTTTTTCTACAACCTGTTCTATCACCTTGGGCGCATTACCACCTATTCGGGGCTTGGTCTACTGGCCGCTTTTGTCGCCCAGGCCGGAATGCTCGAATCAATCAGGCCATACCAGAACGCTCTCTTCGTGGCAGCCAATCTGTTTGTGGTTGCGATCGGCCTGTTTACCCTGTTCGGTGTTCGAGCACTCGGAATATCAGCGCTGGACGGCGCCGGATTCGGGTTTGTGCAGAAGCTGCTGTCACAGGTAAGCGGCAGTAGTTCTGTATTGGCGGCCATCCCGGCCGGCCTGCTGATGGGACTGATCCCCTGTGGACTGGTCTACGGGGTTCTTATCTCAGCTGCCACCAGCGGCTCAACCGTGAAGGGTGGGACGATGATGCTCGCCTTCGGCCTGGGAACACTTCCGGTACTGCTGGCATTCGGCCAGGTTGCATCAACTGTATCTGCTTTGGGTCGCGGGGTCTTTCAAAGATTTATGGGTGCAATTGTAATGCTGTTGGGGATATTGGGTGTCTGGAGGATTTTGGCGCAATGATGGTAAGCGAAGGCAATTAATGCCGAACCGCTAAAACATCTTGAGGAAATGGCTCCGAAATAGTACAACGGTTGCTCTCGGAGGTACGTCGGTCGCTGGTGGGCCGCCCGGTCTTCAAAACCGGTGGGGGGGATGAGAAATTTCCTCGGTGGGTTCGATTCCCATGTGCCTCCGCCATTAATTAAATCCAGCATCTGTGCTGTTATTTTAAACATGTCGCCGAAACCAGGACAGCACCGCCTCAACAGTCTGTGCACCGGCAATCTGCTCCACCGTTCGTCCGTTGCGCAGCAGCATAATCACCGGTATGCCGCGCACGCCAAAACGTGACGCCAGAGCCGGACTGACCTGTGTGTTGATCTGTATGACAGCGGCCTGTCCGGCCAGTTTTTCTGCAATTATTCGCACCGCCGGTGCGAACGAGACGCAGTGTGGTCACCAGGGTGCCCAAAACTCCGCCAGTACTGGCCCGGGATATCCGGCGATAAAACTGTCAAAATTGTTGTCGGTCAACTGCTGTGGACGCCAGTACATACGTGGTAATACGGTTTTACAGCCTCCACATCGCCCTTGTTTTCCTTCCTTTTCTGCTGGGATGCGGTTGCCGGCGCCGCAGGATGGGCAGCTTACAATGTAAAAACTCATCTCCGTTCCCCCCTGTATATCCCGTGATTAATATTTCATTTCAACAGCACTCGACAGTTATTTGGACTTGGTTTTTCCTAGCGTTTTCATGTACATGACGAGCGAGGTCATTTCAGGAGAATCGTCACCAAGCGCTTTCCCTTTAAGTGCCTTCACGATGCACTTGTTTGCAATCTTTGCCATTGTCGCATGATCTGAGTCCGAAGCGTCTTCCAAGCCTTTGCCATCTGGATGGCAAGCAGCACAACTTCTGTCATTCTTACCAAGCGAGCTGCTGTTGAACAGTTTCATTCCGTTTTCCACGGAAGGGGCATCGGCCGCCGAGGCTGCGGATGTCAGAAAAAACAGTGCCATCAATACCATGCCAGTTCGATTCATTGTGAACCTCCGTTTCAGTAATAAGCTACGTCCATAATGATAGCAGGTAATCAGGTATGGTCAAACCCGCTTTTGTTTTGGCAGGATAATGTACTGGTTATTTCAAAAACCAGTTTGCAACTTACTGTAACTAAACATAATTTCAAGTTTCGTTGACAGGCTGTAGCTGGCGGGGTAGTGTGAACTCCGGTTTGTGTTTTAGGTAAGTAATTGTTTTTTGTGCTTGGAAAGTTTTGTTTTGCAGATGTAACTACATATGTGTGATCATTTCCAGTTTACTGGCTACAGGATCAAGCTATGACTTGTTTTAAAACAACTTTGATGTCTGCACTGCTGATTACGCTGCTAACCGCATTACCGGCTTCAGCTGAAAAGCTGATCTCCACCGCGACCGGGGAATATGGAGTGTTGACCGGCTACGGCATCTCCCATGTCGGTTTTGGAGCGACCCGCCATCAGATTCAGACTTGGGATCTGATATTGAGGGGCGGTTATTTTCTCTCTGATGAAGTTGGCAGGGGAAGTTGGTATCAGGGAAGGCATGAGATCGTGATGGAGCTTCCATTTCATCTGGCTGCAAGTAATGATGGCCGCTCCATGTTTGGAATGTACGCATTGGGCCAATGGCGATTCACCAGCCTGGATGAGTTTGTACCTTACCTGTTTGCCGGAGGTGGGCCGTTGTTTGTAGATTTGGGTTTGCCGACCATGGGGTCGAAACTCTGCTTCAGTTATCAGGCCGGTACCGGTCTGCAGTATTTTATTGATAAAAAAACAGCACTGAACTTGGAATATCGCTATCACCACATTTCAAATGCCGATACGGCCAAGCCTAATGAACCGCTCAACTCCAGCAAAATACTGATTGGAGTGTCCGTCTACTACTGATTGCATACCCGTTACATTCTTTGAATTATCCACTGCTGCGAGAAAATTATGGTCGATAAAATAAATCAACCCGCCTGTCCCTTCTGTCATCCAGATATCTCCAATGTCATCATTTCCAATGAATACGCGATCGCCTTGCTTGATGGTTTCCCCGTCACTCCCGGACACACCCTGATCATACCGAAACGGCACATCTGCTCGTTCTTTGAGGCAACCAGAGAGGAACAGGCCGCAATTTTCGGCCTGCTTGCGGAAGTGCGCCAGAAACTGCTTGATCCAGTTCTGAATAACGCTCTGCCCGACGGATTCAATATCGGGATCAACGATGGCGCGGCTGCCGGTCAGACGGTCATGCATCTGCATATCCATCTAATTCCCAGATATGCAGGCGATACAAGCGATCCGCGCGGCGGGGTGCGCTGGATCATGCCCGAGAAGGCGCCCTATTGGAAGAAACAATGATCCGGCTTGCTAATCGTTAAATACTGGTTACTATTCTGTCAATGGGAGTTCAAGCATGAAAACATACCGGAAGGAATTATGGTTAGAGGCGAGGCAGCGCCGTGAGTTGATCAACATTACTCCCACCGTTGCGGAGCGTCTTCAGGAAAATAGTCAACAACTACTGAGAAAGGAGTAGGCAGATGACCATCCAGCGGAAAAACTACAGTGCCGAGCATATCGGTCCCTTTGAGGATCTGTTAAACCGGGATTTCATGGGGTTCCACGGAAAGTATTTCATCGGCCAGGAATTGGGGCTTACCGGCTGCGAAGTCTCTCTCAACCGGCTCCCGGCCGGGAAGTACATGCCGTTCGTACACACCCACAAGAAAAACGAGGAATTGTACATTGTCTTGCGTGGAAGCGGCATGTTCTATGTGGACGGCGATGAGTTTCCAATCGCGGAAGGGAGCCTGATCCGGATTGCTCCCGAGGGAGAGCGAGGGTGGAAAGCAGGAGATGAAGACCTTTACTTTATCTGCATCCAGGCCGAAGCTGGCAGTTTGAGCCAGGCGACGTTGGTGGATGGAGTCCGGACAGAAACCAAAACTTCATGGATGAAAAAATAGCGCGGGTCTGACTCAATTATTCTATGAACTTTCTCTTTCACATGCTGCTATCCGGAGCGGATGAACAAATTCTGGTCGGCAACTTCATGGGGGATTTCGTCAAAGGTCCGCTGTCCGACCGTTTCCCCGAGCGTATCAGGAGTGGTTTGGCCCTGCATCGCAAGATCGATTCTTTTGCCAATCAAAACGACCAGTTTCAGCGCAGCAAGCGGCGCATTGACCCGAGCTTCGGCCTGTACCGCGGTGTCCTGGTTGACCTGTTTTATGATCATTTTCTGGTTAAGGAGTGGGGCGAATGGTCAGATGAACCGTTTGACGGATATCTGGCAAGAACCAGATCAATTGTTGAACATCATCGGGCAGAATTGCCAGAACGTCTGCAAAAGCTTGTGCCGGTGATCTTCGAAGAACTGCTCCCTTCTTATGGACAGGTAAGCGGGATAGGGAGCGCATTGGAACGCATGTCGAGGAGGGTGGTCAGAGAGAACCCGCTGGCGGGCGGTGAGTCAGAATTATTACTGCATTACGATGCCTTGCGCATCGATTTTCTAGGATTCATGCCTTTGGTGAATCGTTTTTCAGCGGACTTTGTTAGTGAGCGATTATTGCCACTAAGTGAATAATAACTTCATGTTACGAATATTTGTAAGGCTTGTGTTGTTACAAATCCCCTGATAGGGTGTCGCTACATGGCTAAAGCTACTCAATTTTATTTACTTCAGTGAGGTCATTGTGAATTTTTTTAGCAATTTGAAGCTTTATCTGGTCGTCTGCTGCTGCCTGTTGGTTTCCGCTTGTGCCACAGTTCCACCGGCCCAGGTGCCGCCCCAGCGTCCAGCCAAAATTGCCCTCGTACTGGGCGCAGGAGCTTCGAAGGGTTTTGCCCACATCGGTGTGTTGAAAATCCTTGAAAACAACAAGGTTCCGATTCAGATGATTGTAGGAACCAGTGTCGGAAGTTTTGTCGGAAGCCTGTATGCTTATGGGTACGATGCCTACGCTCTGCAGAAAATAGGTCTGTCGATCGAAAAAAGTGATGTTGGCGAATTGACGATACCGGACAACGGATTTCTTAAGGGGGATCGATTGCGGGATTTTATCAATGCAAAAGTACATAACGCTCCGATTGACAAGTTGAAAACCCCTTTTTATGCCGTGGCCACCGATATCAAAACAGGAGAGAGCGCCGTGTTCAATTCCGGCAATACCGGCATGGCTGTCCAGGCCAGTTGCGCAATCCCGGGCGTCTTTCAACCCGCCCGTTTCTCGGGGGCAAGTTATGTGGATGGTGGCGTCGTCAAGCCGCTGGCTGTTGATGTGGCCAGAAAATTCGGGGCGGATCTGGTGATCGCGGTTGATATCTCGTCCGGCATAGATTCCGTAATTCCGACCTCCACAATGGAAACCATAATGAAATCGATCCAGATTATGTACAGCAATATGTCACAGATCCCGATCAGTCAGGCGGATGTGGTTATCAAGCCGAATGTAGGTTTTGTCGGATCAGCAGATTTCAGCCACCGTAATGAGGCGATCATGGAGGGGGAAAAAGCGGCTTTGGCGGCCATGCCCAGGATCAACGACCTGCTTGCCAAGCTACGCCAGGAAGGGCGATTGCCATAATAGCAACACGTTAATGTGAAATTATTGGTTTGCACAAAACATTCAAAGGAGACTACAGATGGCAAAAATCGGCAAAGGTATTGTTGCGGCGTTGGTGTTGGGTATTCTGGTTGCCGGACTGGGCGGCTGTAAGAAAAAAGAGGGGCCGCTCGAACGTGCCGGCAGGGAAATGGATAAGGCGGCCGAAAAAGCCGGACAGCAGGTGGAAAAGGTCGGAGACAAAATAAAAGATGCAGCTAAGGATTTAAAGAAGTAACGCTAAGTTGCTGTAAAACAACCACCTTTGTAAATACAATGATTGCATGATGTCGTCCGTACAACCCTAAGATGCGCCATCACCGGACAGACATTTGATCGTTAAAACAAAAAAGCCCCGGGTAACCGGGGCTTTTCCCAAGGATTGACTGACTCAGCGCACTATGTCCGAAACGAGACAGACCACGCAGCCTATCAATCCGCAATCTGCTCCAGGACTCCGTATAACTATGAACATCCCTACCCTTTGATTAGAGTACCGCCGGAAAAACGCTTCAGACTTCCTCGCAGAACGAGGCTTGCACACCACGCTTGCATCCGGCACGGCTGTAAGAATTTATCGGTAGACGTCACTCCCGTTAATTACGCTAGTCCCAGAGCAATTCTTAAAGAACAACACCTGCATCTATAATATACTACTTTAATGCATAGCAGTCAAGTTGCTGTAAAATAGAGTGTAATTGACCGCTGTAATGGTCCCGGTTTCCGGAGAGGTTGTGGCGGAACCTGGTTATCTGTGGACGATCGCATCAACCGGTGTGCGCTATTGTGAGGCGGTTCTTCTTCAGAATCCGAGCTATCGGCACCCATTTGAAAAGAATTGAGAGCGGTCTGGCAGAGTATTTTTAATTCCAAAAATGCCAATGTTTATTGTCTGTTGCGTGCGTCAAATCTTCTGAAATATTCATCACGGCACCAGTTTTCCACATCCACCAGTGCCTGGAATGCCTCGTTGAAGTCGTTCATCCCTATGCTGAAGACGCCATGCCCATAGACGATTGCCCGTCCCGGGTCTCCGATTACCGGCGGAACATTTTTGGCAATGCCTCCGGCCCCGATCTCTCCTGCCACAACCGGTGTTCCTCCCAGAAAGCGGACCTTGCGGCAATCCTTCCAACAATCCTTGATTGCACAGGCCTCTTTATCTTCGCACAGCATACTCATAATCACAGCAAAGCGGGGGTGCCCGTGCAGTATGGCTCGGCAGCCGGTTGTTTCAAAGATGCTGCGATGTGCCACCAACTCGCTTGATGCGGTAATGCCTACGGTGGAACTGTTTTCAAACGGGACCGGATCGATGCAACCCTCCAGTTCATCGAGGCTGGAGGCGGTTTGGGATATGTAGATCAGATCACCGTTGGAATATGAAATGTTGCCGAAAAACGAATCAACCAGGCCGCGCTGAACAGTATAGCGACCAACCGTTGCAATCTCTTCCAGAATGACACTTTTGTCGCAGAAAGGTCCCTGGTGGAAAAAGAGCCCTTCTGCCGAAAGAGCCGGAAGTCCCACCCGACGAAAGTTTTCAAACGCTACTTTTTCCTCCGATGACTCAAAGCCAGTTTCAAGAACGTCTTCCAGATATTTAATGTAAGTGGAATGGTAAACTGACGACCAGTTGATATAGGCCTGCTCGACTGTGAGTGCTCCGGTTGCTATGATTCCGATACCCTCAACAATTATCCCTTTGCGGCTGCCTAGTATTTGAGCAATGACCTTCGACGGGTCCGATTCCAGTTCAGATTGTCGCAAAATTGGTATGTCATGTAAAAAAGTCCTGGTTTCTGTGTCACGTGGGACAATTTCATGCTGGTCCGGTTTTGCTCTGCGTACGAGGAATTCTGCAAAGGGGAGGGCAGGGCGGGCGACGGCAAGTGCGAGGCAGTTCAGGTGCGAGAGAATGCTGGCTGCCAGCGGGGTCAAGGACTGTTCACCGCCGGTTACCATGATGTCGTCCTGGGCGGCAAAGGCGATCTGGCCGACCGTCGCTGAATGTTCAGCAATCATTTTGGCACTGTATTTGTTGATCTGATCGATCATCAGGGCGTTGTCGCAGGTATGTTGGTGAACAGTATCGAGCCGTCAGAAAGGGTCTCGCTTCGGAATCGTGATGTGCCATGGTTCCTGGCGACGACTGTTGTCTTGGGAATTCTTATGCCGCTGTCGGGAAGAAATGCGGTGGTGATATTCGTTCCCGATTGCCATGCTTCAAAGTGCAGATGTGGGCCGGTTGATCTGCCGGTAGAGCCGGACAAGGCCAGAACGGTTTCCGTTGCAACCGGTTGCCCTTCCGTGACCAGGAGGCGGCTGTTGTGAGCATAAAGTGTGATCACTCCATTATCGTGTTCGACAATGACGGTGTTGCCATAACCAGAACGACTCCCGCTGTATACCACAACTCCGGAAGCCACTGGTTTGACTTGCGTGCCGGTTGGAATAGAGATGTCAATGCCGTTGTGCTGACGCCAAACTCCATCGATCGGGTCGATGCGCATGCCGACTTTGGAGGTTATCGTGCCGCCCACTTCAGGCAGGTGCGGTTCAAATGAATCCTGAAATGCTTCTGCGGGTGCCAGTGACGCCGAAACAGCTTTTTCCACCACTTCGTTGAGTGAAATGTCATGTGTTTTTTGATGCTTGGAGGTTTTACGATGTTTGGAGGATGAAACGGACTTATCCTTTATTACAATCTTGGCTTCCTTGCTGTTGGGAGTATCAGTAAAGGTTTCAACGCCGTCGACAGTAACAAAACGGTAGATATCCGCATGTGCCACAGGTAAAAAAGAAAGTGCGAGCGCCACTGCAAATAAATAAATTAGCGGGTTGGAATTGCATAAACATGATCCGGATGGCTTTGGTTTATATTTCATTAGTACTTGTCGTCCGAGTTATTTTCTGATAGTAAACTTGCTTCCCACAATACTGCATTTCAGCAAAGAGTTCAATTAATCATCTCCCGGGGTGTCTGTTGTTTCAATATTACGACAAAGCCGTGAGGGGCACTGAAGACGAAGATAAGTTGGTTGTGCTTCAGTTCCTGTCGGGAATGATTGGTCAGAAATTCTCGTTTTTGAATTACTATAAAGAAATTCCTGTTTCATACGATGCAACATTGTTGAGCGTTGAAAATGAAATGGCCGAATTTGCGGTGCATGAGTATCAGGCCAAAGTTATCAGTTTTGAGCGTAAAGCACTGATCTATTCACATGCTAAAAGCAATTTGAAGGAAGATATTGTAGGCGAGGCATTTTATGTCAGTCCTGCAAGGAAGCGGGTGGTCTTATGCAACTTTGCCTATGCCCGCATCCGTTCCGATATGCGCAGATTTGTCAGGGTGTTGCTTGATCGTCCTGTGGAAGCCGATCTGATCTTTGAAGATGAGATTATAAAAGGGAATGTCAAAGACATTTCTTTAAGCGGTGCCGCCATGAGCATCATGTCATCGGATAGTCTGGTTTGCGGGCAGGTCGTGACTCTGTTGTTAAGTCTTCCCGAATCAGGCAGCAACGGAATTGTTAAGGTTGCAGCAAATGCAACCATAATAAAGACAATTGGTGAGCGTGCGCCGTTCACCTGTGTCATTGAAATTAATGCGGACAAGGATACACAGCTGAAGATCGCTCATTATATTAATCAGCGTCAGGTGGAAATTATTAGAGAACTGAAGGAAATTAAAGCGTAAGTTGACTGCATCTGTGGCTAAAACATGTGCAAAGATTTTTTATATGCTTAAATTATGAGCAGCAAGGCGCTCGGTGGGATTGATTTGCGACTGGCAACCCGATGTAACTATTCTGAATTAGTGGTGTAAATTTGCAGTTGTAATTGGCAAGAGGTTTGCAAAATGTTTTGAAGCGCAAATGAGTATTGCGCTTGCTTTTTGTGTCATAACTCATATAATTCCTGTTCTCACAATTTAATGCAACGGGAGGATTTAAGTCGTGAAAAAAGTTGATGCCATTATAAAGCCGTTCAAGCTGGATGAAGTGAAGGAAGCCCTGAATGAGATTGGTATTCAGGGGATCACAATCAGTGAGGTTAAAGGGTTTGGCCGACAGAAAGGTCATACCGAACTGTATCGCGGTGCTGAATACGTGGTCGATTTTATTCCTAAGATAAAAATTGAGATCATTGTATCAGACTCCATATTGCCACAGGTTGTTGAGGCTATAGAAAAGTCTGCCAAGACTGGACGCATCGGTGACGGGAAGATTTTTGTAACCAATGTTGAGGAAGTTATTCGCATCAGAACCGGTGAAGCCGGCGAAGATGCTCTGTAAGTGATGTAATTAAATATACCCCTGAAAGGAGCAACTGATGACCCCGAAGCAAGTAGTAGAATTTGCCAAAGAAAATGGCGCACTGATGGTTGATTACAAATTTATGGACTTTATTGGAACATGGCAGCACGTTTCTGTTCCAATGACCGAGTTCGGTGAAGACACCTTTGAAGAAGGCCAGGGTTTTGACGGTTCTTCAATTCGTGGTTGGCAGCCAATTCACGCATCCGACATGATTCTTCTGCCAGACCCGACATCCGCAAAAATGGATCCTTTTGTCGCTGTTCCTACCCTGTCGCTGATCTGTGATATTTTCGATCCGATCACCAAGGAAGATTACACCCGCGATCCACGTAACATTGCAAAAAAGGCTGAAATGTACCTGAAGTCCACCGGCATTGGGGACACAGCTTTCTTTGGTCCAGAGGCGGAGTTCTTCATTTTTGATGACGTTCGTTATGACTCCAGCGCCAACCAGTCTTTCTATTCAGTTGATTCTTCTGAAGGAGCCTGGAACACCGGCCGTGAGGAGTTTCCTAACCTGGGCTACAAGCCGCGCCACAAAGAAGGCTATTTCCCTTGCGCACCGGTTGACTCGCAGAACGACCTGCGTAACGAGATGGTACTTGAGTTGCAGAAAGTCGGCATCCGCGTTGAGTGCCAGCACCACGAAGTTGCTACAGGCGGCCAAGCTGAAATCGACATGCGCTTCTCATCGCTGGTTGACATGGCTGACCAGCTGCAGTGGTTCAAGTATGTTATAAAGAACGTAGCTTACCGTAATGGTAAAACTGTAACTTTCATGCCCAAGCCGCTTTATGGTGACAACGGTTCCGGTATGCACTGCCACCAATCGATCTGGAAAGACGGCCAGAACCTGTTTGCCGGTGACAAATACGGCGGACTCTCCCAGATGGCTCTTTGGTACATCGGTGGTATCATCAAGCACGCCAGGGCTCTTTGCGCAATTACCAACCCTACTACCAACTCTTACAAGCGTTTGGTTCCTGGCTTCGAAGCGCCGGTAAACATGGCTTATTCCAGCCGTAACCGCTCAGCTTCCTTGCGTATCCCGATGATGTCCACTAATCCAAAAGCCAAGCGTGTTGAGTACCGTACTCCGGACCCTTCCTGCAACGGCTATCTTGCTTTTGCAGCAATGCTGATGGCAGGCCTCGACGGCGTCGAGAACAAGATCGATCCAGGTCAGCCGCTGGACAAGGATATCTACGGATTGTCACCTGAAGAACTTAAGGACATCCCGTCCGCTCCAGGCAGCCTTGAAGAAGCTCTTCAGGCACTTAAAGAAGACCATGAATTCCTGCTCAAGGGCGATGTATTCACCCCTGACGTTATCGAGAAGTGGATCGAGTACAAAACTGAAGCTGAAGTCAACCCGGTTCGCATGCGTCCGGTTCCGCTTGAGTTTGCCCTGTACTACGATATTTAATGAATTCACGTTAC